>Ga0079226_10003967_pt1 | contig 11327 bp, 13 predicted proteins | sample Poulit2014_FD_76345 | JGI IMG/M metagenome (GOLD analysis project Ga0079226, IMG submission 76345) | Agricultural soil microbial communities from Georgia to study Nitrogen management - Poultry litter 2014 | ecosystem: Environmental > Terrestrial > Soil > Agricultural land | place: USA: Georgia...
AACATCCACCGAGTAAACTGCGAGTTGCGAGGAGTGCTGCTTCTCCGACACCTCATGCAACACGACGAGCACCAAGTATATTTCCGGAGCGGGACATAGGCACCAACTTAAGTTCGGATTTTTATAAAAATGCTTTTGTCCCAGCCTCTTTTCCCGTCAATATAAGATTTATCCGGCTGCAATGGTTCAATCGACCGACAACCCTGAATGGATAAAGGTTTGGCGTTGATACCAAGCTTTCTAAGGATGTGATTGTGATGGGCAAAAATAAACACAACACAATAGCGATAATCGTCGTCATCTTGTTTGGTGTAACATTGTTTTATGCAGGTACGGATGGATTTACTGCTTTTACTGCGGAAACAGCAAGAACAAATGATTTACTCGAAGAAAAACCAAAGTTTCCTGAAGTTACATTGGAAGACAGCAAAGAACGTGTTTATCCGATTTCCGATTTCGAGGGAGACTATTTGTTTATTACGTTTATGTATACCTCATGTGAGGATGTCTGCCCCGAACTGGAGATGAATATGCTGCAAGTTTACAAACAAATTCCTGAAAAGTATATAGGCGAAGATATTACATTCTTGAGTATTAGTTTTGATCCGGAGCGGGATGACCCGGAAACCCTGGAAAAATATAGAGGGTATTTTGAAAGTGATGGTGAGACTTGGCGAATGGCACGCATTCCGGACCAGAATGAACTTGATTCGTTGCTGGAAAAATTTGGAGTCATTGTGATTCCGGATGAATATGGTAATTTCACGCATAACTCTGCATTTTATTTAGTGGACACGGAAGGTTATTTAATCGATGTGATGGATTACACAAATCCGGATGCAGCTGCTGAGAAGGTCAATACGATTCTTGATCAGGAAGTGGGTGCATAGCATATGATACAGGTCATCATTGGTCTGATTTTTTATTTGTTTCTGATGCTTCCGCCTGTTGTTAATCTATTGGAGTCAATCATGATTTTCCATATGCATATGCAAATGCCACTCCTTGTTGCGGCAGGATTTCTGATGGCACCTTTTTTTCAAAAAAAATTGCCATCGTTTTTTGAAAAATATAACCTGGATGGCGTTCCGGGAATTTTACTGTTTATGATTGTTATGTTTTTTTGGAATGTTCCCCGGACAATGGACGATGCATTGACAATCCCGCTCGTTGAAGTGTTCAAGTTTATCGTTTTACCATTTTTAGCAGGTGTTCCGTTAAGAGATAGCTGGCGTAAACTGACCGAACGATGGAAAAACGCGACATTGATCATGTTTATGATTGTGTATACGGCGACAGGCATATTATATATTGCATCACCAGTCCAATTATGCAATAACTATTTGGTCAAAGAACAAATTACGCTTGGATGGGGATTTATTACGATAGCTGCGGCCATTTTAATATATTTAATTCAATTATTATTCGTTAACCCATCTGACTATGAATAACAGGGATAGCCCGCGATTGAGGTTATCCTATTTTCAATTTGGCTATTTCTTAATCGTTTGTTGCTTTTAAAATAAGCGGTAAAATATATCATGACAGAAGATTAGAATAAGTAAGCATAACACTTATACAAAAGGGAACAAAGCAAAGCGTCTGTACACTTCGGGGTGCACAGACGCTTTAAGCATTTGCTGATACATTCTGGTCATTAACGTCAGGATCAAGCGGGTTTGTTGAGCTGACACCATTATTGGTATTGAGAAAGTCACCCGTATTAAAAGATCCGGAACCGGAACTTGTTTTTGACGTGCTTTTTGGTGACAGATAAAATGAATCACCAAAGTTGATGACGCCTCCATCCACACTGTTTATTTTAATCGGACCTACAATCGATGGCATGAAAACACCTACTTCGTATAATGATTATATTAGTTTATGAATCTCATTTGTTTTTGTACCGTCAGAAGTATCTAATTTTGGATGATGTTTTCGATACTGAAACCGGCTGACTTACCGATTTCCTGATTCTCGGCCTCTGAAAAGACGAGACTTCTAGGTTTAATCGTTTAAATACTTTCGCATGTGCTTTATACGCGCTTCGCTAAACACCTGATCAATGCTGCCAACCTGGAAAACCCCAGCCTGACTGACGCCAGTCATATCGACACGGTTCACGCGAATGGTGTCATTGTGATGACATGTGTTTTTGTGCATTGACACTGCTGGCTTGGGCCAGTTAGCTTTTTGATGAAATAGTTCATATTTGTCAAAAAAAACCCCATCATCACCCTGAAAAGATGCGCCCTCTTTTTGTACTGCAATTCCTCTGGATTGAGGATTGGACATCTTCGTATCACCTATATTGAAAACAGCACTGTAAGTTAAGCCGTTCAGACTAATTTTTTCGGTAAGGGCAGTTCGTTTTTTCACCATCAACACCTCATCCTGATAAAGGTACAATTGTTCCGATAGCTGTTGCTTCAGGTGGTGTGTCGTAAAAAGACGACAGGACAAATGCATCGTTATCACCGATTAGAAATACGGATGATGCTGTAACTGTTCCGACTGCCACATTGTCAACTTCCAATCCCCAATTATGGACTTCCATATTCATTGTTCTGTTCAATCCCTTTCAAGTATTTATCCAGTGAATGATAAATTTCGTGTTTGATCCGATCACTTATATGAGATTTCAGCTGGTCCACGTTCATTGCCTGCCTGTTATGTCCAGCTTCTGCCTCATAGTGTGCAATCCGTTCAGGCAGCTGTTTTGCCATATCCTGCAAAAGGATGTCCGGATCGATTTTATCCATTGACACTTGATTTCTGGCGGCGAGGTCCCGGATAAGCTGTTCGCCATTTTCGTTTAAATAGGTATTCAAATCCGGCAATAATTGTTGTTTGATTGTGGTATTCTCGGTGTCTGGCACTGATAAATCCTCTATGTTGTTCAGATCATCCGGTGTCAGCCCGATATGCAATGTGCCATCAAGATTTTCAATTTTCAGCTGGTCAAAATGGTATTCAATTTTTTCGACCGTTTGTCTGCTTTGGTGGCTGTTATGATTATTTTCGAGCTGCTGTAAACGTGTTTCCAAAGACTCGATAATCCGGTCCTGTTTATCGATACGCTGGTAAAGATTATACATATATTGATTCCAGCCATTCATACAAGTGCCCTCCTTATGATTAGGCAAAAACCTATACATAACATATGCGTATTGGCTTTAATTGTGAATTTAATCAGGCGCTTGAAGGCGGATTATCGTATGTTCTCCAGCAGGTTCAGCAGGTTCAGCTGCTTCAGTGAAACCGCCTGTGTTATGAATATCCGATTGGGCCTGGATACTTCCGGTGCTGCCTATCTGAAAAACAGATGAATTTGTTATGGCTTCAATTTTGATAAAATGGATAGAAATCGATTGATGAATGATTAAATTCATACGACACACCCCGTTATGACGTTATATTTTGATCCATTTTGTCGCTGTCGGTCACATATGTCGCCGATTGCCCAAGTCTGATGCGTGTTCCGTCACCGGTGATGAAAGAACCGCCGCCAGCATAGGTTTTTGCAGTGCTTTCCGGATTCATGGTATAGACATCCCCGATGTTAAAGATGCTTGAGTTGCCTATGTTATTGACTTTTACGGCACCTACTTTTGCCGGCATCACAACGTCCTCCTTCCCTGTATTTTATGTATGCATTCGGATTTGTGTAACTGGGCAGGAGATATAATCGTATGTGTCGAACATGTGGGGGGATACCTGATTTGATGAAAGGATCGGAATACCGATGAATACTGCTGAGCCATTACAAAAATCTGAACGCATGATGTGGATTGATGCGGCCAGAGGATTTGCGATTTTGGGAATTTTTGTTGTCAATATTGGTGCATTCTCAGCACCGTATTTTTTATATGGTGGGGAAAAGGATGCATGGTCTCAGGCTATTGACCAATTCACACATGTGATGATTGATATTTTCTTTCAGGCGAGTTTCTATACGCTGTTTTCGCTTCTTTTTGGCTTTGGCCTCCAGATTTTAAAAGAACGTCTGATAACAAAAGGAATTGCAGTCAGCCCGTTTTTATTCCGCCGGCTTATCATATTAATGATGTTTGGCATGATCCATGCATTTTTGATCTGGCATGGTGATATATTACTGTCATACGGGATTATCGGGTTATTTTTCATGGCATTCATTTATCGGAGTGACCGTGCAATTCTGCTGTGGGGTACGTTGATACTTGGCTCGAGCGTCTTTCTGTATACGGTCATGTTATATAATGTGAGAGCTTTTCTTGGTGGTGCTAATACGTCTGGCATTCATCGTGCCGAAACGTATTATGCAAGCAATGACTGGTTTGTCATTTTGGACCAGAATTTGAATGACTGGTTGTATGCTAACAGTATCTTCTCTTATGTGCTTCTCGGAACGACGTTACTGCCGTTGTTTTTAATCGGGATGTATTTGGCCAGGAAGCGATGGCTTCACAATCCTTCGCAACACCGGAAAAGGCTTTGGGCTGCCTGGGTAGTCAGTCTGATTGTATTTATTGCTTTGAAAATGGGGCCATATTTAAACGGGAATCCGGAATGGTTTTCGTATACACAGGATAATGTTGGCGGCGCTGCCTCGGCATTGTTTTACTTATTTTCAATCACACTGTCAGCTCAATCCATTTTCGGTAAAAAATTACTGAAGCCGTTCAGCTTTGTTGGGCGAATGTCACTGAGTAACTATATCTTACAATCGTTAATCTGTTTTATACTGTTTTATGGTGTTGGTTTTGGATTGTATGGATCGGTTAGACCGATTGAAGCGATGGGGATTGTTGCACTGGTTTATACCTTGCAGGTTTTTGTCAGCAAATGGTGGCTCGCCAAATACCGGTACGGCCCGCTTGAATGGCTTTGGCGGAGCCTCACATATAAACAGAAACAGCCATTGCGTGAAACAGAGAACGAGTAGTTTATGCAGAAGCGCCATAAACGTTAAGTTTATAAAAGGCTGCCCACCGATGGAGCAGCCTTCCATTACGCTTCTAATACTTCTTTAATCCGGTCAATTGCCCATTCAAGATCTGCTTTTTCGATGACAAGCGGTGGTGCAAAACGGATAACATTCTCATGTGTTTCCTTGCACAAAAGTCCTTTTTCTTTCAGTTCTTCACAATAAGGCCGTGCAGCTTCGGTCATTTCAACGCCGATGAACAAACCTTTGCCGCGTATTTCTTTAATTTTCGGGTTGCTGATTTTCCGAAGTTCTTCCATCATATAATTTCCAAGTTCCAGTGAACGGTCCGCCAAGTTCTCTTCCTCAAGGACTTCCAGTGCTGCTGTTGAGACAGCACATGCCAGTGGATTTCCGCCGAAAGTTGAGCCGTGTGATCCTGGATTGAAAACACCAAGAATATCTTTATTGGCGACAACACAGGAAATTGGGAATACGCCACCGCCCAATGCTTTACCCAAAATCAGGACATCCGGTGTGACACCTTCCCAGTCACAGGCGAACATTTTGCCGGATCGTCCAAGTCCTGCCTGAATTTCATCGGCCATGTATAAAACATTATTTTCAGCACAGACATCATAAGCCTCTTTCAAAAATCCTTCAGGGGGGATGTTGATGCCGGCTTCACCTTGGATCGGCTCAAATAAAAAGGCGGCTGTGTTTTCGTTGATGGCTTCTTTTAATGCATCGATATCACCATATGGGATTGTTTTTATCCCGGGAAGCAGCGGGCCAAATCCGCGTTGGTACGCTGCTTCTGAAGACAGTGATACGGCTGTCATAGTACGGCCGTGGAAGTTGCCTTCAGCCGCGATGATTTCGGCCTTGCCTTCTGGTACACCCTTAACATCATATGCCCAGCGGCGTGCGGCCTTTATGGCCGTTTCAACAGCTTCTGCTCCGGTATTCATCGGAAGTGTCATGTCTTTGTTCGTCAGTTTGCAGATTTTTTCATACCAAGGACCAAGTTGATCGTTGTGAAATGCACGGGAGGTTAAGGTGACAGCATCTGCTTGTTTTTTCAGTGCATCGATGATTTTTGGGTGACGGTGGCCCTGGTTTAATGCGGAGTATGAACTCAGCATATCCATATAGCGGTTGCCCTCCGGATCCTCAACCCATACGCCTTCAGCTTTGTTTATGACAATAGGCAGCGGGTGATAGTTTTTGGCACCATATTCCTGCGTCTGATCGATAATTTCCTGACTTGTTTTCGCCATATTATCCCTCCAAGTAAAAAGCTTATTGTGCTTAGTATAACAGTTTTTGAGTTATTTTACTTCCAGAACTGTTCAATTAATTTTCAAATGCTTTTCCTGATAGGACATGTTAAGATAGGTATTATGAATATAGATAACCTGTCAATAGGAAATAATATGTTTTAAGGAGGAACGATACAAAAATGAATACACATTTGCATGTGACGGCATGGGTTCTGGCATTTATCCTTTTTGTTGTCGTGATTGCATTACATAAATCAGGTAAGGCAAAGGGTGCTAAAATTGTCCAAATGATTCTGCGGCTGGACTACTTATTGATTTTATATTCCGGCGGTGAATTGCTTGCAGCCTATTTTAATGGCCCGCAAATGGGAGAGGCAATTTTTAAAGGACTTGCGGGCATATGGGCAATTTTTGCTATGGAAATGATCAGCCTGAAATCAGGGCGGGAAGAGCCAACAAAAAGCTGGTGGATTCAGCTTGTCATTGCGGTTTTGCTGACACTGATTTTAGGTTTTGGCAGGTTAGGTTTAGGATTCTTGCCATAGGCTATACAGCGAGCAGAGACTTCTCCGAGGGGGAAGTCTTTTTTAGCTCAAATTGTCACGTAATCGGCTCAAATTCACAGCAATTCGGCTCAAGTTCACAATTACTTCGCTCAAATTGTCACAAATGCTGATAATACAAAAAGTGCCATAAATCCTCATATAATTTCATGACACTTTTTTGCGGGGTGGCAGCCGATACGCTGAGCATGCGAGGAGGACGTTTTAGAACGCCTCCGATTTAATTCGATTATGGTTATGACACCACTACTATTCAGTCAGCGTTTCAAGGATGTCATCAATTATTTGTTCAAATGCAATCAGGCCCTTGTTTGTCCAGTGACTTGGATCATTCATGGTATAGACATTGCCGTTTTGAGCAGCGGGTGTGTTTTGCCAGACAGAACTGTTATCAAGTGTCTCTAGCCCCTGTTCATTCTCCTCGGCCAACAGGAATACATGGTCTGCTTTTAATTCGGAAAGCTTTTCAAGGGAAATCGGATTCCACTGCGGCTGGGCTTCACCGAGTTCGTTAACTAATTCAGGCTGATTAACACCAAGTTGGGAATAGAGCACTTCTGCACTGTGCCGATTATGTTCAAACAGATAGAATTGATCACCTTGTGCCCAGATCAGTGCAACAGTTTCTTCTCCGATTGTATTGCTCAGTATTTCTTTTGCATCTGCAACTTTTTCGTCATATTGATTCAGTACTTCTTCAGCTTTGGCTTCCTTGCCAAGCATTTCACCAAATGTTTCGATCTGCTCGCGCCAGCTATTTGTCGTTTCCTCAGTCATGACATAGGTTGTGGCGATTTTTTGATAGTCTTCGTACGAGCCTTCATAACTGTCCATCGCATTTTCCAGAATGATTAAATCCGGCTCATGGTTCAGGACCTGTTCCAGTGGAAGGTTCCATTCAATTTTTGGGACATCCTGCAGCTCATCAGTAAGGTAATCCTGTACCGTTTCACCGATTGCCCATTTCGCTGCTGGTGTAACGTCTAAAGCAAGCAGTGCATCTTCATGGTAGGGTGCAATGATACGCTCGACATCAGCGGGGATGGTAACTTCACCCATTTCACTGTCCAGTGTCACGTCGGATGACTGACTATTGATCTGTTCACCGGAAGACGATTCTTCATCCGAATCATTGCCGCCGCATGAGGTTATTAAAAGTATTAAAGCGATTAAGAGAGCAATGACCAGGCTGTAAGATCTGTTCAGCTTACGCATATGTAAAACTCCTTTATGTTAAAATGACGTTCCTGACGGTAATGATAATCATTTTCAATTATGCTGTCAATTTATGATTGCAGTCTACGCTATAAAACAATTATAATTTAATATGGATCAATTGGTTTTGACAGGAGTATATTATGCTATCGATTATTCAGCAATCCAAACTATTGAAAATAGCCATCATTATATTAGTGATATGTGCATTGGCTGTTTCAATAGGTGTTTCGGTTGCCTTTGGGGCAGTTGATATTAATCTGTCAACGGTTTGGCAGGCAGTTGTTCATTTCAATGAAAATCTTACATCCCATCAAGTCATTCAGGAGTTGCGGCTGCCCAGGGCAACGGCTGCGGCGATGGTTGGCGGCTTTTTGGCCGTATCTGGTGCGATTATGCAGGGGATGACGCGCAACCCGCTGGCATCGCCGTCCATTATGGGGGTTACACAAGGTGCAGCATTTGCCCTTGTTATCACAATGGCTTTTTTCCCGGCGGCATCCAGTCTTACTATGACGTTCGCTTCATTTGCCGGTGCCGGTATGGCTGTTGTACTGGTTTTTATGGTTGGTTCATTTTCGAAAAGCGGCCTGACACCGGTTAAACTTGCGCTCGCCGGTGTTGCAATTGGTACCTTATTGACGTCGGTTTCATCGGTTATTGCACTCTATTTTCAGCTGGAAAAGCAGCTGGGTTTCTGGCAGGCCGGCGGACTAGCAGGTGTCGACTGGACGTCAAATAAAGTTCTCCTCATTTCCGGTGCTGCCGGGATGGTCATCGCATTCATGATTTCCAAATCCATTACCGTCCTTAATTTAGGTGAGGATGTGGCAGCAGGGCTTGGGCAAAATAACGCCCTATTAAAAGCTTTTAGTATTCTGGCAGTCCTCATATTGACCGGAGCGGCTGTATCAGTAGGGGGTGCCATTGGTTTCCTTGGCCTTATTATTCCGCATATTACACGATTTATAATGGGGACGGATTACCGCTGGATTATTCCTGTATCCGCATTGTTCGGTGCACTGTTGCTCGTATTGTCCGATATCGTTTCAAGGCTGGTCAACGCACCGTTTGAAACCCCGGTAGGCGCTATTACATCGCTGATTGGCGTCCCGTTCTTTTTTTATCTTGCACGTGGCGGGGGTGGTCAATCATGAATCAGATGCAAAAACATCGGACAGGAAGATTTGTATCTGTCACCGTATTGCTGATCGTGCTGATTGTGGTCATGTTTTTCATAACATTGGCTTCAGGTGTTGTGTCCATATCGCCTTTGGAGGTGATCCAGACACTCATTGGACAGGGGACCGGCAGACAGGAACTTGTATTGTTGGATTTTCGGCTGCCGCGTATCGCGCTGGCATTGCTTGTAGGTGCCGGACTTGCGGTTTCCGGCGCTATCCTGCAGGGCGTGACCCAAAATGAGCTGGCAGAGCCGGGTATTTTAGGCATTAATACCGGAGCCGGATTTGCTGTTGTATTGTTTATATTCTTTATCCAGGATTCACTGGGCAATTTTTCCGTTTTTGTGATGCCTTTATTTGCGTTACTCGGAGCCTTATTGGCAGCATTTCTTGTCTATACCCTGGCATGGAAAAACGGGGTCAATCCAATACGGCTCGTTCTTGTGGGAATTGGTGTCAATGCTGGCTTTAGTGCGGCATTGATTACCCTCCAGCTGAAAATGAACCCACAGGATTTCCGGCAGGCAACAGTTTGGCTGTCCGGTGATATTTGGAGTGCCAGCTGGCCCTTTGTCCTATCGCTATTGCCATGGATACTGATACTCATTCCCATTGCGCTTGTAAAAGCAAATGCACTTAACGTATTAAATCTCGGTGACGATATAGCAGCAGGACTTGGTTCAAAAGTTGAAGGTAACCGTCTTCTGCTATTACTGATCGCTGTTGCGCTGGCCGGGGCGAGTGTTGCGGCTGGTGGTGCCATCGCGTTTCTAGGACTTGTTGTACCGCATTTGGCACGAAAGATTATCGGCCCGATGCACCAATATACCATTCCAATATCAGCGCTGATTGGTGCGCTGCTTTTGATGGTAGCTGATATGATCGGAAAAAATGTATTGGCACCAATGGAAATACCGGTTGGGGTCGTTGTTTCCATTCTCAGTGCGCCGTATTTTATCTATCTGCTGATCAAAGCCAATTAAGCTGAAAGTGGGTTTCCCAGGACTTCAGTGTTTTCCTGTCACGGGAAGCACAACCTGCACTGGTGGTTCGTGACGTACGAACCTTCTTTCATATCTATAATCGAAAGAAATCACAAAAAGGGGGCGTGATTTTTTAAAAAATTCATGCCCCCTTTTTGCCTGCTGCCTTCGATTATAGGAGTGAGAAGGGGTAACAGATAAGAAGATTATTGTAAGTTAAGACCAAATTTGATTAAACTTGGTTATAAAAGGATTCCGGGAGATTATGAAGGATTTTCGACAAATAGGCCTTTACCATTGACTGCAGATGTATGTCGTTAATAATAGAGGAGAATGATATTTTGGATGAAGGAGCGCACATATGAAACGCTTATTATTGATCATACTTATTCTGTCGCTTTTTTCCGGTTTGTCACAATCGGTTTCGGCAGCTGAACAGGAAGCGGCACTGACTGGTGAGATTGTTTACGATATATTGGTTGACCGCTTCAATAATGGTGATACCTCACAAGATGAACAGATAAACCTCGATGATCCGTATGCTTACCACGGGGGCGACTTGCAGGGGATCATCGACCAGCTTGATCATTTAAAGGAATTGGGATATACGACCCTGGTTTTATCACCGATTATGGAAAATGCGCCGAGCGGTTATCACGGCTACTGGATTGAAGATTTCTATCAGGTGGACGAGCAATTTGGCACGATGGATGATCTGAAGGAACTTGTGGAAGAAGCCCACCAGCGTGATATGAAAATTGTATTGGAATTTGTGACGAACTATGTTTCCACGACCCACCCCATGACAGACGATCCGGATAAACGTGGCTGGATAAGCGAACATGATGCTGAACAGACGTATGAGTGGCAGGAAGAAACAGTCATGCTGGATCAGACAAATACAGAAGTACAGCGATTTATACAAGACGTGGCTGATTACTGGATCGATGAAGCCGGTATAGACGGTTATCAATTTCACGCAGCCGATCAGGCCAACAAGAAATTTTTAGATGAATTGACAGCACATATCCGCAATCAAAACCCGGATTTTTATTTGCTGGGCAATATTTTGGATAATGAATCATATACCGGCGATCTGACTGACAATACAGCTATACAAGCAGTTGAAAATCATGCATTGTATGAGTCAATGACTGATGTGTTTGCGAATGCCGGCACACCGCTGACACACA
>Ga0079226_10003968_pt1 | contig 11327 bp, 12 predicted proteins | sample Poulit2014_FD_76345 | JGI IMG/M metagenome (GOLD analysis project Ga0079226, IMG submission 76345) | Agricultural soil microbial communities from Georgia to study Nitrogen management - Poultry litter 2014 | ecosystem: Environmental > Terrestrial > Soil > Agricultural land | place: USA: Georgia...
TGCAGATCTTTAGATACAATATCCATTAAATTTACCACCTCGTTTATGATTCTAAGTTATGACACCTTTATAACCTTATTATAGCAGGGTGGTGCAAATAGTGTCAAAACCCTTGAGTTGTGATCCATTAAATAAGTTGTTGGAAGAATTTAAAATATAAATTGACATATATAAATACCTTTTCCTTTATTTGTTACCAAACTATTCAAACAAGCTCAATGATTAAAATATGAGCTTATAAATTAATAATATATTCATTTATATTGGAATATTTAAAATAAACTGAAATTTATGTTGAAATAAATTAGTTCTCGTGCTAGTATATATTCAAAATATAATTATATTTAAAGTAATTATATAGTTATAAATATTTCTTTTGTCTAATATGATACCGCTTTCAATGGTTGAGGGAGGTGAACATTAAGTGCATTTAGTATAGATGCGGAGGGGCGTACTTTGAGAAGAAGGATTATATATAAAGTTATTTATAATGATATATTAAGGAAAATAAAATCTGGTGAACTTTCTCCTGGCGATAAGATACCGACTGAAAAAGAATTAAAGTTATTTTATAAATCAAGTGTATCTCCTGTCAGAAAGTCCTTAGGGATACTAGAAAATCAGGGTTTTATCAAACGTGTACCAGGACAAGGAACAAGGGTTGCCTACTTTAACACATTTTCAAAATTTGATCGTTCAGGTTTTTCTGAGTATTACACATTACACGCTAATAATATGGTTTTAAAAAACCTTTCTATTGAAACTGTTAAATCTGACGAAGAAACATCTAATTTTTTTGACTTGGAAGTAGGTTCAAAATTATTAAAAATATCAAAGTTACGAACTGTAAATGATATTCCTGTAGCTTTAAAATTTACATATATTCCTTTTTCCTTCGTAAACAATGATGTGAAAGATGGTTTTGATGAATTGACATTTAATGCAGTGCGAAAATCTATATTAGTTAACGAAAAAAAGGCATATGAGAGTTTGGCAGCTGTAATGCCCCCAGAGCATGTATCCAAACATTTGAAAACAAAGAAGCACACTCCTGTTTTATATGTAACTCGGCATAGTTTAGATGGAGAGGGTAATCCTGTAGAATTTGCAAGATATTGGGCGAGGACAGACATTATGAAGTACAATGCCTACCTATCAGAATAATAAATAGGAAAAAAATATATTGAGATGCCATCTAAAGTAAATATTTTAATATTGGGTTATTTTAACTAACTTCTAATATAATTGGAGGCACATTAAAAATGAAAATATCGTTTAAAACCTTTGCATGTATTTCTGTTGCGATTATTTTGATTGTATTTAGTGGATGTAGTAATAACGAAAATGCTTCATCTACGGAAGATAATGACAAGGAAAGCGAATTGAAAATTGCTTTGAGTGCTGAGCCAAACACTTTAGATCCATTAATAAGTACATCTCATTTAACTAACTATGCAAATGAAAATATATACGAGTCCGTTATAACACGTGACTCTAATGCTGAGCCAACTCCAGAATTAGCAGAATCATTTGATGTTAGTGATGACCAAACAGAATACACATTTAACTTAAGAGAAGGAATAAAATTCCACAACGGTGAAGAAATGACTTCAGAAGATGTCGTGGCATCAATGATAAGATGGGCAGATATGTCAAAGAAAACAAAAACATTGTTTCCTGATATATCTTTTGAAGCTAAAGATGAATACACAGTTGTAATGGAAATTTCTGATTATAAAAATGATATTTGGGATGTACTACTTGATTCAAGTCAATATCCCGCAGTTATGCCTAAGGAAGTAGTAGAGGAAGCAGACGAAAAGGGAGTTCAGGATTATATAGGAACCGGCCCATATGAATTTGTTGATCATAAAAGAAGTCAACACATTCATCTGAAGAAAAATGATGATTTTGAATCACTAGATACAGAGCCAGATGGTCATGGGGGAGCTAAGAATGCCACAATAGATAACTTGTATTACTATTTTGTAACAGATGATTCTAATAGAGCGGCAGGTGTTCAAACAGGGGAATATGATATTGCTATACAAATTCCTTTAGATAAATTTAATGAGTTGGAAAATGACCCAGATGTAAACACACACACTATGTTAAGTGGAGATTTAATGTTTTTCTATAATAAGCAAGAAGGCGCTTTAACAAATAAAAAATTAAGACAGGCTATTAATGCATCTATAGATAATGAACAGGTTTTACAGGCTGCTTATACAGATAAGGAATTGTATAAATTATATCCTGGATTTATGCCAGATCATGTAGAAAAGTGGGCGACTGAGGCAGGGAGTGAAGCCTATGATCAGAGTGATAAAGATAAAGCAAAAGAATTATTAGACGAGGCAGAATACGATGGAGAGGAAATTAGAATAATAGCAGCTAAAGACCACCCTGAATATTATAATGGGGCTGTAGTGTTACAGCAAGAGTTACAGGAAATAGGAGTGAATGCTGAGTTAGTAAATTATGATTGGGCTACTTATCTGGAGAAAATAGATCAACCCGAGGAATTCGAAATAGCAGTATCTGGTGCATCTTATTTAACAACCCCTTCACAACTGTTAATTATGAATTCTGACTTTGCTGGCGGGAATACAGATGACAAAATCGATGATTTATTATTAAAAATGAGAACTGCAGAAGAAGATGATGATGCTCTAAATTATTGGGAGGAATTACAAGAGTATTTATGGACTGATTATATGCCGGCTACTAAAGTTGGCGAATCCTATGATTTAATGATTTCCTCTAATAGAGTAGATGAATTCAATGCTTATGATGCGCCAATTCAGCCAGTGTTATGGGATGTTAAATTAAAGTAAAAAAATCAAGTTATTATAAAGAAGAAAGGTGATAACAATGAGTTCAAATATTGTTTCAGAATATAGAATCAAAGAGAAAATTATTCGTCCAAGCGAAAATGATTATGATGATTTTATCCATTACCCGACAGCAACTATTTCAGATTCTTTTAAAAGAAGACAGGCATTGTATTCGTCCATTAAATCAGTATGGGGGCCAATATCGAGAGTTGTAGGTCCAGCCATAACTGTTAATGCTACTCCTGGTGATGAAATCTTAGCTTTAAAGGCTATCGAAATAGCCAAACCAGGAGATATAATAGTCGTCGCTGGAAATAATAATTCAAGTAGTAGTTTTTGGGGGGGCGTAATGTCAACCATGGCAAAAACGAGAGGGGTTCAAGCGCTCGTTACGGAGGGATTTATTAGAGATGTAGAACAGTGCAGGGATACAAAATTCCCTATTTGGGCTCGGGGCGTTTCTCCAATTGCCCCAAATATGGATGTACCTCCAGGGGAATTAAATTTACCTATTTCTATTGGAAATGTATTAATTCATCCAGGCGATTTAATTGTTGCTGATGAAGATGGGGTGGCTGTTGTACCTCGTGAAAAGATTAAAGAAACAGGAAACGCAGTAAAAGAAAGATTAGAGAAAGAAGAAGAATGGTTAGAAGAGATTAAAAATACAAAACAAATGATCCTAAGAGATAGAGTCGAGTCTTGTTTGAGTAATAGATCTGTAGAGTATCTGGATTAGATTACATTAATTAAAGACCGTTAAAAAAATAAATTTGATTAAAAAGGAAGGTAACTATGACTAAAAGTGAATTATGTCGTTTAACTTGGACTGAGGCAGAGCAAAGGTTTAAAGAAAACCCATTGGTTTTAATACCTATGGGTAGTATCGAACAGCATGGTCCAACAACTCCAGTTGGTGATTATAGATACATGACAGAGGTATGTAAAGAGGTTGCCAAAAAGGAGGATGTTATTTATTCTCCTACTATCCCGTGGGGATATTCAGAAACATTTACATCTTTTCCAGGAACTATTAGTTTACGCCCCGAAACTTTAGAAATGCTGCTTGAGGATCATATAGATTCTCTTGTGAAATTCGGATTAGATCATTTTATGTTTGTATGCGGACATAAAGGAAACCTTCCAATTTTAGAACAGCTGGGACGTAACATAAGAAAAAAACACGGGTTACGTGTAGCTACAATAGAACCTTTATCATGGTTTTCGGACGAGTGGAAAGAGAAGACATATAATCAAAAGGATCCCTGGATTGGCCATGGATCTGACCCAATGATGTCAATTTCTATGCATTTATTTCCAGATGATGTAAGAACTGATTTATTAGAATCTGGTCAAGTGACTCAATGGGACAGCAATGTTGTTAAAGGAACGCAGTTAACGACAAACGGAAATACATGGCATATGTACTTTAATTATGATGAATTAACTCCTAATGGAGTTAGTGGAGATGCAAAATTAGCAAATGAGGATATTGGACGTAAGGCGTTTAATAGGATGGTAAGTATTGCCTCAGATATTGTTAAACAATTCTCTAATATGAATACGAAAATTTGAGAAATACCCAAAGATTATCTCTTTTGGGCGAATACTATGAACATAAATAATTAATTTGGAACTTACCTTTCATGCCATTGGGAGGCATCAAATTGTTTGAAAAATATGGCCTCCCACGAGCATGGGCCATGTAACTCTTATTTTAATCACTAATATAAGACCTAGCCACCTAACTATTTTTAAAGTTAATTTTTAGAATAACATATTAATTTAAAAACTCTGGGGGGATTAAAATGTATTCATATATATTAAAAAGAATATTTGCACTAATCCCTATACTGTTTATTGTTTCCATTGTTGTTTTCTTTATTATTCATTTAACACCTGGTGATCCAGCATCCTTTATGTTAGGAGAGGATGCTACTACGGAGGAAGTAGAGAAACTACAACAAGAAATGGGGTTAGATGCCCCTTTATATAGACAATATATAGGATGGGTTATTGGAGCTCTTACAGGGGATCTTGGCTTTTCATATTTTATGAATGAGCCAGTTATAAACTTAATAGGATCTCATATTATCCCAACATTAGAAATTGCACTTATAGGAGAAATTATTGCTATAATCATTGGACTTATTTTAGGTATTGTATCAGCAAAAAAACAAGGATCTATTTTAGATCAGTCAATAATGGGGATTTCCTTGTTTGGGATGGCAGTTCCAAATTTTATATTAGGAATTTTATTGCTTTTATTTGTAGGAGTTCAATGGGGAGTGTTACCTATTGGAGGTTACCAACCATTTGATGCGGGTTTTTGGAATCACTTTAAATATCTAATTCTCCCGGCCATTGCCCTAGGAGTAGCTCAAACTGCGCTCATGGCACGTATGACTAGATCCTCAATGATAGAAGTTCTGACCTCCAGTTATATAAAGACTGCCAGAGCAAAGGGTGTCAAGGAACGGGTAATTACTATAAGCCATGCACTTCGCAATGCTTTTCTGCCTATTTTAACGATTATAGGACAATCGCTAGGTAGTTTAGTGGCTGGCGCAGTTGTTACTGAAACCATATTTAATATCCCAGGTATAGGCCAGTTAGTTATCAATTCTGTCAGCAGTAGAGATTATACTGTTATCCAAGGTATAGTTTTAATAGTTGCTGTATCATATGTATTGATTAATTTATTAGTAGATATTTTATATAGTGTGCTTGATCCTAGAATATATTATGACTAAGTAAAGGAGGAGGGAAAGGTTTTGGACAATTCAGGAAACGCTTACAATCTATCTCATATAAAAAAGGGACTAAAAAAACAACAACGGCATTTATTGTTAAAAAAAATCCTTTCTAATAGATTGCTTGTTATAGGAACAACTATATTGATATTTCTAATTTTATTCACCTTTTTTGCTCCTCTATTAACATCATTTACTCCATATGAAATGGATGTATCAATGCGTCTGCAAAAACCAAGTATAGTCAATTTATTGGGAACAGATAATTTTGGTCGGGACATTTTCTCACGAATTGCTCATGGTGCAAAGGTTTCTATGGGAGTAGGTTTTTCTGTAATGCTCTTGTCCACAATATTAGGAACTTTTTTAGGTTTATATGCCAGCTATTATAGGGTTCTTGATAATATAATAATGCGAATTTGTGATGGTTTAATGTCTATTCCTGCTATACTACTGGCGATTGCTTTAATGTCTGCATTCGGAGGAAACATTACAAATGTCATTATTGCATTAACAATCGTTTTTACTCCATATATTGCAAGGGTAGTTCGTTCATCTGCATTATCTGTACGTGAACAAACTTTTATAGAGGCTATAAAATCACAAGGAGCAAACAATTTTCAAATAATATGGAAACATATTATGCCAAACACAATATCTCCTGTAATTATTCAAGCATCTTTTATTTTTGCAGATGCTATTATTGTTGAAGCCGCTCTTAGTTTTTTGGGGGCAGGTATACCAGATCCTGCACCTAGTTGGGGGAACATCGTATCTGATTCAAAGTCAACTATGACAACAGCATGGTGGATGACTGTTGCACCAAGTATTATGATTATATTGTCTGTCTTGGGACTAAATTTATTTGGCGACGGATTAAGAGACTTATTAGATCCCCATGATACAAATAGGAAGAAGTAATAATATATAAGGAGAATATAAAATGGGTAACCCTCTTTTAGAGATTAATAATCTAAAGACTCACTTTCAAACTCAGGATGGCAAAATAACTGTCGTCGATGGTCTCAGCCTGAAAGTAACTCAAGGAGAAATATTAGGTGTAGTAGGTGAATCAGGATGTGGTAAAAGTGTAACCTTTCAGTCAGTATTAAGATTATTTGATAATGATAGAAATGCAAGTCATGAGGGAAAGATTAACTTTAAAGGTAATAATTTATTTGATTTAAAGGAAAATCAAATGCAATCTATACGTGGAAAAGAAATTTCCATGATATTTCAAGACCCCCTCTCTTCATTTAATCCAGTTCATACTATTGGTCGCCAAATCTCAGAGGTTATAATGTTGCATAAAAAACAATCCAAAACAGAGGCCCACAAAAAGTCCATTGAAATGCTTAGGTTAACTGGCATACCATCTCCTGAAAAACGAGCGAATCAATACCCTCATCAATTATCAGGAGGAATGTTACAGAGAGCCATGATTGCTATGGCGCTATCATGTGATGCTGATCTTTTAATTGCCGATGAACCTACAACCGCCTTGGACGTCACAATACAATTACAATTATTGAATCTTATTCAACGCTTAAACTCAGAACTTGATATGGGAATTATTTTGATTACACACGATTTAGGAGTTATAGCTGAAATGTGTTCTCGTGTAGTTGTTATGTACTTAGGGCAAATAGTAGAAGAAAGTAGCACTGACCTCCTGTTTGAGAAGCCTTTACACCCCTATACAAAAGGGCTTATGAAATCCATTCCTTTATTGGATGGGGATCGCACCAAAAAATTATACACAATTAAGGGGACCGTACCCTCCATGAATAACGTCCCTAATGGATGTAGGTTTGCATCACGATGCCCCTATGCAACTGAGTTGTGTCATAAACAAGAGCCGCAACTTGAGATGTATAAGGGAAGGAAAGTAAGGTGTTGGCATGTAGATAGTATAAATAATGAAAATTGGAATTATGAAAAGGAGGAAGATAAAATTGAATTATAATAACGAAGAAGTTGTTTTAGAGATTAACAATCTAAAAAAACACTTCCCTGTTAAGCACTCCTCCAGCTTTCTTAACTTAAAAAAGGAAAAAGTACAGGCTGTTAATAATATATCATTTAGATTAAACAAAAGGGAAACGTATGGCCTGGTAGGTGAGTCAGGGTGTGGAAAAAGTACAACTGGAAGGACTATATTAAGATTAGTTGAACCTACAAGTGGAGAGATAATATATAAAGGACAGAATCTATCTGAATTTAAATCGAAAGAAATGAGAAGGACCAGAAAAAATCTGCAAATGGTCTTTCAAAATCACTACGCCTCTTTAAATCCAAAGAAAAGAATTGGCCCTATCTTAGAAGAATCTTTGTCTATACACTCAATTGGAAAAAAAGAAAAGTATCCTATGAAGGTAATAGACATATTAGAAAAAGTTGGTTTACAGAAAGAACATTATTATAGATTTCCTCATGAATTTTCAGGAGGACAAAGACAAAGAATTGGACTTGCAAGAGCGCTGGTAACAGATCCGGAAATTGTAATATTTGATGAACCTGTATCTGCCTTAGATGTATCTGTACAATCGCAAATCCTTAATTTAATACAAGATTTACAAAGAGAAATGGCACTTTCCTTTATTTTTATTGCTCACGATCTTAGTGTTGTGCGCCATGTTTCAGATCGAATAGGTATTATGTATTTAGGAAATATAGTAGAGGAATCACCAACAGATAGTTTGTTCGCTCAACCACTACATCCATATACACAAGCGCTGTTATCTGCTATTCCGACTCCTGAAATTAAGGAGGATTATAAGGAAAGAATTGTTTTAAAAGGAGATATTCCTACACCACTAAATCCTCCTTCGGGATGTGTGTTCCATACAAGATGCCCATTTAAAATGGATGTATGCGACAAAGAGATTCCGGAAAAAAAGGAGATATATAAAAACCATTTTGTAGCTTGTCACTTATATTGATAAATAAAAATAAAGTTCGTATAAAGGGAAACGACTTCTTATGAAAATATATTATAAAAAAGGAGATTAGCTTAAATGAAAATTTTTATATCTGCTGATATAGAGGGAATATCTGGAGTTGCAACAAAACAACAACTAACTAAGGAATCAGAATATCAACGTTTTAGAAAGATAATGACAGACGAGGTGAATGCAGCAGTTCATGGTGCGTTTAATGGTGGAGCCAGTGAAGTTGTCGTAGCTGACGGACACGGAAACATGTCGAACATTTTAATTGAACATCTGGATCCAAGAGCGCGACTTATATCTGGTAGCAATCGGATCATGTGCCAATTGGAGGGGTTAGATAGCACCTTTGATGGTGTTATCTTCATAGGTCATCATGGTAGGGAAGGATTTTCTAATGCAATTATAAGCCATACGCTTGCTGGTATATGTGTTAAAGAAATGAAAATAAATGATGTAGTTGTTGGAGAGACTGAAATGAATGCAATGGTTGCCGGAGGATATAATGTACCTTCTATATTTATTAGTGGTGATGATTTATATGTAGAAGAAGTTAAGCGAACTTTGCCAGATGTTTCGTCTGTTATTGTAAAATATGCTAAAAATAGATTTGCAGCTGATTTAATCCACCCAGAAGTTACACAAAAAAACATTTTAAATAAGGTTGAAACAGCGGTTAAAAATATTACAGATTTTAAACCTTATAAAACAAAAAAACCAGTTACTTTCGAATTGGAATTTAAAGGACCAGAGCAAGCTCAAATGACTACTACCCTACCAACGGTAGAATTAATTACTCCTACCCGCATTAAATTCACATGTGAAGATATCAATTCCGCCTATAAGCATATGTGGGGATGTGTAATTATTGCTATTTCTGCTACTAATAGTATATTGGGGAACACTAATGCATGATATCCTAATTAGGGTTATTACTAGATATGCAAGTATTGTTTAGGACAATATAAAAGTACATAACGTTGAATGTGTATAAAATACAAAAAGACTTGCCAGCCTCCATAAAATTCTCTAATGTTATTGGTGTCGAATCCAAACAGTGGAGGTTGAAAGAAATACTGACAATGTCTGTAGTTAATTCTATCAAATGCTTAAGGGGAAATTGGCCAGAATGGCTTTGTTTCAATGTTTTAATAACATTTAAGGTTGGTAAAACCACAAAAGGATTCATATTAGTATTGGTTATACCAACCTTCAATATATTGAAATAAAGCCATTTTAGATGACTTTTCATCGATGTATCGAACATGGTTTACTTCTTCTTTGTGAAATGATTCGATACACGCATTAGGGACAAAAGAAGCCAATTATATACCCCTTTGACATTAATTCAATAAGGTACGAATTTGCTAATCAGTCATGTCTTCTATAAGTTGTGATAATTTCTCAATGAACGAATAGTAGTTTTTACATTTTGTAAGAGCTGTAGCATTTTTTGGCTCAGCCAATACTTTTATATAGTCATCATAAATGTTTCTATAAATCTTTCTTTTATCTTTATTCATTGCTATAAGTGATATCAACTGTATTCCTTCACTGTCTCCCCATGAAGTTGATTTATCATTTATTAATATAGCAATTGATGATTTGCGAGCGTTTATTTGCATGGAATGGGGGACAGCAACTATATTATTAAAAGCAGTTGAAGACAATTTTTCTCGTTTGATTACATCGTCAATAAATTTTTCAGATACCAGACTACGCCGGAGCATTTTATTTCCCAGGTATCGAATAGTATCAAATTTATTTACCGACTTATATGTTTTTGGGACATATAGATCAAACGTTTGGAACTACATGAAAGAAAAAAATAGAATCAACGATAAAAAAGGGGGATATGGATACTATACAGGCTGCAAAGCCAGATTTTCTTGTTCTAAATTATTATCAATCTCGGGTAGTGCGCTTTCCTAATACCACAAAAACAAGAGAATTAAAATTGAACTTCGATGGTAACAAAGACAAGGTTGAATTTGAAAGTATACCTGGGATGTATGAAGGACAAAGCAATCCTTTTCTGCAAAAAACGGATTGGGATTGGGAAATTGATGCAAAAGGATTGCGATATACATTAAATCAATTACATGAAAAATATCAACTTCCTATATTAATAACAGAAAATGGTCTTGGGGCAGTAGATCAATTAAAGGAAGGCGAGACAATATCAGATTCCTATCGAATTGATTATATACGTGATCATTTATATCAGATTAATTTGGCTATTAAAGATGGTGTTAACGTAGAAGGATATTATGTTTGGTCGTTTTTAGATTTGTTAAGTACTTCAAGTGGATTTCGCAAGCGTTATGGTCTCGTATATGTGAATAGATCCGATCAAGACTCAGGTGACCTGAGAAGAATAAAAAAGGAAAGCTTTTATTGGTACCAAAAAGTTATCGAGACAAATGGAGCAGTTCTATTTGATTAATAAATGCCAATCCCTTTCTATAAGCATTAGAGTATTATCCAAACGCTTATAGAAAGGGTTTCTAATTTTTTAGCGTTATGCTTTTACCTGCTGAAAATTGCTTTTCTAAAATAATAACCAGCAGAGTGAATCCGCTTATAATGATAAAACATCACTATATGAAATAAAAAGCAGCAGACTACTAAACAGTAAAAATCTGCTGCTTTACTTATAAATATCACGCCGATGACCAACTTCTAAAACTAAAATTGTCACTTTTTCATCATCGATATGTGCAATAAGTCTATAATCACCGATTCTGTAACGCCATTCCCCAGTTCGATTGGCTGTTAGTCCCTTGCCA
>Ga0079226_10003970_pt1 | contig 11326 bp, 9 predicted proteins | sample Poulit2014_FD_76345 | JGI IMG/M metagenome (GOLD analysis project Ga0079226, IMG submission 76345) | Agricultural soil microbial communities from Georgia to study Nitrogen management - Poultry litter 2014 | ecosystem: Environmental > Terrestrial > Soil > Agricultural land | place: USA: Georgia...
TAAATTAAAACGCATAAATTGAGAAGTGATGTCCTCTTCCTTTCCATGCAATTCAACTAGAATGTTTCCAAGTTTCTGCAGCATCAAGTGCAGGGTCGGTGCAATGATCACATCCGCTTTTTCAAACGCTTTTAGAAAATCCTGTCTAAATGTATCTCTTAACTGTTGTACTTGTAAATATGAAATCGCAGAAGGGGCAATAAAATTATCGAATAGAGACTGGATATCCTTTCCGTAATCTCCAAGTCGATTTTGTAGATTTTCATTGTGAAGTGTTGCTGATTCCGATAAAATCGTCACCATTCCCGCCCATTCCGTCCGCTCAAGTGAAGGCAAATCGACATCGACTACTTTTGCACCTTGATCCACCAATGTTTCAATGCCCTGTCTAATGAGCTTTTCAATTGCAGGATCAACGTTATTGAAAAAGTAATCTTCATTTACGCCAATGATTAAGCCTTCTACATCGCCTGTGATTTGTTCCAGATAGTTTTCTGAAGGTCGATTCACAGAACCCTTTCCTTTTTCATCGTAACCTGAGAGGATTTCAAGTAAGCCGGCAGCATCTTTCACTGTTTTCGTCATGGGTCCTATATGGTCAAGCGACCACGCAAGCGGGAAACTTCCATAATTGCTTACTCTGCCATATGTCGGTTTAAGTCCAACAACACCATTCGCTGCAGCTGGGATTCGAATGGATCCTGCTGTATCACTCCCAAGCGCGGCAACACTCATATCGGCTGCCACAGCTGCACCTGAACCACCGCTGGATCCACCTGCTGTCTTGTCCAAATCCCACGGGTTATGAACAGGCCCGAAATGCGGGCTATCCGATGTGATGCCCCATGCATACTCATGCATGTTTAATTTTCCTGTCAGAATGGCACCCGCTTCTTTTAGTTTATTTACAACAGTAGCGTTGTCATCCGGTTTAAAGTTTTGATGGATTTTAGACGCCATCGTTGTATATTCATCTTTCACGTAAATATTATCCTTCATCGCAAGTGGAATACCATGATACATTCCACGATACGTCCCGTTCATAATTTCTTTTTCCGCTTCTTCCGCTGCAGACTCTGCACTCTTTCTTAAAAAGCGGATATAGGCATTCATCTTCTCATTATTGGCTTCAGCATGATCCAGTACGGTTTTTGTTAATTCAACAGGAGAAATTGACTTCGATTGAATGGACGACGCCAACCTCTCCACGGACATAGACAATAATTCATTGCTCAAATAAGACCCCTCCTGATTCTGATGGTATCTTTCACTTCTTGCTCATTGTCCTCAGTATAATATGTTCGCCCTCTGTTTCATAATTAAACAACTTAGAGCGTCCTTTAACACAAGGTCAAAAACGTTACAAAAAATCCGACCATGAGCAAATGCCAAACAAGCTAATCGTCGGATTATTTTTTATAAAAATAGCTTTTCGAGTTCAAGCGGCTCAATATATGCCCCATCTTTATACGCCCGCATATTTCCGCCGGATATTTCATCAATCAAAGCAATGTGCAGATCCTTGCCCACGCGCCCAAATTCAAATTTAATATCGTACAATTCAATCCCCTTCTTTAATAGTTCTTCCCGGACGACTTCTGCGATTTGCTGTGTGAGCCGCTTTAATACACCGTATTCCTCCTTTGATAAAATACCTAGCATTTCCAAGGCATCCTCACTAATTGGCGGATCGCCTCGTTCATCATCTTTTAATGTCATTTCCACAAATGCATCGAGCGGCTGGCCTTCCTCTGCATATAAACCATATCTGCGCAAAAAGCTGCCAACGGCCCGGTATCTGCAAATCACTTCGAGACCTTCTCCGAACATTTCAGCTGGATGAACGGTCATTGTAGCCTGATCGAGGTCCGCATCAATATAGTGAGTCGGAATCCCCTTGTCCTTCAAAACTTCAAAAAAATGCTTTGTGACTCTCAAACCGGAACGACCCACACCATCGATTGTCAGACCCACTGTATTTGCTCCTGGATCGAATACTCCATCTTCACCTGTTACATCATCTTTAAACTGAAGCAAATACGAACCGTCCTCCAATTCATAAACGTCCTTTGTTTTTCCTTTATATTTTAATTCCATCAACAAATCCCCTTTATTCTATGTACGTTTCCAGTCCTAACATAAGTTCATTATAGTCGTAATTTTTCGGAAGAACAAGAATGATTTCAGCCTAGTGCTCCTGCCATCATACATATGATGTCAACGAATTTCGTTTCCTTTTAAACCCTATGAGTCCAACAAGTTACAAAACAGAGAAGTTTCATGCATTGGGTTAATTTTCTATCAGTAAATGATACAATGAAAGAAGATGTCAATTTATGCGGTCAATAAAGAATTTACATAGAGATGAAGGGGCTAAACAACATTGCAATTAAAAAAAGTACTTCCGGTTCTATTTATTATTATGTTCCTCGTTATGGTTGGCTTTGGTATTATTATTCCGGTACTTCCGTTTTATGCTGAAGAACTCGGTGCGTCAGCTGCTGACTTAGGTATGCTCATGGCGGTTTATTCGCTGATGCAATTTATCTTTGCACCGGTTTGGGACGGATATCGGATAAAATTGGCCGAAAACCGGTTATTTTAATCGGTATTTTTGGTTTATCCTTATCTTTTTTCCTTACAGCCCTGTCTACGGCATTATGGATGCTGTTCGCAGCTCGAATTATCGGGGGCTTTTTATCGGCTGCGAATATGCCAACGGTCATGGCTTATGTTGCTGATATTACAAGTGAAGAAGATCGCGGTAAAGGAATGGGAATTGTTGGGGCAGCAACTGGTCTTGGATTTATTTTCGGTCCTGCTGTCGGCGGCATGTTTACTAGATTTAGTATAGACGCGCCATTTTATGTTGCCGGAACAATATCTCTTTTGACATTCATTCTCGTTATTTTTATTTTGAAAGAATCGATTCACTACTCCGGACAAACAGAAAGAGTTCAGCAAAAAGCATCATTTAAAAATATTTTCACAGGCCAATTGTCCATTTTATACTTCCTGCAATTGTTTATTTCGCTTTCACTTGCAGGACTTGAAGCCACGTTTGCTTACTTTGCAGCAGAAAGAGCCGGACTCAATGCTGTGTCTCTGGGCTACATTTTTATGATCATGGGGCTTGCCAGTGCAGCCGTACAAGGTTCAATGGGCAAGCTAACGAAAAAGTTTGGAGAAAAACGAATCATTCAAGGGGGTATTACCCTTTCTGCTGTGGGTTTCGGTCTCATTTTATTTACTCAAAACTTCACAACAGCGGCTATTTTCCTAGCCATCTTCGGCGTTGGGAATGGCGTCATCCGGCCTACCGTTTCTTCGTTACTTACAAAAATGTCGAATGTCGGACATGGAACAACAACAGGCTATTTATCTTCTTTTGATTCACTCGGAAGAATCTTTGGACCTGTCCTTGGAGGCGTACTCTATTCATACCATATCGGACTGCCTTACATCTCAGGTATTCTCTTATCCATTGTCGCCTTTTTGCTGTTTCGTGTGTTTTTATCCAAGGTCCAGCACAATAAACATTTCCAAACATCGTAATCCCATGATTCCCATCCCATTCTACGCATTCGTATGAAAAAGTTCCGATTGCTCTGAAAGCGAATCGGAACTTTTTTCATTGGATTCCTATTGTGAGAATGGATGAATCGATCCCACTCGAATAGAAGAAACGCGCATCCAGTCACAGTTTGATCAGCTGAACCCTATTCTATAGAGATAGAAGATAAACTTCTATCTGAATAAAACGTTACTTCAAAATATGTGTCATTCCTCATATTTCTTAAATGCCAGGACACTGTTATGTCCACCGAAACCAAATCCATTGGAAAGCGCCATATTCAATGTTTTTTCCTGTGCATGATTTGGCACATAATCCAGATCACACTCTGAGTCAGGCTGATCCAAATTAATTGTTGGCGGTGCAATATTATCGCTCAGTGCCTTTAACGTAGCGATCGCCTCGGCTCCACCTGCTGCGCCAAACATATGCCCTGTCATTGACTTTGTCGAGCTTACTTTTATCTTCGATGCATGTTCTCCAAATACTTCCTTAATTGCTTTCGTTTCCGAAATATCACCGGCAGGCGTACTTGTCGCATGAGCATTTATATGATCCACTTCTTCTGGTTGAATCCCTGCCATATGGACAGCCAACCGCATGGCTTCCGCTGCCCCTTTATAATTCGGCGAAGTAATGTGATAGGCATCGGTCGTTGCACCGTATCCAACAATTTCGCCCAAGATAGGAGCATTCCGGCTCACCGCATGTTCATATTCCTCTAAAAATAAGACACCGGCTCCCTCAGCCATGACAAACCCATCCCGATCTGCATCAAAGGGACGTGAGGCTTTCTCCGGTTCATCATTTCGAACCGACATGGCCCGCATCTTTGAAAAACCGGCCAATGCCAGTGGCGTTATAACCGCTTCACTACCCCCGGCAAGAATTGCATCGGTATACCCATTTTTAATATTTAAATACGCCTCTCCGATGGCATGATTTGCCGTCGCACAAGCCGACACAGGAGAGAAACTTGGTCCTCGGAAACCCGTTTTAATCGAAAGGATTCCAGGCGCCATATTGCTAATCATCATCGGGATAAAAAAAGGAGATACCCGCTTTGGTCCCCTTTCCTTTAATGTATCGTAGTTTTCAAGCAATGTATTCAATCCGCCGATACCTGAGCCGATATAGATGCCGATACGATCTTTATTGACACGGTCCATATCCAAATCTGCCTCCTCAAGTGCCTGAATTGCTGCTGCATAAGCGTATTGCGCAAAAATATCATAGCGCTTTATTTCTTTTTTGTCTAAATAAGCATCAGGCTGAAAATCATCAATAAAACCGGCAATTTTCGAATTGATATCTTCATAACCTTCAAATTCCAGCGGTTTGATTCCCGATTTTCCATTTTTGATATTGTTCCAAAACGTTTCCACAGTATTTCCAAGCGGAGAAACAATTCCTGTCCCCGTAACAACTACCCTACGTTCCATTCATCAAACCTCCTAATCATCCACGCACAAATAATCCTTCTTCCTTATCTTTCAATGCCTGCTGTCTCAGCATAAAATGTTTCTTTTTCCCTGTTGCCGTATAAGGCAAATCCTCTACAAAGCGATAATGCCGAGGCTTTTTATAGGATGCGAGCATGGAATGTTCTGAACAGTATGCTTCCAATTCCTCTACAGTTAACGAGTGATCTTGTTTGACAATATAAGCAACGACCGACTGGCCCCGCAATGCATCGGGTACACCTACAACAAGCGATTCATCCACTTTGGGGTGTGTATTCAAAATTTCCTCTACCTGAACGGGATGAATATTTTCTCCGGCAGATACGATCATATCATCTTTTCGGCCAACAATCGTTATAAACTCATTCTCATCCCATGTCGCCATATCACCGATATAAATCCAACCTTTGTAAAAGGTGCGCTTGCTCTCTTCCTCATTATGAATATAAGTGTATGTTGTTTTCGCTGGTGCTTTGACAATGACTTCGCCCACTTCTTTCCCGTCCTTTGCAACAGTCTCATCCGGTTCAGCACGGCGGTCCGGGTATACTTTTACAACAGCTACTTCATCATCCATACTCGCTCTCCCTGCCGTCCCAGCCATTTCAGGCATGTCATAGGGTCTGAGAAACGTATTCCAAAAAGCCTCGGATGTTCCATACCCATTAAAAATATTCGGCGTTAATGTTTCCTGAAATTCAATCGCTTCTTCCTTCGCAAGCGGAGCCCCCATCGTAACAATTCCCTTTAACGGTGATAAATCCGCCGGTTTTCTTTTTTGTAGTTTATAGAGCGTCTTTAATACAGACGGGACACCGATTAAAAAGGAGATATCGTATTTTTCCACATAAGTGAGACATTTTTTTGGAGTAAAATGCCTCATAATGATGATTTCACCACCTATATATAATGTCGGGCACGGTCCTCCTGAATGAATCCCCCCACGGTGAAACCATGGTGTCATATTCATTGTTTTATCCCGCGGGCTTAAGGGGAAATGCATGGCAACATCGTGGGCAGATAACACTTCATTGATGCTATTTAAAGGGACACCTTTGGGGACTCCTGTCGTTCCCGATGTATAAAGCCGCGTTGTTTCACCATAAATATGCAAGGAATAATCAAGGATCGGCTCTTCTGATGAATGACCCCCTGTAAATTCACCGTATTCTATATGGCCCTTTGGCACTTCACACGTGGCATCCTCGCATACCATGATGATCCACCTTGGCTTATGCTCTGCAATCTCAAGAGCTTTTTCAACCTTTTCTTTTATTTCAGCATCGTAGACATATACGTCCGGTTTACTATGATCAATAATGTCCGCAGTCTCTCCGGATGACAACCGGAAGTTAATGGGACTATTAATGGCCCCTAGCTTTTGCGGCGCTAAATAAAAATATACGAATTCAGCTGAGTTAAACAGCTGGTACATTACAACATTGTTTTTACCAATTCCCTCTTCTTGTAAGGCATGTGCTAATTTATTTACTTCATTATTCAGTTCTGCATAAGTCCATGTTTTTTCACGTACCGGATCCGTCATTGCTGTTTTATTCGCAAAGCGACGTACATTGCGCAAAAAACCATTGATGTAAGTGAACTCTTTCTCAAAAGTTTCTTGAAACATGGATACATCATACGTGAAAGTCATTTCTCAATCTCTCCTTTTTACCAATCCACGACACGTTGGGTTCATATTCTCCTACAATAAGCGACGTATTTTGACCTCCAAAGCCAAATGCATTAGACATAGCGATTTTAACTTCTTTATCCCTTGCTATTCCTGGGATGTAATCCAAATCGCAAGAGGCATCTATCTCTTCATAGTTTAGCGTGGGAGGCATGACTCCATCTTGAATCGCTTTAATACAGGCAATGAGTTCGGTTACACCGCCCGCTCCCATTAAGTGGCCTGTCGCTCCTTTGGTTGAACTGACCGGAATATCATAGGCTTCCTTTCCAAATACCTTTTTAATTGAAGAGGTTTCAATTTGGTCACCTAATGGCGTAGCGGTTCCATGAGCATTCATGTAATCGATTTGACCCACTTCCAATCCTGCCTGTGCCATAGCTGCCTCCATACACCGAATCTGTCCGTTGCCTTCTGGTTCAGGAGATGTGACATGATAAGCATCTGTATTTGAGGCATAACCTAGCAATTCGGCCTCAATTGGGGTGTTCCGTTTCACGGCCCCATCCATTTTTTCCAGCACAAGTGCTCCAGCGCCTTCCCCCATCACAAATCCATTCCGTTTCGCATCAAATGGCCTGCTTGCCTGTTTCGGATTTTCTTCTGTTGACAGCGCACGAGCGGACACAAGCCCGGCGGCCATTAGTTCTGTTAAGATGGACTCTGCTCCTACAGCAATGACTGCATCGGCTTGTCCCGCTTGCAGCAACATCTGGGCCATGCCAATCGCATCAGCTCCCGAGGAACAGGCCGTATTCACTGTTAAATTCGGTCCTTTTATATCATGATGTATGGCAATTTGAGAGGCAGCAATATTGCCCAGCATTTTTGGAACGGTATACGGGCTCACGCGATAACTTTGTTTTTCTGTTATTCTTTCTTGTGTTTTTGCAGCAGTTGTAACACCACCAAGCGCGGTACCAACTACAATACCAACTCGCTCCGGTTCTATTTTTTCCTTCAGCCGGGCGGCTTCCAAAGCTTCCTGCGCTGCGGCAAAAGCATACTGCATAAACAGATCCATTGTTCTCGCTACCTTCTTCGATAAAAAGTCGGAAGCAACAAAGTCTTTTATTTCTCCTGCTACCTTTACCGGTAAGCCACTTGAATCAAAACGTTCAATAAGCGAGATTCCATTTGTCCCTGCAATTAAATTTTTCCAATAGGAAGAAACTCCAATGCCGATTGGAGTAACTGCTCCCATTCCTGTAATGACAATACGTCCATCGGTCAATCTACTTCACTCCTAATTCACTTCACCTGAAGCCGAATCATAAATATGGTGTAAATCTTTCCACACGGTTGGCAGCTCTTTCTCCAAGTTGACCGGCTTCCCATTTTGCTTTACAAATGCATGATTTGTAAAGCCGGTCGCAGCAAGCACATCGTTTTTCTTGAAAACCTGGTATGTAAACTGAAGCCTTGTTTTCGTTAAAGAGGTCAACGTCGTATAAATTGTTATCTCTTCCATGGGTTTGACCATTTGCTTATATTCACTATCGGCTTTTAAACAAACAACGGCTATCCCCTTTTCATGAAAGGTTTCCATATATGAAAAACCATAATGGTCGAGCCATTCCAGATAACTGTTTGTATACCATTCAAAGTTTCTTGGGAAATAGGAAATGCCTGCTGCGTCACAATCACTCCAAGGAACCACCATTTTCCTTTCCTTTATCAATTTCGGTTTATTCACTTTTTCCCCTCCATTTCTATTCTTTTTGTAACGGGTTCTAACACGTTTTGGATCATTTTTTTGAATCGAATGGTTCTTGGAAAACAAAATCATTTGTCATAACCCAATCTGTTCTAAACGAAGCTGTTCTGAAATATGAGTAATTAATTATTTCAATTATTCTATCATTATAGCATAAACTCCTTTCACTATTTAGAAAACCGCCTTATCTCTTTCTAAACGAAACAATTGAAGTCAATTCATTTCATATTGTATATTCTAAACATCATTTCATAGTTTATTTTGATAATTATGGGAATTACAAAATATTTTAATAGAAAACATAAATAAAGCAGACTGCCGCCAATCAAGTGATTGGCGGTAAGTCTGCTTTAATCCGACAAGTAATAAAACATGTTAAGTTATGTTAGCTGAGAACAGCTTTTTTTACGTCCAAACCAAGTGTTTGTCCGGATTCCTCTTTAATTTCTTCAAGTAATTCAGGATGATCCGCTAATGCTTTTCCATAGGATGGGACGATTTCTTTTATTTTCGGTTCCCACTCGGCCATACGCTCAGGAAAGCATCTATTTAAAATATCCAACATAATTTGAACTGCTGTAGATGCACCAGGAGACGCACCAAGTAAAGCGGAAATTGTGCCATCTGCACCTGTAATCACTTCTGTACCAAATTGAAGTGTTCCTTTTCCGCCTTCAATCGTGTCTTTAATCACTTGTACACGTTGACCGGCTATAATAGATTCCCAGTCTTCGTCTTTTGCATTTGGAATAAACTCCTCACGCAACACTTGCATCCGATCTTCTTTCGATAGAAGCAATTGCTCAACTAAGTATTTTGTGAGTGGTAACTCTTTTGCTCCTGCGGATAGCATCGTAAACACGTTATTTGGTTTGACCGACGTTAGCAAATCTAAGTAAGATCCTGTTTTTAGGAACTTTGGTGAAAAGCCTGCAAATGGACCGAATAACAATGACTTTTTCCCATCAATATAACGTGTATCCAGGTGTGGTACAGACATTGGAGGTGCTCCAACTTTTGCTTTACCGTACACTTTTGCATTATGCTGCTCTACCACTTCCGGATTACTGCACATCATAAACACACCGCTAACAGGGAATCCGCCAACCTGCTTGCTTTCCGGAATACCCGTTTTTTGAAGTAAGTGAATACTTCCTCCACCGGCTCCAATAAAGACAAACTTGGCTGTGTGATGTTCGATTTCACCACTTTTCATATTGCGGATTTTAAGATCCCATGTACCGGCTTTTGTACGTTTGATATCTTCTACCTGCTGGCTGTATTGAACCTCTACATTCTCTTCTTCAAGATGATCAAACAGCATCCGAGTGAGTGCACCAAAATTGACGTCTGTTCCATTGTCAATCTTTGTTGCTGCGATCGCTTCATTGACATCACGGCCTTCCATGATGAGAGGCATCCATTCTTCTAGTTTTTCCTTGTCCTCTGTATATTCCATATCTTTAAACAGTACATTATCAGACATTGTTTCATATCGGCGTTTCAGAAAGTCGACGTTGTCTTCTCCCCGAACCATACTGATATGCGGCAATGCACGAATAAATTGTTCAGGATTTTGAATAAGTCCATTTCCCACTAAGTAGGACCAAAATTGCAAGGACAGTTGAAATTGTTCATTTACTGTTTTTGCCTTTGACATATCTATTGAACCATCTGTGTTTTCTTTCGTGTAGTTCAATTCGCATAATGCTGCATGCCCTGTTCCAGCATTATTTAATTCGTGTGAACTTTCATCTCCAGCTCGATCAAGCTTCTCAAAAACGCGAATATTCCACTCTGGTGCAAGTTCCTTCAACAAAGTACCCAATGTGGCACTCATAATTCCAGCGCCAATTAAGATCACGTCTGTGTTTTTTTGTTTCCCCATATTTGACCTTCCTCACACGTTAATTTTATGAAAGCGCTCCCTTTCACTGTTATAATCGCTCTAAAAGGAAACACTTATAGTATTTTTGTTAACATGTTTATTATATCACAATAAATTATTAATTGAAATATCTTTTACTATGTGTTAAATTTATAGTTTTGTACTCTTTTAAATTATTGAAAGAGTATCAATTTATAGATTGTTTGATTGTTAAATTATTAAATCTGAAAAGTGAATCTCGATAGCAAGCACGCTGTTTTCCTTCGCGATAAACTTTAATTTTTAATTTCCACACCTCCAAGGATCGTTAAACAATTCAATTTTAATAGGACCGTTTCCTCATTATCCTTACTCAACCTCGTGTTATCCTCCCAACCGCCAAGGATTGGGGTACCAGATATTTCGACTTGAACATTTTCTGGGACAACAATCTCGGCTCCTCCGAGAACCGTGGTTAAGTCAATCACAGATCCATTCACAATCACAGCATCCCGAAGATCAATTTGCGCACCACCTAAGATGCATGTTACATCTCCGCCCTGCAATTGCTTTGACTGACTTTTAATTTCCGCGCCGGAAAACAACACGAAGGTATCCAAACCATCTGCCGTATGACTCGTTTTTTCATGTTTTACACGTGTAAAAATAATAACAATCCCAACAATTATAAATAGAAGCGGCCAAATATAAGCGGTTATATCCAATTCAAACCATTGATTTACTAAAAATAATAAACCAATGAATAGAAACAATAAACCCGAGCTTAGAGAAGAATGCTTTCGATTAAACAATTGAATCAGTCCAATAATAATTAAAATGAGTGGCCACCAATTCGACAGCAACTGTGGAAAATCAATAACGTCTGCCTGATGCATAAGAAAAAACAAACCAAACAACAGGAATACTCCCCCTACCCAAATTCGTCCTGACATAAAATTCCCTCCCCCTTATCTACTTTATTCAATGGATGAAATGAAATGCTTGAAAATCA
>Ga0079226_10003972_pt1 | contig 11323 bp, 9 predicted proteins | sample Poulit2014_FD_76345 | JGI IMG/M metagenome (GOLD analysis project Ga0079226, IMG submission 76345) | Agricultural soil microbial communities from Georgia to study Nitrogen management - Poultry litter 2014 | ecosystem: Environmental > Terrestrial > Soil > Agricultural land | place: USA: Georgia...
CGTATGTTAATGGCTGTGTCATGGTTGGATGAGATGGAAGAATAGCGGTTATGTTTTTAAAAAGTGATGAAGAAACTGGAATAAGGTCCTAAACGGGCATGCCGTTCAAGGACCTTTTAACTTTATGGGAGATCAATAATTAATTCATTTTTAATGTGGACAGACTATGTTTCGAGAGAAATTCACTAATCAGTGACAAGGTTAATTTATTCTCATCGATGAATACACTGTGGCTGCTGTTTTCCAAGACGTGAAAAGTACTGTTTGGGATTCGCTGATGTATGTCTTCATTCTCGGAAACAGGCGTAATCCAGTCATGTCGACCGGCTAATATGAGTGTCGGTACTTCGATATGTAGTAAATTTGGTCTCAAATCAAATGAGCGTAAGAAAGACCCAAAGCCCTTATTTAATACTTTATAGGAACGTTTAGTTTCTGGTTTCTTAGGTGGTTTCCCCTCTTTGGATGAAACGGAATAAAGGGGTTGCATAACTTTATAATATTGCCCGACCTCTTCTTCTGACTGAAAATTGCCTTCCCATAGTTTGTTACTGTAATAAATTTGATCGGCATTGCCGTGTTCTTCTACATACCGTTTTGCTTTTTCAAGGAATTGATAAGAGGGTGAGGTGGTAGCGAGTATGAGACCCTCAAGATGAGCTTGATACTTTATTCCGTAACTCATCGCAACCATGCCACCATAAGAATGACCCAAAATCCAAATTTTATCCAACCCTAAATACTGTCTGAGGGCTTCAATATCTTCAACATTTTGTTCAAGTGTGTAATGATCTGTGCGATCCTCTTCAGAATAACCGCAACCCCTTTGATCGATATATACGAGCTGGGCATCGTGGGTTAATTTATCAAGATTAGGTTTAAAGCCCAAGTGATTGCCGCCGGGACCTCCATGGACAACGAAAATGACTGGTTTATGAACTACTTTATCACCTTTCACTTCCACACTTTGTCCATCGACATCAAAAAATATATTTTTTCCTTTAATGTTTGCGAACAAATAATTACCTCCTTATGATATGTTCTTATAATTAAGTTTAAAAAATTAAATTAAGTAATATATTAAATTATTTAAATTATTTGTCAATAGAATTACTTTCAATAATATTTACGAATTAAATTTCATTATGAATCTTTCTTAAAAGAGAACGCTATCATCCGAAAGTGAGGTCTATTTACAAACATTATCAAATCAATGATTTCAAGGGTTTTATTTAAGTATAAGTTTAAAAGGTATAGTAATTTAAAATATTAGAAAATTTGAAAGAAACAGTATTGACAGAAGTATAGCTTGTAAGTATAATTGGTTCAATTTACAAAAATGATTGAACTTTGTCAAAAGGAGGCGAATATTGTCGTAGTTAATAGCAAGTTAGAAATTCAAAATACTATTAAAAAAACTGGAGGTAGGAGAATGAAATATTTTAGGTTATTACTATTAGTTACGGCACTTCTCGTTTTTATAACTGGATGTGGGGCAAATGGTAAAACGACGGGTGGTAGTGCGAAATCATCGGCTAAAAAGGATGATAATGAAATAGTCATTGCTACGGTCAGGGAGCCTGACACTGTCGATATACATAATACAACATGGACTGATGATTCTAATCATCATTTATATGGAACGCTTTTTAATTTTGATGAAGAGGGAGAAGTACTGCCAGGTCTTGTTGAAGACTATGAGCTATCGGAGGATTCTAAGTCTGTGACTTTTACTTTAAAAGAAGATCTCACTTTCCATAATGGTGATCCTATTGATTCGGAAGCAGTTGTGAGTAGTCTGCAACGTTATATTGATGTTTCACATGGTACCCATATCGGTCCAGTTGAAGACATGGAAGTTGAAGACGATCGTAATTTTATAATTCACTGGGAAACTCCATTTGCTCCATTTTTCACTAACGCTACAACTGCAAACCTTGGAGGGGTTTTAGACACATCAGTGTTAGATGAAAATAATGAGGGGTTTGAAAAAGATCCAGTTGCCTCTGGACCATTAAAGCATGTAGAAACAAATCGTGGAGAATCAATCGTTTATGAGCCTTTTGATAACTTTGATTGGGGGGAAGCAGGGGAGCCTGATGTAGATAAAATAACATTTCGTTTTATTCCTGATGATGAAACCCGTCTATTGGAATTCAAACAAGGGTCCGTCAATGTTCTCACTGATGTCCCACCTCAATATATTGAAGAATTAGAACAAGAGGAGGATGTTACAGTTGAAAGGGTGCTTGATCCAGGAAATACTTATATTGGATTTAACATGAAACGACCAAAGTTTGAGGATGTAAAGGTAAGACAGGCCTTAACGTTAGCGGTCGATCGTGAACCTATTGTGGAGCAAGCACTTAAAGGGGCGGCAGAGCCCATATTCGGTCCCCTTCCTCCAACCATTTTTGGCTACAGTCAAGATGCAGAGGATAGAGCCGAGGAAATGTATACTCGTGATGTTGAAAAAGCAAAAAAGCTGTTAGTCGAAGCAGGCTGGGATGAAACAAATAATGATGGTGTCGTTATGAAAGATGGTGAGCCATTTACTGTAGAGTTGTGGAGTACTGACGAACCGGTTATGCAACGAATAGGGCAAATTGTTCAAAACCAGATGAGTGAAATTGGTGTAGATGTTGAATTAGTTGTTAAAGAGGATGCGGCATTGCGTTCACAGTTACCTGAGGGAGCTCATGAAATGGTTTTATGGCAGTACGGTTGGTATGATGCTGATATCTTGAATGGCTTGTTTGGAGAAGGCCAATCATCAAGAATGCACTGGGAACCAGAAGAATTGAATGACATGTTAATAGATGCCCGCATCAATATGGATCCTGATGAGCGTCTTGATATATATGAGGATGTAAGTGACTTTTTAGTTGAAGAAGCACCGATGATCAATTTATTTGTTAGAGAAAATACAACCGCTTTTCGTGGTGTTGAAAATCTTCATAAACATCCTATTAGTGACATGCTCATTTGGGATGGTGCAAAATTAGGAGAATAAAATTCAAACAGAATGATTGGAAAGGTAGAATACTACTTTTCCAATCAGTTCTTTTTATTAAAAATGAATAGAAAGACCTTATTATGTTATTTTTAATTGTTTCAGGAGGAGGTACTATAAGTGTCATTTTATCTAATTAAAAGAATTTCCAGCGTGATATTGACCTTATTTGGTGTCACAATAATTGTTTTTTTGATGGTCCATCTTATTCCGGGTGATCCAGTTACCTATATACTCGGAGATTTTGCCACAGAAGAAACAATTGCCAAGTTGGAGGGTCAATTAGGACTCGATCAATCCTTGTTTGTACAATATTTTAATTATGTTTTTGGTGCATTACAAGGTGATTTAGGTACTTCTTACATAACAGGATACACAGTATGGGAGGAAATATTGTCACGTATTCCTGTAACTGCACAGCTGGCAATATATAGTGTTATTGTCGGATCTATCTTTGGTATTTTAATAGGTGTTTTAGCAGCCATCAAGCAAAATACAATTTTTGATCAATTAGCAATGCTCATTGCTTTAGTAGGCATATCAGCACCAGGATTTTGGATAGCATTATTTTTGATATTAATATTTTCCTATCAATTTGGACTATTTCCAATATCCGGATTTGAAGGGTTTAAGTCATTGATTCTTCCTGTATTGACACTTTCCCTGGGTACAGCGGGAAATATTGCTCGAATGACCCGTTCAAGTATGCTGGAGGTCATTAGACAAGATTACATACGAACTGCACATGCAAAGGGTGCTAGCTTATTTCGATTAATATTTAAGCATAGTTTACAAAATGCTTTGATTCCTGTGGTGACACTTATCGGTCTTCAATTTGGTTATTTACTTGCTGGAGCAGTAGTTACGGAAACTGTTTTTGCCTTACCCGGGCTTGGAAGTTTAATTATTGAATCTGTTTCTACCAGAGATATTCCCACCGTTCAAGGTTTAATCCTATTTATTGCCTTTATTTTTATCATGGTAAATTTACTGATCGATATTGTCTATATGCTACTTGATCCACGCATTAAATATGAGTAAAAGGAGGTTATGTTTTGAGTAAAATACAAACCGAAGTTTTAACGTTTGATAAAGTCGAAAAGCCAAAACCTTACTTATTAATTATATCAGGAAGATTAATGAAAAATAAAGGAGCCGTTGTAGGATCTTTCATACTATTATTTTTCTTAGTGATTTCAATTTTTGCTCCAGTATTTGCCACACACCCGATTAACGAGATGGTTTATGAGGATAGTTTAATGGGTCCAAGTACTGCTCACTATTTAGGTACGGATGAGTTCGGAAGAGATTTATTTTCAAGGATTTTGTATGGTGGTAGGGTTTCGTTAGTTATGGGACTTGTGGTTGTTTCTATTGCTGGAGTAATTGGAGTTGTATTAGGAGTTATTTCTGGTTATTTTCGCCGACTTGACATGTTTATTATGCAATGTATTGATATATTGTTAGCCCTTCCTTCTTTACTATTAGCCATAGTTATTGTTGCTATTTTAGGTGTTGGTTTGACAAATGCCATGATTGCAGTAGCTGTAGCTGTTATACCATCATTTGTCAGGGTTGTTAGAAGCTCTGTGCTATCGGTCCGTGAAAGTGAATATGTTGAAGCAGCAAGGGCATTAGGAGTACCCGACTTTAAAATTATTTTTAAACATATATTACCGAATATTGCTTCACCGATTATTATTTTGGCAACGTTAGAGTTCGGTAGTGCGATTTTAGCAGCGGCTTCGTTAAGTTTTCTTGGTCTTGGTGCCCAACCGCCGAACCCAGAGTGGGGGGCACTTGTATATGTTGGGAAATCATTCTTAAGTCAAGCTTGGTGGATGACGGTATTTCCGGGTTTATGTATTATGCTGGTTGTTTTAGGCTTTAATTTATTAGGTGATGGTTTAAGAGACGCACTTGATCCCCGATTGAAATTATAAAAAATTAAGGAGTATGCACTGGAGGGGTATGTTGATGGAGACAGTAAAAACGAGTACAGAACTTTTAAGTATTGAAAATTTAAATATAAACTTCAAAAAAAATAAAAAAGAAATACTCAGTGCTGTGAAAAATGTAAACTTTCATATTAATGAAGGAGAGACGGTTGCTATTGTTGGTGAATCTGGATGTGGAAAAAGTGTAACAGCTTTATCTATTATGCAACTAATTTCAATTAACGATGGTTATGTAGAAGGAAAAATAAACTTTGGTGATCAAGATTTAAATCAGCTTTCTGAAAAGCAAATGAGAGATGTACGTGGCAATGATATCTCCATGATTTTTCAAGAGCCAATGACTTCACTAAATCCCGTTCATAAAATTGGAGATCAAATAAATGAAGTTTTAGATATTCACGGTACAGTACCTAAAAAAAGTCTGCAAAGAGAATCTGTGAAAATGTTAGAAAAAGTAGGCATTCCTCATCCGAAGAAAATTATACAAAACTATCCACATCAGTTATCTGGAGGAATGAGGCAACGTGTAATGATTGCTATGGCTATGGCGTGTCATCCAAAACTTTTGATTGCCGATGAACCTACAACTGCACTTGATGTAACCATTCAAGCACAGATATTAGATTTGATGAATGGGTTAAAAGAACAGTCGAAAACGTCTATTTTAATGATTACACATGATCTAGGTGTTGCAGCTGAAATGGCGGATCGCGTCATAGTCATGTATTACGGACAAATCGTGGAAGAAAATAATGTACGTTCATTATTTAAAGACCCAAAGCATCCCTACACTATAGGTTTGTTAAATTCAATACCTAATATAGAGGAAGAAGATGAAAAACGATTGCAACCTATTGATGGGAACGTGCCTAATATAGGTGTTATTCAACAAGGCTGTCCATTTCGGACTCGTTGTGTACATGCATTTGCTAAATGTCACGAGGAAAACCCACCATTATTTAATGACGAAGAAGGGACGGTAAGATGTTGGTTACATGAAGAGGAGGTTACTAATGACTAGTAAGCATGAGGAATTATTAAGAGTAACGGATTTAAAAACTCATTTTACAATTTCCGGGGGAATACTTGGTAAAAATAAAAGTGTCGTCAAAGCAGTAGATGGTGTTTCTTTCTATTTAAATAAGGGAGAAACACTAGGGATTGTTGGCGAAAGTGGTTGTGGTAAATCGACAACAGGCCGTAGTATACTTCAGCTTATTAAACCAACATCAGGATCTGTTAAATTTAAGGGTGAAGAAGTGACAAATTTGAAAAGTAAAAAGTTAAGGAATCTTCGTAGTGAGATGCAAATTGTATTTCAAGATCCATTTGCATCTTTAAACCCCAGAATGACTATTGAATCAATACTTAAAGAAGCCTTGGCAACACATCATATTAGCGATAATAAGAAAGAAAGACGTGAAAGAATTGGTGAATTATTAAATACCGTGGGTTTGAATAGTAGTCATGCGGCAAGATACCCCCATGAATTCAGTGGTGGCCAAAGACAGAGGGTAGGAATTGCTCGTGCTATAGCAGTGAATCCACAGTTAATTATTGCTGATGAACCAGTATCTGCTTTAGATGTTTCAGTCCAGGCTCAAATTGTTAACCTTTTTGAAGACTTACAGGATAGCCTTGATTTGACCTATATTTTTATTGCTCATGATTTAAGTGTGGTGAAACATGTTAGTGATCGAATCGGTGTCATGTATTTAGGAAGAATCGTAGAATTATCTGATAAAAAACAGTTATTTAAAGAACCATTGCATCCATATACACAGGCACTTATGTCAGCCGTACCGATTCCGGATCCTGAAGCAAAAAAGGAACGTATCATTTTACAAGGTGATGTTCCTAGTCCTGCCAATCCTCCTAGCGGATGTCCATTTCATCCAAGATGTCGCTATGCTATGGATATATGTAAATCAGTAGCACCACGAGAGATTGAGGCTAAGCCTGGTCGTTTTGTAAGTTGTCATTTATATGATGAGAGTGCAAAACAATTATCGAAGACAAAAGATGCTATGCTTACGCATTGATTTTTACAATTAATAGAATATAAAATTTAGCGGGAAAGGATATCTAATGATAAATACTGATACAAAACGTATTTTTGAAAGTTATGCTAATAATTTAATTGATGAATATCATATACCAGGTACATCTATAGGAATAAATAAAGATGGAGAACGTCTTTATTATAAAGGCTTTGGATACCGCGATGCTGAAAAAGGTTTATTGGTAAATGCAGATAGTGTTTTTGGGATTGCGTCAGTTACGAAGTCTTTTACCTGCATTGCGATTATGCAATTGCAAGAAGCTGGGAAATTGTCGATACATGACAAAGTAGTTTCCTATTTACCAGAGTTTCATACGAAAGATCTGGAAAAAACGGAACAAATTACAATACATCATTTTATGACAAATTCATCAGGATTGCCACCGTTGCCTTCTTTGCTGTATGCCAATAAGCGTAGTATGGAGATTGATCCTTCAACGAATGATTACATGGGATTAGACATAGAAAATGATCTGGAGCATGAACCCATTGACACATATGAAGATCTTATGAAATTTATAGCTGAGTTGGATGTCGTATTATTAGGCCCTCCAGGCAAACACTTTAGTTATTCGAATGAGGCATTTTCTTTACTTGGTGCGACCATTGAACGAGTAAGTGGTTTAAAATATGAGGATTATATAAAACAATTTATTTTACAACCGATTGGAATGGTAAACAGTTCATTCTATATAAATGATTTAGCCAATCTGGATAATGTTACAATGCTTTATGCACAAAAAGAAACGACAGAAGAACCGTATGTATATCCTGCCCCAGTATGGTGGGATGCACCGTCAATGCGACCAGCTGGATATTTAAAATCTAGTGTGAACGATATGTTGAAATATGCTGATATTTTTCGAAACAAGGGTGTAGTTCAAGGTAAGCGTATTTTATCGGAAGAAAGTGTTAAGCAAATGACATATCCATATATTGAAGCGGAACCAGGTAAATATTATGGATACGGACTTATTATTACACCAGATTACTATGGACATACACTGATACAACATAGTGGAAACCTTAAGGCTATAGCTTCTTTAATGACCATTATTCCAGAATTGGGAATAACAGGAATGGTTTTGACAAATTTAGCTGATGTTCCAGCATCAACTATTCTCATGGGGGCTTTAAATGTGTATCAAGGAAAGAATCCTGATGCATCCCATATTACATTTACTGATTATGAGATGACAAAAGAAAATTTGAAGAAATATGTGGGTGACTATTCATCACATGAAGGTGAGTTACTTACAATTGGTATGGATGATAATCAACTAACTTTTAAAACTGACGGTAAGTTTTATCCCATTAAATGTGTAGGAGAACATTTATTTCTTGTTGATATTAAAGATCAGCAGGAAGTACTCAGATTTATCGTAGATGATTCAGGAGAAGTGGACCGAATAGCTTATCATTTCAGACAATTTCCGCGTGAAAGGTAATAATTAAAGATATCAAAGGGAGCGATTTATTTATGGAGAAAAAAATGAAAGATTTTGAAGAAAGTGCCCTACAATTAATTAGGAAGTATCAAATACCTGGCACCGCTATAGGTCTAGCGATTAAGGGTGAAAAAGTTTATGAAAAAGGATTTGGCTTTCGTAATATTAGAAAAAATCTACCGGTAACTTCTGACACTATTTTTGGAGTTGCTTCGATTACGAAGTCTTTCGTTTGTGTTGCTATTATGCAATTACAAGAAAAGGGTTTGTTAAAAGTCCATGATCCAGTTGTTGAATATTTGCCTGATTTTCACATTAAAGCGGAAGGAATTGATAAGATTACAATTCACCATTTGATGACTCACTCTGCCGGTATTCCTCCTTTACCGACCTTGTTTTATGCTGGTAGACGCAGTAGAGAGAATGATCCAGCAGTAGCGGATTATCCAGGACTAGATTTTGAAAGCGGAGAAGATAAAGAATCAATTGAAACGTACGAGCAATTACTTGAATTTATTGGAGAACATAACTTTGAGTTACTAGGTGAACCAGGATCTGAGTTTAGTTATTCAAATGATAGTTATGCATTATTAGGAATGATTATTGATAAAGTGAGTGGAAAGCCATTTGAAAAATATCTGAAAGAGAATATTTTTGATCCAGCTGGAATGAAACATACATATGTGTTAGTTGAAGATCTTCAAGAAGCAGAAAATATTACTACTTTATATTCTAAAAGAAAGACTGATGATGGAGATTCAGTCTATGAGGCACCTATTTGGTGGAGCTCTCCAGCTATGTTAGGTGCTGGCTCGATTAAATCTTGTGTTAATGATATGCTCCGTTACGCAGATATATACCGCACATATGGTAAGGTAAAAGACGCTCAAATATTGACGGAAAACAGTGTGAAGGCTATGATTGAACCTTATATTGAATGTTCACCTGGAAAATACTATGGATATGGTCTAATGATTACGCCTAATTATTATGGTGGAACATTGGTGGAACATGGTGGTAATTCAAAAGCTATTGCTTCCCAATTCGTCGTTATTCCTGAACGAGATGTCACTGGAGTAACATTCACTAATTTAGCAGGGGTTCCCGCTACTACAATAATGGGAGGTTCCTTAAATGTACTCGAAGGAAGAGACTTCAATGATTTACCTTTTCAGGGTGATAAATATAAATACACAAAGGAAGAATTAAAGCAGTATGAAGGTAAATATGTTTCAAATGAAGGGATGAGTTTGAAGGTTGCAGAGAAAGATGAAAAACTCACATTTAAAATATCAGACGATGATGCCCCTATTATAGCTACAAACTTAGATAAAGATTTATTCTTAATAGTTGTACGTGACCAAGTTGAAGTAGTGAAATTTATTTGGGAAGATGGGAAAGTTAACCGTGTTTCTTACCATCATAGACAGCTCCGACTAGTGGATAAAGGAGTGGAACAAAAGAGTTAAGGAATAGCATTTGAAGGGAGAAAAGTATGGATTTAACTCAATTTCCGAAGAGAACATATACAGAATATAAAACACCGATACAAGAATTGAAAAATTTTTCAAATGAACTGAAAGGGCCTAATGTTTTTGTTAAACGTGATGATTTATTAGGTCTTACAGCGGGTGGGAACAAAACTAGAAAATTAGAATATTTAATGGGAGATGCTTTAACTAAAAAGTCTGATACTATTATTACTTGTGGAGCCATACAGTCAAACCATTGTCGTCTGACTTTAGCTGCTGCTGTAAAGGAAGGTTTAAAATGTATTTTAATTTTGGAAGAGCTCATACCAGGTAGTTATTCCCCTGAAGAAAACGGGAATATTTTCCTTTATCATTTACTTGGAGCTGAAATAATTGTTGTTCCGAAAGGTACTGATATGAATCAAAAGATGAGAGATATGGCTGCGACAGTCGAGGATCAAGGGGGGAATCCTTACATTATTCCGTTGGGTGGCTCAAATGCCATTGGTGCATTAGGTTACACCAGTTGTGTTAATGAAATAATAGAACAAACTCAAGAGGCTGATTTGCAAATAGATTATGTTGTTGTAGGTAGTGGAAGTGCAGGGACTCATGCTGGATTAGTAAATGGATTTCATAATTTAGATGTCAGTGTACCCGTTTTAGGAATAAGTGTTTCTAAGAATAAAGAGGAATTAACTCATTTAGTATACAATCTGACCAAGGAAGTTGCCGAACTATCAGGAGCATCCAAAGAAATCCCAAGAGAATTTATACATTGTTTTGATTCTTATGTAGGAGATGGCTATGCTTTGCCCACAGATGCAATGATAGAAAGCGTTCAAATGTTAGCAAAAACTGAAGGTATATTGTTGGACCCAGTTTATACTGGTAAAGTAATGAGCGGACTTATTGACTTGTCTAGAAAGAATTACTTTAATAAGGAGGATAATGTGTTGTTTGTTCATACGGGAGGCCTACCAACATTATTCTCTAATACTGAGTTAGTGTTAGGAAAAAAATAAAAGGTTTCTTAATTCTGATACTCCCTAGGGTTGTAGAGGATGATGACATCCTTGATAAAAGAGTTTACAAAATTTTTTGTTGTATTAAGAATTATATCTTGAATACAGTAGTAAAAACAGCGTGGTTAGCCACGCTGTTTTTTTATATGGATTTTCTTTTTACACATCTTTTGTAACATAAAGACAAACCTAGGACACAAAAAAACATTAACATTCATCTGGGAAAGCGTTATCATTAAGATGAACAAAATAAATGTACCTTCATTTTGAAAGGAGAGATTTATTTGTCAAAAACAATTGCTTTAGCAGGAACTTTGGATTCAAAGGGCAAAGAGTTTTTGTATA
>Ga0079226_10003973_pt1 | contig 11318 bp, 10 predicted proteins | sample Poulit2014_FD_76345 | JGI IMG/M metagenome (GOLD analysis project Ga0079226, IMG submission 76345) | Agricultural soil microbial communities from Georgia to study Nitrogen management - Poultry litter 2014 | ecosystem: Environmental > Terrestrial > Soil > Agricultural land | place: USA: Georgia...
CCCATGTCCAGCAGGATCCGGGAGGCCGCCGCCTGACCGACCATCGCGGAGAACGCGGCCCCGCCGGCCTTGGAGATCGACAGCGCGCTCTGCAGCCACCCGGCCAGTTCGTCACCGACCATGCGGTAGTAGGCGTCGCCCTGGGAGGCCGGATCGGCAGCGAGCATCGCCGGGGTCTCCTGGGTCAGCAGCGCCCCGATATAGGTCTGCAGCGCGAACAGCAGGCCCGCGATCACCAGGCAGGTCAGCAGTGCGCGGGCCACCATGCGCGAGGCCCCGATGGTCTCCTCGGCGAAGGTGGCGATCGCGTCGAAACCCAGATACGACAGCAGTGCCACCGACACCGCGCCGAGCACCGCGGACAGTTCGAATCCGCCCACCCCGGTCAGCGGCGTCCACACCCCGCGGGCCGGGCCCCGGTCGATCAGCACCGCGATCCCGGCGATGAGCACCATGGCCAGCACGACGCACTCGGCGATCACCACCGCGGTCGCCGCCCGCGCCGCGACCTTCACCCCGGCCAGGTTCAGCCCGGTGGTCACCACCACCGCCATCGCCGTCCAGCCCCACACCGGCACCTCGGGCACGGCGGAGTGCATGGCGATGCCGGTGAACAGGTAGGCCACGGACGGGATGAGCAGATAGTCGAGCATCACCATCCAGCCGGCGATGAAACCGGTCGACGGGCCGATGCCCTCGGTGGCGTAGGCGAACACCGAGCCGGCGCGCGGGATGCGCCGCGACATCAGCGCATAGGAGTAGGCGGTGAACGCCATGGCGATCGTCGCCACCAGATAGACCAGCGGCACCGCACCGCCGCTGGCGGCGTCGATGGGGCCGAAGATCGACACCGCTGCCGCCGGGCCGATGAACACCAGCCCGTAGACCACCAGGTCGACGAAGCGGATCGCGCGGTGCAGCGCCGGGGCCTGGTCGGCGCCGGGCAGGGTAGAAGCGGGATGCGGAGCCGGGGCGGGGTCGGCGGCGGGGGTGGGCACGGGGTGTGGTCCTCGTCAGGGCAGGAGGGGGCGCGCCGAGATCTCCGGGATCAGGTCCGGACGGGGCGCGAGCGGGGCGGCGGCGGGATCAGCCGCGCCGACACAGCTGCGAGTCGGTGTGGCGCAGATCGATGTGCCGGCGGCGCACCAGCAGCGGATCGCGCTGTGCCCGCACGGGTGCGGGCGACGGACCGGTCGACATCGCACCTCCCTTGAAGCCACGGGGTCGGCACAGGCGCCGACGGCGCCGACGATACGCGGCGGGCAGGTCAGCACGGTCGCCGCGGTCCCGCTCGCCGCGACCGCGGCGCGGAGAGCCGGTACCGTCCAGGCGGGCCCGGCGCGGCGCGGGGCCGGGTGCGCAGCGGAGGGGTGCGGGGATGAACTTCTTGGGCGAAGTGGTGGGCGAGGCTGTGGCCGAACTGCTGTGGCGGATGCTGGGCGGACTGCGGCGAGCCATCACGCGCGGGTGCCGGTGGCTGTGGCGCGCCGGCCGCGGCCCGGAGCCGCGGCGGCACGCCTCGGAGATCGACCCGCAGGGACCGGCGGGGCACGACCGCTGACCGTTGAGACCGTGCGTCCGGGCCGGGACCGACAGTGCCCGCGCGTCCGGAACCCACACGACCCTACCCGCGGGTAATATGTGCGTCATGGCATATCTGGAGACCCGCGATGCGGTGCACGTGCTCTACCTCGGCGAGCCGGGCGGCGGCGACGACGAGGCACGCTTCCACCCCGACCGACTGGCCGAGATCCACCGGCTGCTCGATCAGGTCGAACAGACCGAGGGGCCGGCCGCGCTGGTGACCACCAACGTCGGCAAGTTCTTCACCAACGGGCTCGACCTGGAGTACATCTTTCCGCGGATGGACGAGCTCGACGCCTACCTCGACACCGTGCACGCGCTCTACCGGCGCCTGGTCGCACTGCCGATGCCCACCATCGCGGCGATCAACGGCCACGCCTACGGGGCCGGGGCGATGCTGGCCACCGCTCACGACTTCCGGCACATGCGCGCCGACCGCGGCTTCTACTGCCTGCCCGAGGTGACGCTGAAGATGCCGTTCACCCACGCCATGGGCGCCCTGATCACCCGCCGGCTCACCCCGCAGGTGGCGCTGGAGGCGATGACCACCGGACGTCGCTATTCCGGCCCCGAGGCGCTCGAGCGCGGCATCGTCGACGCGGTCGCCGAGGAGGCCGACCTGCTCGACGGGGCGGTGGCCCGGGCCGCCGAACTCGCCCCGCTGCGCGGCGGGAACCTGGGCCGGATGAAGGAACAGATCCACGCCGCGCTGTTCGCCGACCTCGAGGTGGAGACCACCGGCACCAGCATCGGCGACTAGGTGTAACACTGGAGCGGTGAGCTCCGTCGCCGATTCCGCCTCCCGCCCGACCGATACCGCGCGCGCCGCAGGTGCGGGCGAGCGCTGGCTCGACGACTGGCTCACCGCCCACCGCGAGGACCTCATCGCCTGGCGCCGACACATCCACCGCAATCCGGAACTGTCCCGCCAGGAGTTCGGCACCACCGCCTTCATCGCCGAGAAGCTGCGCGCGGCGGGACTGGATCCGCAGCTGCTGCCCGCCGGGACCGGCCTGTACTGCGACATCGGCCCGGCCGACGCCGACGGCAAGCGCATGGGGCTGCGCGCCGACCTCGATGCGCTGCCGATGAACGAGGAGTCCGGACTGGACTTCGCCTCCACCGTGCCGGGGGTGGCCCACACCTGCGGGCACGACGTGCACACCGCGGTGGTGCTCGGCGCGGGCCTGGCCCTGGCCGCGGCCCCGCGCCTGGAGACCGGGGTGCGGCTGATCTTCCAGCCGGCCGAGGAGGTCATGCCCGGCGGCGCCCTGGACGTGATCGCGGCCGGCGTGCTGTCCGGGGTCTCCCGCATCTTCGCCCTGCACTGTGATCCGCATCTTCAGGTCGGCACGGTCGGGGTCAAGGCCGGGCCGATCACCTCGGCCGCCGACATCATCGACGTGCACCTGTCCGGCCCCGGCGGACACACCTCCCGCCCGCAGCTGACCACCGACCTGGTCGGTGCGCTCGGCCGACTGATCACCGACGTGCCCGCCCTGCTGGCCCGCCGCGTCGACCCGCGTTCGCGCACGGTGATGGTGTGGGGCTCGGTGGAGGCGGGCCGGGCGGCCAACGCGATCCCCAAGCGCGGCACGGCACGCGGCACCGTGCGCACCGGCGAATACGACACCTGGGCCGAGATCGAACCGATCATGCGCGAACTGGTGCACGCCGCCGTCGCCCCGACCGGCGTGCAGGTCCGGATCGACTACCACCGCGGGATGCCGCCGGTGGACAACGAGGAGTACTCGGCGACGATGCTGCGCCGGGCGGCCGGAGTGCTGGGCCCGGACGCCGCGGTGGACACCCTGCAGTCCAGCGGCGGGGAGGACTTCGCCTGGTACCTGGAGAAGGTGCCCGGGGCGATGGGCCGACTCGGGGTCTGGCCGGGATCGGGGCCGGTGTGCGACATCCACCAGCCCGACTTCTACGCCGACGAACGCGCCCTGGAGTACGGGGTGCGGCTGCTGGTGCACCTGGCCGCCCCGCCGTTGCGCTCGCCGAACCTGGCCGACCCGCGCAACCCCGCCCCGCCGCGCGAGCGGTGAACCGGTCCGGCGGGCCTGCGGCGCCCCGGCGGGAGCGGCTAACGTGGGTGGGCGGATACGGCGGCGACCAGGAAGAGGATCAATGACCCGGATTGTCATCATCGGCGGCGGACCGGCGGGCTACGAGGCGGCCATCGCCGCGGCGCAGCACGAGGCGACGGTGACGCTGGTGGACTCCGACGGGGTGGGCGGATCCGCGGTGCTGGTGGACGTGGTGCCGTCGAAGAGTTTCATCGCCTCGTCGACCGTGCGCACCGACCTGCGTCGGGCCGCCGCCCTGGGCATCGAACTGGACCTGGCGGATGCGTGGGTGGACATGCAGCACGTCAACCGCCGCGTCAAGGCGCTGGCCGCCGCCCAGTCCGCAGACATCTCCGCCCGCCTGGACGAGGAGGGGGTGACGGTGATCGCCGGCCACGGCTCGATCGCCGACTCCCGCCCGGGCCTGGCCGAGCACCGGGTGCGGGTGCGCCGCCACGACGGCGGGGAACAGATCCTGCAGGCCGACGTGGTGCTGGTGGCCACCGGGGCGCGCCCGCGCGTGCTGCCCGGTGCCGAGCCCGACGGCGAACGCATCTTGAACTGGCGCCAGCTCTACGACCTGGCCGAACTGCCCGAGCACCTGGTGGTCGTCGGCTCGGGTGTGACCGGTGCGGAGTTCGTCTCCGCCTACACCGAGATGGGCGTGCCGGTGACCATGGTCTCCAGCCGCGACCGGGTGCTGCCGCACGAGGACGAGGACGCGGCCCTGGTACTCGAGGCGGCCTTCGCCGAACGCGGGGTCGACCTGGTCAAGCATGCGCGCGCCGACGCGGTCGAGCGCACCGAGGACGGGGTGCGCGTGGTGCTCGGCGACGGCCGGATCGTCGAGGGCTCGCACGCGTTGATGACGGTCGGCTCGGTACCCAACACCGAAGACCTCGGCCTCGAGCGCGCCGGGATCGAACTGGAGCCGAGCGGCCACATCCCGGTCGACCGGGTCTCGCGCACCTCCGCGGCCGGGATCTACGCCGCCGGAGACTGCACCTCGCTGATGCCGCTGGCCTCGGTGGCCGCGATGCAGGGGCGGACCGCGATGTATCACGCGCTCGGCGAGGGGGTGCAGCCGATCAAGCTGCGCACCGTCGCCGCCGCGGTGTTCACCCACCCCGAGCTCGCCGCGGTCGGGGTGAGCCAGGCGATGATCGACTCGGGTCAGGTGCCCGCGCGCACCATCTTCCTGCCGCTGTCGACCAATCCGCGCGCGAAGATGATGGGCATCGAGCACGGCTTCGTCAAACTGTTCTGCCGACCCGCCCAGGGCACCGTGATCGGCGGGGTGGTCGTCGCCCCGACCGCCTCGGAGTTGATCCTGCCGATCGCGATCGCCGTGCAGAACAACATGTCGGTCGCCGATCTGGCCGCGAGCTTCTCGGTCTATCCGTCGCTGTCGGGCTCGGTCACCGAGGCCGCCCGCCAGCTGGTCCGCCACGACGACCTGGACTAGAAGCGTGCCCGGGTGAACCGCAACCTGACCTTCGAGCAGGCGGCCGTGCTCGCGGCCGTGCTGCTCGCGGTGGCCCTGGTGCTGCGCGCGGTGCGTCGGCGCCGCACCGTCGCGGCCGGGGCGTTTCTCACCGAGGCCTCCCTGGTGGTCGCGATGTACGCGGCCTGGCAGCTGTCGGGCCGGCTCGCCCGCACCCGCACCGTCGGCGCCTACGGGCGCGGCGAGCAGATCCTGGCCTGGCAAGGCCGCCTCGGTCTGCCCTCAGAGCTGACCGTGCAGGAATGGCTGCTGCCGCATCCGCAGCTGGTGCAGGGGGCGAACCTGTACTACGCGGTCATGCATTTCCCGGCGATGATCGCCCTTCTGGCCTGGGTGTATCTGCGCCACCGCGACCGATACGGGCCGGTGCGCAACCTGGTGGCCGTGTCCACCGCGGCCGCCTTCGTGGTCTCGCTGGTCCCGGTGGCCCCGCCGCGGCTGCTGCCCGGCGCCGGATTCGTCGACACCGCCCGGGAGTATGGCCAGTCAGTGTATTCGAGCATGGCCGTGGCCGGGCCGAACCAGCTGGCCGCGATGCCCTCGGTGCATGTGGGCTGGTCGGTGATCGTCGGGGTGGTGGTCGTGCTGGTCGGCGTCGGCCCGTGGCGCTGGCTGGCCCTGGCCCACCCGGTGCTGACCGTGTTGGTGGTCGCCGGGACCGCCAACCACTACTGGCTCGACGGCGTCGCCGCGGTCGCGATCATCGGCGCGGTGGCCGCCGCCGGCTGGGCGGGCGGCAGATTGTTGCGTCGACGCACCGCCCCGGCCGCAGACCCGGCGTGCGCGGTTACGGGCCGGGCGATCGGCGCGGAAGTACAGGCGGCACACACCGCCGGGGCGGGCGCTGAGACCGCGCCGGCGGCACCGGTGCCGGTCGGTCAGTCCGCGGCCGCGTCGTCGTCGGCCGCCTCGTCGGGCTCGACCCAGTCGTAGCTGCGTTCCACGGCCCGGTTCCACTGCCGGAACAGGTGCGCGCGACGCTCGGGGGCCATCTGCGGGGTCCAGCGGCCGCCCTCGCGCCACAGGCCGCGCAGCGTATCGATGTCGGCCCACACGCCCACGGCCAGACCGGCCGCATAGGCGGCGCCGAGCGCGGTGGTCTCGGTGATCTGCGGGCGCACCACCGGGATGTCGAGGATGTCGGCCTGGAACTGCATCAGCAGCTCGTTGGCCACCATCCCGCCGTCCACCCGCAGCTCGGTGATCGGCAACGCCGAATCGTCGGCCGCGGCGAGCACCTCCCGGGTCTGATAAGCGGTGGCCTCCAGGGCGGCGCGCGCGATGTGTCCGCGGCCCGAATGCCGGGTCAGCCCCACCAGCACCCCGCGCGCGTCGGGCCGCCACCGCGGGGCGAACAACCCCGAGAAGGCGGGCACCAGATACACCCCGCCGTTGTCGTCGACGCTGCGGGCGACCTGCTCGACCTCGGCCGAGGAGGAGATGAGCCCGAGCTGGTCGCGCAGCCACTGCACCAGCGATCCGGTCACCGCCACCGAGCCCTCGAGCGCGTACACCGGGGGCTGATCGCCGATCCGGTAGGCGACGGTGGTCAGCAGCCCGTGCGTGGACCGGGTGATCTCGGTGCCGGTGTTGACCAGCAGGAAGTTGCCGGTGCCGTAGGTGTTTTTCGCCTCGCCCGGGGCCAGACAGGTCTGGCCGAACAGGGCGGCCTGCTGGTCACCGAGCACCCCGGTGATCGGGGTGCCGGCCAGCATCGACTGCGGACGCACCCGGGCCAGCTCGCCGACCGAGGAGGCGATGGTCGGCAGCATCGAGACCGGGATGTCGAAGGCGGCGCAGATCTCCCGGTCCCAGGACAGCGTCTCCAGGTCCATCAGCAGGGTGCGTGAGGCGTTGGTGACATCGGTGACGTGCACGCCCGGGCGCGCCCCCGCCCCGCCGGAGAGGTTCCAGATCAGCCAGGAGTCCATGGTGCCCATGCGCAGCCGGCCCGCCTCGGCGGCCGCACGCGCCCCGTCGACGTGCTCAAGGATCCAGGCGACCTTGGGACCGGAGAAATAGGTCGACAGCGGCAGCCCGGTCCGGGCGCGGAACCGGTCGATCCCGCCGTCGGCGGCCAGCCGGTCGCAGATCGCGCCGGTGCGGGTGTCCTGCCAGACGATCGCGTTGTGAACCGGCCGGCCGGTCTGAACGTCCCACACCACGGTGGTCTCGCGCTGATTGGTGATGCCCAGCGCTGCGACATCGGCGGCCGTGAGCTGGGCTTCGGCGAGCGCCTCGCCGAGCACGGCACGCACGTTGCGCCAGATCTCCAGCGGATCGTGCTCGACCCAGCCCGGGCGGGGCAGGATCTGCGCGTGCTCGCGGGCGGCCGAGGCCACCACGGCGCCGGCGGTGTCGAAGACGATCGCCCGCGAGGAGGTGGTGCCCTGATCGATGGCCACCACGTAGGTGCCCGACTGTCCGGTCACGTGCCGGCCCCTTCCCGAATAGTCCGGTGTCCCCGGCGACGCCCGGCCCGGGGCGCCGCCGCCCTCATCCTGGCCCGCTGCGGCGCCGCTGCGCCACCGAAGCGGAGAAGCCCGGCACGGGGCGGGCGGGCGTGGTTAACCTGGACATCGAGATCGAGGCGGGGCGGAACGGAGGTGGTGACGTGGCGAAGGAACCCGGGGCGGACCGGCTCGGTCCGCTCCATCGGGAGCGGGCCTGGCAGCGACTGGCCGAGGAGCAGTTCGACCTGGTGGTCATCGGCGGCGGAGTCGTCGGGGCGGGGGCGGCGCTCGATGCGGCCACCCGCGGACTGTCGGTCGCGCTGATCGAGGCCCGCGACCTGGCCTCGGGCACCTCGAGCCGGTCGTCGAAGATGTTCCACGGCGGCCTGCGATACCTCGAACAGCTCGAGTTCGGGCTGGTCGCCGAGGCGCTGCACGAACGTGAACTGGCCATGTCCACCCTCGCCCCGCACCTGGTCCGCCCGCTGCCGTTCCTGTTCCCGCTGCAACACCGGGTGTGGGAGCGGCCCTACATCGCGGCCGGGATCCTGCTCTACGACCGGATGGGCGGGGCCAAGTCGGTGCCCGCGCAGAAGCACCTGACCCGCGCCGGCGCGCTGCGCATGGCCCCGGCGCTGCGCCGCGACGCCCTCGTCGGCGGCATCCGCTACTTCGACACCGTGGTCGACGACGCCCGGCACACCATGACCGTGGCGCGCACCGCCGCGCATTACGGGGCCGTGGTGCGCACCTCCACCCAGGCGGTCGGGTTCCTGCGCGAGGCCGACCGGGTGTCGGGGGTGCACCTGCGCGATGCGGAGACCGGCGCCGAGACCCGGGTGCGCGCCCATGCGGTGATCAACGCGACCGGGGTGTGGACCGACCAGATCCAGGCGCTGACCGGGGAGCGCGGACGTTTCCGGGTCACCGCCTCCAAGGGTGTGCACATCGTCGTCCCGCGCGACCGGATCGTCGCCGAGGCCGCGATCATCCTGCGCACCGAGAAGTCGGTGCTGTTCGTCATCCCGTGGGGCAGCCACTGGATCATCGGCACCACCGACACCGAGTGGAACCTGGACCTGGCCCATCCGGCGGCCACCCGCGCCGACATCGACTACATCCTCGAGCACGTCAACCGGGTGCTGGTCACCCCGCTGACCGCCGACGACATCGAGGGCGTCTACGCAGGGCTGCGGCCGCTGCTGGCGGGGGAGTCGGACGAGACCTCGAAGCTCTCGCGCGAGCACGCGGTGGCCCGGGTCGCGCCCGGTCTGGTGGCGATCGCCGGCGGCAAGTACACCACCTATCGGGTGATGGCCGCGGACGCGGTGGACGCGGCGGCGGTGGATCTGACCGGTCGGATCGCCGATTCGGTGACCGCGCGTGTGCCGCTGCTGGGCGCCGACGGGTATTTCGCCCTGGTCAACCAGGTCGACCAGGTCGCCGAGCGCTACGGGCTGCACCCGTATCGGGTCCGGCACCTGCTGGGCCGCTATGGCGCGCTGGTGCACGAGGTGCTCGCCCTGGCCGAGGATCGGCCCGAGCTGCGCGAACCGCTGCCGGGCGCCCCGGACTATCTGCAGGTCGAGGTGCTGTATGCGGTGATCTGCGAGGGCGCCCTGCACGTGGAGGACGTGCTCGCCCGGCGTACCCGGATCTCCATCGAATACGCCCACCGCGGGGCGGACTGCGCCGATCGGGTCGCCGCGCTGATGGCGCCGGTGCTCGGCTGGGACGCCGCGACCGCGGCGGCCGAGGCGGCGAACTACATCGCCCGGGTCGAGGCGGAACGGCAGTCGCAGACCCGCGAGGACGACGACTCGGCCGATGCTCTGCGCGCCGCCGCCCCCGATGCGCGCACCGCGCTGACCGATCTGCCCGCACGGTCCCGATAGACCGGGACACGCGCCGAAGGCCGCGCGGCCCCGCCGGAATCGAAGACTCCGGTGGGGCCGCGCGGGCGCGTGGAGAAGACCGGCGGGGTCAGGCCGGGTCGGGCAGGTTCATCGCCGCGCGGGTGCGCTCGGGCACGTGCGCGAGGTACTCGGGGTGCTTGGTGACGTACTTGGCGACGTAGCTGCAGCTCGGGATGATCGGCCGGCCCGCCTCGACCGCCTCGTCGAGGGCGACCGCGACGACCTTGCCGGCCAGTCCGCGGCCGCCGAAGGCCGGATCGACCTCGGTGTGGTCGAAGGCGCGCCCGAGCTCGGTGTCGCGGTAGGCGGCGAAACCCGCCTGGGTGCCGTCCACGGTGATGGTGAACCGGTTCTGCGCGGCCACGTGCTCGATGACCTCGGTGCCGTCCTGGCTCATCGAAATCCTCCCTAGATAGGTCTGGCGGACCCCGCAGAGGCGGGGCACGGCCACCGGAAACGGCGGCCGTCTACCCGGTTCAACGCCACCCGGCCCCGCAGATGTTCCCCGGGGCTCGGCGCTAGTGGTTCTCCTCGGCCGCCACGGTCAGTCCGAGCGCACCGGCGGCGAAGCGGCCGACCGCGGCCCGGGCCGCCTCCCAAGCGCGGTCGTGCCCGGGCACGGTGCGGCCGGTGATCTGGCCGGTGCCGGCCTCGGTGTCGGGGGTGAGCACGATCTCGGCGACCAGTTCGCCGGTGGTCGGTTCGCACACCGCCCACGAGTATCGGCGGTCCGCGGCCCAGGCGGCGGCGCGGCGGTGCACATGATCGGGGTCGGTGATGCCGGCCCGGGCCAGTCCCGGACGGTCGTCGATCCGGTCGTCGGCGCGCAGGGCGCGCAGATACCAGTCGCCGGCGTTGATCTCCACCGGTTCCATCAGCGGATGCTCCCTTGCAGGTGTGTGACCGCGTCCCGGGCGGGGCGCGGTGACCGCGCGACGTGTGCACCGCACCCGGGTCCGGTCGGGCGCGGTGCACACGTGCGGTGGCCCTCGGGCCACGGTAACCGGCCGGAGCCGGTAGGGACGAAAGATCTACTCGAACCTCACCGGGGTCCGGGTCGTCTGGCTCGGGTCGTCGACCCCGTGGGCCGAGACCGTGTAGATCGAGCAGGTGTCGGCGAGGCAGTCGCCCTGGTCGGTCACTGCGTCCAGGGTCAGCTCCTGGGTCCAGGTGCCGTCGACGATGTCGGCGGCCTCGACCCACCGGCTCGACATCCACACCGAGGCGTCGGCGGCGGAGAACCGGTCGTCCTGGACCAGGCCGACGTAGATGCCGAAGTTCTCCCCGGAGAAGCCCTCGCCGGTCACGGTGACGGTCTGGCCGTCGGCGTAGGGGCCGTCGACGTCGAAGGTCACCTGCGGGCCGTCTTCGCCCGGAGCCTGCTGATCGGGATCCTCCGGCTCCGGGGTCTCGGTGCCCGGGCCGCCGGGAGCGTCGTCGAGCAGATCGGACAGGCTGCCCAGGGCGCCGGTGACGCTGCCGAGATCCGGCAGGGGCAGTGCCCCGGCCGGGGCCGCGGCCAGGGTCGTGCCCACGGCCAGGGCCGCTGCGGCGAGCAGCGCGGTGGAGGTCTTGCGCATGGGTAGGTCACCTTTCGGTAGTCGGCCGTTCCAGGGCCGGGACGGCCGGTGTGCGGTGGCCGGTCCGCGGAGCCGTGCGGACCGACCGGAAGACGGGGCAGGCGAGGACTAAGCGCCGGTCCCGGTGCCGCGGACCCGCCGCGCCACGAACAGACCGCCCAGTGCGGCACCGCCGCCGCCGAGCACGCCGACCAGCACCCACAGCCAGG
>Ga0079226_10003974_pt1 | contig 11317 bp, 6 predicted proteins | sample Poulit2014_FD_76345 | JGI IMG/M metagenome (GOLD analysis project Ga0079226, IMG submission 76345) | Agricultural soil microbial communities from Georgia to study Nitrogen management - Poultry litter 2014 | ecosystem: Environmental > Terrestrial > Soil > Agricultural land | place: USA: Georgia...
ACTTGTTCTCCGGCGTTTACATCAGTTGCTTCGCTTTCATCACTGTAAATTGTATTATCTGTTGCAATAACGCATTTGTATTTTGTACCTAACTTTTTTGTTATTTCTCCATTTTCATATTCGTTCCAATCCTCATGCGCCAAAACTCTTACATCCTTATCCTTAAAAAATGCTTCACAGTCAAACTTGTTAAATTGTCGAAGTTTCTTCATTTAATCTCTCCTCAAGTATTATTATTCGGCCATACTATAATGTTGTATTTTCTGCAGAAACATTATAATATAAGTGTAATCAATATGTTGCGGAATTTGTAGAGGCAAATTATTTTTGTCTTTTTAAATATTTATTCGGCCACTTTTTTAAAAATAGGTGCAAAAGGAGAAGAGAATGAGTGAACTATTAAAAATAAAAGAGGTTTTAGAATTGGTGAATAATAAATTTGATTATTTATCAGATATGTACTCTAAGCTTTTGTTGAGAAGAATAGAACAAGATATCGAACTTCCAGAGGATATAAGATACGCTGTTCCTTCGCGAGCATTTAGAAAATATATTGATGAATATATAAAAAGAACATACAAAAATAAATATGGTGAGGAACCTATAAAAGATGAAGACATGAATAAAATAATTTATAAAGAAGGAAGTACGAAAGGACAAAAGTACCGAAAAAAAGATATCATAAAAATGTTGAATGATAGAAGAGTTAGCAAAAAGATAAAAAAGAGAATTCACTTGAAATCATTTACTTTATTAAGTGATTCAGGAATACAATGCGTACCAATCGAATTATGGGCACATTATGATAAGACACCTCCTAAGATGGATTATGAAACTAATTATGATTATTATGAGACAATCAAAAAAATGAACTTGGGAGAGATAGAAAATGAATTAGATTATATTGAAGAAAAAAGGCAGCTACTACATTATGTACAATTGGAAAGAAAATATTTATCATATGCTATTAAAAACGCCGGATATAATACATTTAATGACGAGGAGGATTGATAATTTTTAAAGAAATTAAAATTTAATCAAAATATACAAATTGTACTAAACTCTTAAAGTTAGGCTAAATATTTGTTCACAGAAACAAAAAGGTTAGAAGGGTATTAAAGCATCATTTTCAAAGGCAGTAGATATAACTGAAGTCAACTAATACAAAATATTAAAATATACGATAAATCATAATGGAAACTAAATATTACATTGAAAGAGTAGAAAGAATATGAATTATTGTATCATTGCTTACTTCAATGATGGAAAACTAACAACGATAAAATCATTCGGTGTTTAAGTGTAGGTTAGTTATAACAAATAGGTGAAAAATCGGATGTAAAATAGCTTTTATAATCAATAGATATAAAAAACGATTTTTCCTATTAGGCTTTCTTTATTACCTGGATATGTTATTTAATTTAAGAAATTAGTCTAACATATGATAATATGTAGTGTAAGGGTATATAATATTTGAGAATGATAAAATATATTAAGGGCTGAATATAATGAGTCAGAATAAATTAAAAGAAGAAATTCAACAGATGAATCATTGGTGGCATAAATTAATATTTTTATGTAGCCGAAACGAAAATATGAATTTATCAATACCATTATTGAATGAAATGAATAAGGTAAATGTAAATAAGGTGCTAAGCGAAAAGTTATTACATATATCAAAAAGTAAGTATCCTTTACATGTAGAAGATATGTTACAAGATGTATTCAAAGACACAAATCAAATGTATCTTTTATGTCATATCGATATTTTATTTGATCCTGTTTTACAAATACATCCTGTAAGACTCTTAGAAAATATCAGCAAATCATACAAAATCATAGTGGAATGGCCAGGTAGATATAAAGATAATCAACTTTACTACGCTGAGTATGGTCATCCGGAGTATTTCTCTTGTCGTGACTTTGAAGGGAAAGTAATGTTTATATAGAGGAGTGGGAAAACGGAATGCTACGATATGATGAATTAATCTCTTTTGATCCAGTTGAATCAGTAGTACAATTAAGGGAAGCGGATGATAAGAATCGTGCTATCTCACTGTTAAAAACGTATGTTATCTCGGATAACATGGCAGAAAAATTAACGAATGATATCTTTGAAAATATGCAATTTGATCGAATGGTAGATAATAAAGGCTTACTTGTTGTTGGAAATTATGGCTCTGGTAAGTCTCATTTAATGAGTGCAGTTTCTACCATAGCAGAAACACAAGAGGCTAGTGAGCACATAAAGCATCAAGATGTTGCTGATAAAGCAAAAGAAATAGAAGGACGGTTTCAAGTAGTTCGAGCTGAATTTGGTGCTGTAAAAATGCCTCTGCGTGAAATTGTTTGTCGACAGCTAGAAGAAGGCTTGGCTGACATGGGAATTGACTATACTTTTCCTGAAGCGGATCAAGTAACAAACAATAAAGATATGATGTACGAAATGATGGACTTGTTTCATGAAAAGTATCCTGATAAAGGATTATTACTTGTAATTGATGAGCTTCTTGACTATTTGCGTGGAAGAAAAGAGCAGGAACTGACACTTGATTTAGGGTTCTTACGTGAAATAGGAGAGGTTTGTAATAGCACTCGCTTTCGTTTCATAGCAGGTATACAAGAAATGTTGTTTGAAAATCCGCAATTTAATTTTGTAGCGGATTCACTTAGACGTGTTAAAGAGCGGTTTAAAGAAACACGTATTGTACGTGAGGATATTGCTTTTGTTGTCTCAGAACGTCTTTTGAAGAAAAATGATAAGCAAAAAGCGCTCATTCGTGAACATCTTAGTAAATTTAAAAAGTTATATAGTGGACTTTCGGAAGAATTGGAAACTTACGTTAGTCTGTTCCCGATCCATCCGGCATATCTGGAAATGTTTGAAAGGGTACATATAGGTGAAAAGCGTGTAGCCTTACAAACCATAACAGGGGAGATAAAAAAGTTATTATCGAGAGAAGTTCCAGAAGATGCTACAGGATTAATCTCTTTTGATCGATATTGGACATATATTGAAGAAGACTCTTCACTAAGGTCAGATGATCGCGTAAGGGTTATTACGGATAAAGTTGATACTTTAAAAGGGACAATTCAATCAAGTGTCAAAAGCCAATACAAGCAATTAGCATTTCAAATGGTGAATGCATTGGCTGTTTTTCGTTTAACGACAGATGATTTAAAAACACCAATAGGTCTTGATTCGGGAACACTCCGTGATAAATTGTTTCTGAGTCATCCTACATTTTTAGATTTAGATGATGAAGCGGCTGACTTTTTAAAAACAACGATAGAGGCTGCAATGAAGGATTTAAGAAATGCAGCCAGTTTTCAATTTATTTCGTTAAATAAAGATAACGGACAATACTACATTAATATTGATGAGTCAGTGCCAGTAGATGAACTTATTTCTCAACGTGGAGAAGGCTTAACAGATAGTCAATTAGATAGTTATTATTTTAGTATCTTAAAACAGGCTACTGAGGTTTCAGAAGTTGCCCCGTATGTATTTGGGTATAAAATTTGGCTTCATGAAATTCCATGGATTGCAAAACATGTAAAACGTGATGGGTATTTATTTTTTGGAGCGCCGAATGAACGCTCTACAGCACAGCCGGAGCGTGACTTTTATATTTATATGTTACAAGCATTTGAAGAGCCGAATTTTAAGGACGAACAAAAGGAAGATGAAGTATTCTTTCGTCTCACGAAAAAAAATGATACATTTATTAATTTAATTCGACTGTTTGGTGGCGCGACGGAAATGTATAACGACACCACCACCAATAAACAATTATATAAACCTAAAATAGAGAACTATAGAAGAAAGCTAGTTAAATGGATTAAAGACAACTTTGTAGATGCATATGAAATAGTTTACCGCGGAAAAACTGCTCAAGTCATGGATCATGGTATGTTTTTACCGAGTAATCCCGATACTTTAATTGAATTAATTGATTCAGTATCACAAAATTTATTATCACAATGGTTTGAAGAAAAGTATCCAGATTATCCAATATTCGGAAGGCTGAATCAATCACTATTAACAAGAAAGAATATGCACACGTACGTTCAAGATGCATTAAATTATTTAAATGGTAAAAAAACCACGCAAGGCGAAGCAATTCTTGACGGATTGATACTGTTAGATCAGCAAGCAAATTATACTACTGAACGTTCTGGATACGCTAGATGGGTGACAGATTTGCTTAGTAGTAAAGGAAATGGACAAGTCTTAAACAATGATGAGTTGATTGAAGTAATAAACACATCTCAAGGTACTCCAGACAAACGATTAACAAGAGAATTTGCTATGGAACCGGAGCTGCTTACTGTAATCCTAGGAGCGCTAATTCAAGATGGACAAATTGTCGTTACTATTAGAGGGAAACAATATGAAGCTATGAATTTCAATGAGTTCACACAACTCACTATTTCAGAAATTACATATTTTGATCATGTTAAAAAGCCAACTGGATTACCAGTTCGTGAAGTGCAGGCATTAATAGATTTATTTGATTCTATAAAAATAGATTTCTCCAATCAAGAAAAAGTAGATTTTGCTATAAAACAGATTGTATCCGGAGCTAAAAGAGCGACAAATCGAACAGTTGAAATGACTGCTAATATAAGAGAAAAATTTCAAGTGTGGAATGGACCGCTTTTTTCTCCAGAGGAAATTGAAGAGAAATTAAAGAAGCTTTCAAGTCTAAATGAATTTTTACAGGGATTGCAAGTATATAATACACGAGCGAAGATGATGAATTTACAATTCAGCATGGAACGCATTGAGCAAGAAAAGGAAAATCTGAGACTACTAGATACATTTGATACCTTGCAAAATAAAATTAATGAATATACAAAAGTAGCGGATTACTTAGCGAAAGCAAAACTTGTAACTTCCCCCGATAAAGATTGGAAAGATGCTGTTGACGCATCATTGGGTAATTTAAGTCGAGCACTTAAAAATAATGAAGATTGTACTAATGAAAATAAACAATTACAGCGTTTGAAAAAAGAATATATTGACTATTATTTATCACTTCATCAGGCGATGCGACTGAGTGCAACAGAAGAGAAAAAGAAATCTGACTTGTTGCAAAGTCAACAATGCAATGCTTTAAAATTATTGGCATCAAATATTGAATTGTTACCAACTGATGTATTTGATGATTGGAAGACTAAGGTTGATGCATTACGAGTATGTTATCACTTGACGTCAGATAAATTGACACACACACCTGAATGTCCAAACTGTAACTTTAGTCCAAAAGAAGAACAATTGAAACAGGGGCTATCTCTTTCAGAATTGGAAGATGAACTCGAGGTATTGTTGTCAACGTGGACAGAGACATTATTAATGAATTTTAATGATCCTGCCGTCAAAGATAGTATTGAATTATTGGAAATTGAAGAAAAACAATTAATTGATATCTTTATTCAAGATCAGGAGTTTACCTTACCGATTCCAATAAAGTTAATCGATGCAATAAATAAAGTGTTTAAAGGAATTCATAAAGAACAATTGGATATCGAACAATTGAGGGAAGTGTTCGGTAATGGTAACCCTATCACTGTAAATGAAGTACAACAAAATTTAGACAAGTTATTAAAAGCTCTTGTAGGAGATAATGATCCGGATCGCGTACGTTTGACAATTAAGAGGTAGGAGTTGAAAATCAATGGTTGAAAAAAATGAACAGCTTTCATTTGAAGAAAAACCCAGCGCAGACAATGAACCTGTTGTCTGTTTAGGCATGACTTTTAAAGATGATGATGAGCGACGAGAATATTTTCGAAATGAATTGAGAAAAAAATTGCCTGAATTGAAAGATATAGAAGGTTTTCCGATTGGAGAGGATGAAGATATTATTGCTTTGTCTGATCCACCTTATTATACGGCCTGCCCGAATCCTTGGATTAATGATTTTATTGAGGAATGGGAACAAAACAGTTGTAAGCAATATAACGTTAAGCCATTTACCAAAGATATTTCTGAAGGGAAAAGAGACCCAATATATACTGCACATGCATACCCGACCAAAGTGCCGCATAAGGCTATTATGCATTATATCTTACATTATACCTCTCCCGGGGATATAATTTTTGATGGATTTTCCGGAACAGGTATGACAGGTGTTGCTGGAAATTTATGTGGAAGTGAAGAAGAAATAAAAAAAATAGGCTACGAGATTGATGATGATAATAATATATTAAATGAACAAAATAAAACAATTTCGAAATTAGGAAGTAGAAAAACGTTATTAAATGATCTCTCCCCCCAAGGGACCTTTATTTCACATAATTTTAACACACCAGTAAATATTGATTCTTTTAAAAAAGAGAGTGAGGAGTTGCTGGGGAAACTAGAAGAAAAGTATAAATGGTTATTTGAAACTTTTCATGTAGAAAATGGCAGAGTAACTAAAGAAAAAGGTAAGGTTAATTTCTTTGTTTGGACAGATGTCTTTACATGTCCGGAATGTTCCTCTGACTTAGCATTTTGGGAAGTAGCAGCTAATAAAAATACTGGTAAAGTAAATAAAGAATTTCCATGCCCGAATTGTAAAGCAAATCTTACTAAAAATAAGTTAGAAAAAGTATTTGAAACTATTTATGACGAATTATTGGGTAATCCTGTATCGCACGCCAAACAGAAGCTAGTAAGAATAAATTACTCTTATAAAGGTAAAAAGTACAATAAAGTTCCAGATAAATTTGATTTAACATTGATTGAAAAAGTAAACAAATTAAAATTAAGCAATTGGCTTCCTATTAATGAGCTTTCTGATGGATATAATACAAGACAGCCTAAAAACAGTCATGGATATACACATACTCATCACTTTTATACAAAACGGGTTATATATATTTTATCTAAATTCTATTCTTTAATTAGCAAAAATAGCTTTAGTCAGGAATTAAAATTATTATTCACTAGTCAACTAATTAATATATCCAAACTGAATCGTTACAGACCAGAAGTGACCTTTCCATATAATCCTTTGAATGGCACTTTATACATCGGTTCGCAAATATCTGAAGCTAATCCATTTGATGCTTATAAAAATAAATTAAAAAATATGATAAAAGCATACAAAGTTAAATCGAAAAATACTGTTATAAGTTGTTCCTCAACTAGTAACTTAAACTTGAAAGAAAATTCTATAGATTATATATTTACAGATCCACCATTCGGAGCGAACCTTAATTATTCGGAATTAAGCTACTTATGGGAATCGTGGCATAAAGTTAGTACTAATAATAAAGAAGAGGCAATTATTAATAAATTTCAAAGAAAGGCGCTTTTTGATTATCAGAGGTTAATAGAAGATTGTTTTAAAGTTTATTACAAAGTATTGAAACCTGGCAGATGGATAACAGTTGAATTTAGTAACTCTAAAAGTTCAATATGGAACGCGATACAGGATTCAATTCAAAAAGCAGGATTTATTATAGCCAATGTGTCTGCTCTTGATAAAAAGCAAGGTAGTTTTAAAGCAGTAACAACAACAATTGCTGTTAAACAGGATTTGGTAATTTCAGCTTATAAACCAAATTTAGAAAATATAGATACAATAAAAAGTCAACAAAATACTGTTGAATCTGCTTGGACTTTTGTTGAACAGCATCTAGCACAATTGCCAATATTTGATGGTGAAAAGGGTAACGCACAAATTATACCTGAAAGAATACCGAGAGTTCTATTTGATCGTATGATAGCATTCCATGTTCAAAATGGCTTACCAGTTCCAATATCCTCCGCTGAATTTCAAGAAGGTGTTTATCAAAGGTTCCCGATGCGAGACGGAATGGTTTTTTTAGAAAGTCAGGTAGTTGAATATGATAAGAAGAGAATATTAGTAAAGGAATTTTCACAGCAAAGCCTATTTGTTTCAGATGAGAATAGTGCTATCGAATGGATTCGTCAGAAATTAATGAACAAACCCCAAACGAGACAAGATATCCAGCCTGATTTCATGAAGGAAATTCAACATATTGCCAAGCATGAATTACTGCCTGAACTGGATAATTTATTATACCAAAACTTTTTAACATACGAGAATGGCGACGAATCAGTTCCAGATCAAATTGTTTCTTATCTAAGAAGGAATTATAAGAATCTCAGAGGATTGGAACCGGATAATTCGAAAATGATTGAAAAAGCGAAAAAACGTTGGTACGTTCCAGATCCAACTAAACAGGCAGATTTGGAAAAACTTCGTGAGAAATCGCTATTACGTGAGTTTGAAGGTTATTTAAAAGATTTAGAAGGTAACAAGAAAAAACTAAAACAGTTCTGTACAGAAGCAATTCGTGCTGGATTCAAAAAGGCCTATAGTGAAAAGGACTTTGATAGGATTGTCAAAGTAGGCGATCGTCTTCCTGAAAAAGTTATTCAAGAAGATGATAAGTTGCTTATGTACTACGATAATGCTTGTATTCGTTTAGGATTATAGAGGTGATTGAAATGTTCGGATGGCGTGATGCTATTATTAACAATATACAATTACAACAATCATCTCTGATTTTAGTGCATGATTTAGATTATTTATTGAATGATGAACTCATATTAAAGGAATTGCAAGAACAAGGATTTGAATTGGTTCGATTTGAAGCTAGCATATCGTTTCGTTTTTTGTATGAAAAGTATTATCGTACAAATCAAGTTGCTAAGTTAATCGTTTATACAAATATGGATATTATTTTTCCTTATGAATTTGAACGTCAAGCATTGTCAGTCAGTATTGATATGCAGACATTATTTCCAAATTTCTCCAGTCAGGTGATACGTGGCATTGATAAAGAAGAGTTTAATACTTTGTACACGGTACACCAAAGATATCGAGGAGCTCCATCTGATCAGAATACATTACAGTATATTATAAAGAATGTATATAAGATTCCTTATGATATGATAGATAACGAAGTGACTCTGTATAAAACTCTGTTGTCTATCCACTATAAAACAAAACGAATACCAAATAAAATGCAGGAATTTCTTTATAAAGAATGGAAAGGGATTCCTGCCTTTCAATCACTACCATTAAAGTCTTTAATCACATCACAAACCTTCTTTTATAACTTTTTGGAACAAAAATGGTCAGATTTTGTGGGTCAATACACACAAGTCATTCAAGGACAAACACATGATTCACTTGAAGCATATGAGAAGAACCCACTTGCTGATCCAGATGTGAGAAGATTGATGAGCGACTTGTTCTTAGAAGGACAGTTAGCTAAAGCTAAAGATGTACCTATTAATAAAGATATACCTAATTGGATGCAATTAGGTATCGAGAAAAAGCCGGTTAAAGAAGAAACTGAGATTCAACGACAGTATCTTAAAGAAAGAGTCGAGAGGATTTTAGCAAATGCTCAATACTATAATGATTGGGCGCAGTTGATTAGTCTTATTGCGGAATATAGATTAGTTCTATCAGAAACAGATTCGGAATTTGAAAAAATAATGGTAGACATTAATGAAAAGTTTTATAAATGGATGATTAGTAGGTATCATACGTTAACCAGTTTACCACCATATCCTAAACCGAAAATGGTTCATCATATTCCAGAGGCTATAAATAAAGATAATCAGAGAAATGAACGTACAGCATTAATTGTGCTAGATGGTATGAGTTTTGCACAATGGCGAGTGATTCAAAAGTTTTTGAAGAATAAAGGTTTTATGTTTAATGAACAGCAAGTTTTTGCATGGGTGCCCACTTTAACATCAGTATCACGACAAGCTATTTTTTCCGGTAACAGTCCATTATCCTTTGGATGCACAATTCATACAACTTCTGCTGAGGAAAGACGTTGGAAGACTTTTTGGGAAAACCATGGTATTTTAAAACAATATGTAGCTTATCAAAAAGGATTGGGAAATGAGAGGTATGACTCCAATAATATTCTTGCACTGCAAAAAAATCAGACGAAAGTGTATGGGGCGGTGATTGATATCATCGATCAATTTACGCATCATGCTGTTTTGGGTGAGAAGAGTATAGACTCACATTTATCTATGTGGTTAGAGTCGAATTATCTTGCCCATCTTTTGACAGATTTAAAAGAAGCAGGTTTTACGATATATCTCACTTCTGATCATGGAAATACAAAGGCGACAGGAGTAGGACGTGTTTCTGAAGGTGTCTTGGTCCAACAAAAAGGTCAACGGGTACGAGTTTACGATGACAAAACTTTGTTTGAAGATGCTGCATCACGTCTTCCTGTAACAAAATGGTCTCAAATTGGCTTGCCAGAAAGCTATCATGCTTTGCTAGCGAAATATGGAGAAGCATTCGTTCCCCAAAATCATTCAGTAGTCACACATGGCGGCATAAGTATTGAAGAAGTGATTGTTCCATTTGTGAAAGTATTAAATAATAAAGGAAGTGGATTGAGTGAGTAAGCCAGTAGGTTTTGATCAAAAGATTTTATTACATCATTTAGACTTTACAGCAAACCAAACGAGTAAAAATTCACGTAAAAATATGTACACTGTATTGGATGGTTTTTTACGTGATGATATAACAGGGGCAAAATCTAGAAAAAATGCCATAACAATGTTAATGAAAATTTGGTACCTATCTGATAAGAATTTACACCCAATCCAATATAATATACTTGAACAATTTAATCAATTTACAAAAAATGAAAGACTTTGCGTACATTGGGGATTAACAGTTATCGCATATCCTTTCTTCAAAGATGTTGCTAGCGAACTTGGTCGTCTGTTTCAGTTGCAAGATGAAGTTTCAAGTGCAGCAATTGGAAGAAGAATGAAAGAAGCATATGGAGATAGAAGACGGGTAGAAGTTGCTACTAGTGCTGTATTATCTAGTATGAAGGCATGGGATATTATACAGCCAAATGGAAGTCGTTCGTATATACTTAACGAAAAAATTGAAATATCGAATACTTTAGTGCAATCATTTTTGGTTCAAGTACTATTTTGTGCATTAAATACAGATTCTCTATATGTTGAAATGATAGAGAATTATCCAGCTTTTTTCCCTTTTGAGTTGGAAATTAATGTTACAGAATTACGTGAAGAAAATACATATTCTTTTCACTATCAAGGAGTAAAGAATTTAGTTGTTGAAAAAACGAACAAACCATATACGGTATAGAAAAAAATAATTTACTAATTGTATTCAACTAGCATCTTCTGGTTCAAATTGGTTCAAGTCCTATCAAATTCAGTCAATTTACATCAGTTTTTATCCATTTTAAAAATCACAAAACCTTGATATGAATGGATAGGGATTGATTGTCTATATATGAAATTCATCTTGATATTTCTCAAAACGTTAAT
>Ga0079226_10003975_pt1 | contig 11316 bp, 9 predicted proteins | sample Poulit2014_FD_76345 | JGI IMG/M metagenome (GOLD analysis project Ga0079226, IMG submission 76345) | Agricultural soil microbial communities from Georgia to study Nitrogen management - Poultry litter 2014 | ecosystem: Environmental > Terrestrial > Soil > Agricultural land | place: USA: Georgia...
AATAACGAAATAATAAATGTAAATAAAATAGCGAGAAAATAGTTTTGCTTCACTTCTAGTACTCACCTCCTATGCTAATGATGAAAAAACAAATAAATAACTCCTTAACTACCTCCACTATAAGCATCGAAGGTATTTAAGGAGCAATGTCTATAATTAACTCATCGTATGTGATAGTTATAGAATAATGCTTTTTAATATCATACCATATATTTCAATTTTGTTAAGAATATATAACGGGAACTTTAATAATAATAATGACTTTAATTAAAATGTTCACAAATCGTATATAAATTGCTTATGATTTAACGGTTTGACTTAAAAAAGGCTGTACGAGTGCCCGGACTTCATCTGTTGAGTTCGTTTGCATAAGTTCATGACGTAACTCGCTTGCGCCTCTAAAATCACGGACGTATATTTTAAAGAAACGTCTAAGTGGTTTGAATAATCGCGGTTCTAATTCTGTGTTGTACTTATCGTGTAAATCTAATTGCAATAATAATAAGCTAAGCAATTCATCCGGACCATATTTACGTACTTCTTTTGCAAATGCGTAAGGGTTTTTAAAGACGCCTCTACCGATCATGACGCCATCGACACCATACTTTTCTACAAGTTCTTCACCTGTTTTTCTATCGGGAATATCACCGTTAATCGTAAGCAGTGTGTTCGGTGCAATTTCATCGCGTAATGCTTTAATTTCAGGAATAAGTTCCCAGTGTGCATCAACTTTACTCATTTCAACTTTCGTTCGTAAGTGGATTGATAAGTTGACGATATCTTGTTTTAAAATATGTGTGAGCCAATCACGCCATTCATCAACAGAAACATAGCCGAGCCTTGTTTTTACGCTAACAGGTAGTCCCCCTGCTTTAGCTGCTTGAATAATTTCAGCAGCAAGTTCAGGATGGTTAATCAGGCCGCATCCTTTACCTTTTGTTGCGACGTTATGTGCGGGGCACCCCATATTAAGGTCAATTCCTTTAAAGCCGAGCTCTTTCATCCCGTGACTCATCTGTTCAAAGTACTTCGGTTTGTCTCCCCAAATATGTGCGACAATTGGTTGTTCATCTTCAGTAAAAGTAAGTCGCCCACGGACACTTTCTTTGCCATTCGGATGGCAATAGCTTTCTGTATTTGTAAATTCTGTGAAAAAGACGTCTGGTCGTCCGGCTTCGCTGATGACGTGGCGAAAAACGACGTCTGTAACATCTTCCATTGGTGCTAAAATGAAAAATGGCCGTGGTAAATTGTGCCAAAAGTTTTCAGTATGTTCCACGTGATATCCTCCTACTTAACCGTTCAAAAGTATTTTTCTACTTGTACACTTATACCATGATGGGTAGCTGATTTCAAATAAATTGAACAAAAAAAGATGCACGTATGTGCACCTGTTTATTTACCTTCATTTTCCCAAGCATCGAGTTTTTCCATTACAGCATCGTACGTTTGTTGTGAGATGTCTGGAAGTTCACCGAGTATTTTTTCTGCTTGTTTAAAGCCTTCGATAATTGCACCTTTTAATGTGTCAATTTTATAGAGATCTCCACCAGAAATAGCTCGTGCAAATGCTATAATTCGATCGCTCGTCGCTTCAACGCCTAATGGACCACTTGGAGAGATGGCTTCATTTGCTTCGGCGCGTGTCTGTTCGTCAACTTTGATGATGTCATCATCAGAAATATCTTGAAATGTTTTTCCTTGTTGTTTTAATAAGTTTTCAACCATTTGTCTTAGTTGTTGATGTGTTTGGTCAGCTTCTTTTTTCAATTGCTGAATGGTCGCTTTATTATAAACGTGTGTTTGCTCTACTTCGGATGACTTTTCATAAATAGCCGCTTCATTCGTTTCTTTTCGTGTTTCTACTTGTTCACTTTTCTGTTTAACTTGATCGTGTTGTTGCCATATATGTGGTTGCGTGTTATTACTTATTTTCATAACGTTTCCTCCTCTTTTGTTATATATCGGCAAAAATGGTTGAAATGTGAAGCGAATTTGCGAGAATAAAAGCAAAAATGGACTTTAACCACGTGTTTGTGATTAAAAGTCCATTTATCTTTATTTTACTTCGTATTGTCCCATCATGCCTGCATCTTCGTGTTCTAAAATATGGCAATGATACATGAATATTCCTTTATGTTTAAATGTAGCGATTAATCGTACGTTTTCGCCTGGTTGAATAAGGACGGTATCTTTCCAGCCTGTTTCGTTTGCAGGTGGTTCTTCGCCGTCACGATCAAGAACTTGGAATTGAACGCCGTGTGCATGGAATGGGTGTGCCATACCACCGTTAATGCCGGTTCGTTTATTTGAGACTTCCCAAATTTCCGTATCGTTAAAGTTAACTTCTTCATCAATTCGGTCCATATCCATTACTTCGTCATTAATCGTTAAGCGGTCACCAACTCCAGCCATCACGAATTCTCTCGTTTTTACAGCGTCTTCTTCAATTTCTCGTTCGATAGAAGTGAGTTGTTTAGCTATCTTCGTAACGGGTGACTGTTCATCTGTTACGACAAACTCCATAATGTCGGCGTCTGGTTCTGTATCTGATCCTGAGTTTTCAACTTTAGAGTCTTCATTAATGAGTGTTATTTTCTCACCAGGCTCAAATGTAGAGAAGTCGACTAATATTTCTGCTCGCTCACCTGGACTAATGCGCAGTCCAGTCATTGGTACTGCATCTTCTAGCAAGCCACCATCACTTGCAATTTGATAAAATTCTTCGTCATTATCAAGTGATAAATGATACGTTCTCCCGTTGGATGCATTGACGACTCGGAAGCGGACGACACCTTGTGGAACGTCTAAGTAAGGTGAGATTGCTCCGTTAACGAAAAAGGCATTTCCGATAAATCCACGCATAATGTCTGTTAAACTCGGGTTATATCTGATGCTACCTTCAGCATCCATTCGTTTATCTTGAACGATTAATGGGAAGTCATTTTCACCATAATCTTTCGGAATATCTAATTGATCGGTTATTTCATCTTCAATAAGTAATAATCCAGCTAATCCTTCGTAAATTTGCTTTGCCGTTCGCTCCATATAATGGGGGTGAAACCAAAGTGTTGCAGCTGGTTGTTCAATTGTAAATTCAGGTTCCCACGTTTCTTCTGGATCAATGATTTGATACGGACCACCATCATAATCTCCGATGACGCGCAATCCATGCCAGTGCAGCGTCGTCGCTTCATTTAATTCGTTATCAACGACCATTTTTACTTTATTACCTTCTCTGACGCGAATTGCAGGGCCGAGAAAGTCACCGTTATAACCTAAAGTTTCCGACATGACGCCGTCGATAATTTCATGTTCACCGTGTTGGGCAGTAATATGATATTCAGATGAATCTGGTGACGGATCTAAGTCTTCTAATAGTGGCGGGATCGGTAATGGTTTTGATTCGACGAGTGCTGCGACGTCGAGTGATTTTGTTTCTTTTTCATCTTTTATAATGAATGTGTTGGCGAGATAATAACCAGCACCTCCGAGTACAATGATTGCAACGATGATTGCTATCCACTTTTTCATCTATATGATTCTCCAATCTCTTATATCCTTTTTAATTATTCCACATCTATTATATATGGAACAGATTCGATTCGACAACGGAAAGGGTAGTGTGCCGTAAAGTATTTTTTAAAATAAGAAAATGTGTATGCTAAGTAAAAAGAATAGAGCCATTGCTAAATAAAGATGTGTAAATCGTTTGCGTGTTGACGGCCAGTATAGCCTGAGCCATCCGAATGTGACGACTGCTGTCAAGGTGAGCGCAGCAATAAGTCCTGAAAGCATTTTTCCATTTGTTAACTGGAACGTGAATCGATCAAACATGTAGAGCCCGTGAATAAGTATAAAAACGAGTGTTAATGTACCTGTCCATTTATGAAACGGTAAAAATCGTTTAGAAAATTGTGCGAAGGCGATTTTTTTCTTTCGCGGAATATTTGAACGAATCGTTGAAAACATCGCGTGTCTCGTCCAGTTTATAAGAAAAAATAAAAAGCCAATATAGCCAAAAGCAATTGATTTGTGTAATGAGCCAGTAAAGAAAACCCAACTAACAGCTATAAGAAGTATACCGTTTATGTAAAACCATCGATTCATATAATCACCTGAATCTATCATAGCACTTTCTCATGAAAACGACGTTATAAATGAATATCGATTTGAAAAGACTGAAAGATTAGGCTTTTCATAATAGTTTTTAACATTCGTATCATGAGAATGATGATGGTTCGTGTGATATAATATGTTAGTAATTGATTGAACGAAAAGGGGCTTGTATAGACAATGAAATTTTTTCATACGGCAGATTGGCATTTAGGAAAGATTGTTCAAGGGATACATATGACAGATGATCAATCGTACGTGCTTGAGCAGTTTATTCAAGCAATTATCGATGAGCAGCCTGATGCGGTCGTTGTTGCAGGTGATATTTATGACCGGGCAGTGCCACCAACAGAAGCGGTTCATTTATTAGATGACGTATTTAAACGAATCATTGTTGATTTAAATGTACCGATTTTAGCGGTAGCAGGTAATCACGATAGTCCAGGAAGAATTGACTTTGCTAGCTCCATTTTAAAAGGAAAAGGATTGCATTTGGTCGGTCGGATGCAGCAAGACTTATCACCCGTCGTTTTAAATGATGATTACGGAGACGTTCATTTCCATCTCATACCGTATGCTGATCCGAGTACCGTTCGTCATGTTTTGGAAGACGATACGATTAAAACGCATGACGATGCAACGAAAGCTATTATTCAAAAAATTAATGATGAAAAAGATGAGCAAGCACGGCACGTATTTGTCGGGCATTTATTTGCGACGCCGTACGGAGAGCCCGAAGAAAATGAAAGTGATTCAGAACGGCCACTTTCGATTGGTGGCGCGGAGTATGTGAATGCGCATCATTTTAAGTCGTTTGATTATACGGCGTTAGGCCATTTACATCGTGGGCATTACGTGTTAGATGAAACGATTCGTTATTCAGGCTCGTTATTAAAATATTCCTTATCAGAAGAACATCATAAAAAAGGTTTTAATATTGTTAAGTTGGATAAAGCAGGGAATGTGACTGTTGAGAAGCGGTTATTAACGCCGATGCGTGATATTCGAACAGTTGAAGGAACGATTGAAGACATTCAATCACATGACGTCAATGAAGACTATGTGTTCGTGCAGTTGCTGAATAAAGAGCCGATTATTTCACCGATGGAAAAAGTGCGAACGACTTATCCGAACGCGATGCACGTGATGAAAAAGTCAGTGCAGCAGTTAGATCAGGAAAACAGGGAAACGTCTCATCAAGAGCGTTCTGAACTCAATGACTTTCAACTGTTTCAAGCGTTTTATAAAGAAATAAAAGGTGAAGAACCGTCTGAAGAAGTAGAGCAAATTTTCAAGGAGACGCTTGATGAATCTGAGCGGGAAAGAACAGAATCTTAGGCAAGCGAGGTGAAGTGAAATGAAGCCAATTAAATTAAGCATGACAGCCTTTGGTCCATATAAATATAAAGAAACAATTGATTTTACGCAGTTACAAGAGCGTCATTTATACGTTATTTCAGGAGACACGGGCTCGGGGAAAACGACTATTTTTGACGGTATTTGTTTTGCACTATACGGTTCAGCGAGTGGTCAAGATAGAGATAATGCTGATTCTTTGCGCAGTGATTTTGCAGATGATGATACGCATACTGTTGTTGAACTCGTTTTTGAGTGGAAAGATCGGACGTATCGTATTTTAAGACAACTTGGTCATATAAAACGAGGGAACAAATCAAAAACAGGTGACCGAAATGAGTTTTTTGAAATAATTGGAGAAGATGAAGTGCCGTGTGTCGATCGGCAAATCGTTTCTGAGATTAATGAAAAAGTTGAAGAATTACTCGGTTTAACACAAGATCAATTTAAGCAAATCGTTATGTTACCACAAGGAGAGTTCAGGAAGTTATTAACGTCAAAAACAGAGAATAAAGAAGAAATTTTACGTAGACTTTTTAAAACGGATGATTATAAGCAAATTGGTGAACAACTAAATAAGCGAAGGATTGCTTTGCAAGAAGCGTTCGACAAAGTTGATCATTCACTGGACTTGATTAAAAACCGTACGCGAGAGCTACCTATACGTGAACAGTCACAGTTGCAAGATGTGTTACAGCGTGAACATTTTCATACGAATCAATTAATTCACGCTTTACGAAATGAGGCGTCTCATTATGAGCAAGCATGTTCGCTGAACGAGAAGTCTGTTGAAAAAGCGAATAAAGATCATGAACGTGCTCATACGCAATTGTCAGAAGCAAAGGCTTTAAATGATAAATTTTTAGAGTTAGCGAATCAATCAGAACGTTTGGAGCGTTTATCAACAAAGAAGCCTGCAATGAAAGAAAAGGAACGCGCCATTGAACAGGCTGAACGAGCGAGTCATATTACGCCGATTGAATCTGTTGCGCAAGAAGCGAAAGAAGATTTGCAAAGAATTGTTAAGTTAGTTGCAGATGAAGAAAGTAAGCGCGTGACTGCGAGAGAACATTTTAACCGTGCAAAAGAAACGTATGAAATAGAAAAGGGTAAAGACGAAGAGCGGAAGCTTGCGACAAAACGTGTGACGGATTTAGAAGCGTATGTACCGGTCGTTAAAAATTTACAAGCGATGAAAGAGCAGCGGATAATTGCGGAACGTCAACTAGAAAATGCAAAAAAAGAAGCAACAGACGTAGATACGTTGCTCAAGCAGCGAAGAGAAGATTATGAACAATTAAGTAAACAAGTAGAAGAAAGCAATGAAAGATTAATCGATGAAACGGCTAAAAATAATAAATTAAACGATATGCGGGCGATTAGTCAGTCTGTTCAAGCATATATAAATGAAACGCATGCGTTACAGGCGATTGACACTCAATTTTCAGATGCTAAAAAAGCATTTGATGAGGCAAAAAAGTTATTCAATACGCTGGAGAACAAGTTGTGGAACAATCATGCAGCTATGTTAGCGTCTCATTTACATGACGAAGAATCGTGCCCAGTATGTGGGAGTGTCGAACATCCGAATAAAGCAGCCTTTTTAGATGATGATGTGACGAGAAGTGATGTGGAAGCGCAGAAGAAAGTCGTTTCGCGAACAGAAGAAGCTTATATAGATGTGCGAACAGAGCGTCAGTCAAAGATGACGCGAATTGAAGAATTGTCGGAGTTATTGAAAGAAGAACATGTCCCAATGGACGATATTCATGCGTTTTATGAGCAGTTTGTCAAAGAAGGGAAACAGTTAAAGAAAGAAGTTGATGCCTTAGCTGTTTTACGAGAGAAAACACGAGAAGCAGAGAAACGACGTCAGCAAGTATATAAAGATATTCAGATTGTTGAAGAACGTACGAGTAAGATGCGAGATCATTTACAAGCAGTAACAAATGATTATGAAGCGAAAAAAACATTGTACAACGATCGTTTAACGGCTATTCCTGAAGCGTACCAGCAGTTGTCTGTTTTAAATACTCATCTTGAAGAAGCGAAAGAAAAAAGTAACGCTTTAGAAAAAGCCTTAGAAAAGGCGGAAGAAAATGTTCGGTTAGCTGAACGACAGTTGATCGAAATAGAAACGAATAAAAAAGGATTAGATAAACAACAAGCAACGATTGTCGAACGTGAAGAGAAGGCGCGTAAGCGTTGGCAAGAAGCATTAGAGGCGAGTGATTTTTCTTCTGAACATGCGTATCAGTCAGCAAAGCAGTCAAAAGATACGGTCGAAAACTGGAAGAAAGAACTGAGTGCATATCAAGAGGAAATAGCGGTCGTCTCCGAGCAAGTTGTAGCGCTCCGTAAACAATTGTCTGGGAAAGAAAAGCAAGATATTAAATTGTTAATGGATACGGTTGAGCGCTTGCGCAGTATGTATGAACAGTACGTTCAGCAATTGAATCGTTCTCAGCAACTATTAAAAGACGTACAATCATGTATTGAAGATGCTACGATTGTTTATGAGCAACTGAAGAATCACGAGCGAAAACTTGCTGTCGTAACAGACTTAACAAATGTTATTCGTGGGCATAATGAAAAGAAAATTTCTTTTGAACGATTTTTACAAATGGAGTATTTAGACCAAATCATTCAAGCGGCGAACCTTCGCTTACAAATGATTTCGAGTGGACAGTATCAACTTGTTCGTAGTAATCGTCAAGAATCTCATGGGCGCCAAAGTGGATTGTCGTTTGACGTTTATGATGCATATACAGGGCGAAATCGAGATGTTAAAACGTTGTCAGGTGGCGAAAAGTTCAATGCTTCACTTTGTTTAGCACTCGGCATGTCTGACGTTATTCAATCATTTCAAGGAAATATTACGATTGATACGATGTTTATTGATGAAGGCTTTGGATCTCTTGATGAAGAATCATTACATAAAGCAATCGATAAATTAATTGATTTACAGAAATTAGGACGAACAATTGGTGTTATATCGCACGTGAAAGAATTAAAAGAAATGTTCCCTGCAGTGCTCGAAGTGACGAAAGCGAAGGAAGGGTACAGTAAGACTAAATTTTTATTAAAATGATTAGCTATTAAGGAGATGTTTTTGATGAAATTAGTAAAATTATTATTCGTTGGTTTTGTGGCGGCGTTTTTAGTCGCTTGTGCAGATAATGTGGAGGAAGCGAAAGAAGAAATGGCTGGAGAGTCTGAAGCACTTGAAGAAGAAGTTGATGCGTTAGAAAAAGAAATAGACGATCTTAAAAAAGAAGTTGAAGAACTCGGTAAAGAAGAACAAGAAGCCGTAGATGAAGAAGCTAGTGAAGACGTATCTGAAGGAACACTCGTTGAAACGTATGAAGAAGGGAAAATTATTGCTGAACAAATAGATGTTGACCAGTTATCGATGCAAATTAATACAGACAACCCCAACTCACGCGTACTCTTTTTCCATACAGACGATTATTCAGAGAAATATAAGACTGTTTTTGTGAAAAAAGAGAAACGATTAAAAATTATTGATGAACGAAAAGATGACTTAATCTACAACGAAATTATTAAGTAGTTATAACGTATCATATTTATCAGTCCGCCTATTAAACTATTAAAAGCTATTTTGCAAAATAGAATATATACATGAAATATACAAACGTGTTATAATTGGTTTAGTATAAAAGGATGATATTCTGCTTCGCCATATAGCTTATTATTCCTACTAAAAAAGTGAATAACAAAACATAGAAAACAAGATTTTTTGAATGCGGGGGAAAGATAATGGATCGGACAACTTTCATAGGAATTATTTTAGGAGTAGTTGCTGTTGGATTAGGTATGGTGCTTAAGGGTGTAAGCTTAGTTGCACTCGTCAATCCAGCGGCAATACTCATTATTTTTATCGGAACGGCGGCAGCGGTGCTTATTGCCTTTCCAATGCATACGATTAAAAAAGTACCGAAATTATTCGGTGTTATTTTTAAAGAAAAAGAAGACGTCAATTTATCAGAAACTATTCAAATGTTTACTGATTTTGCTGAACTTACACGACGAGAAGGGGTTTTATCACTCGAGACGAAATTAGATGAAATTAATGATCCCTTCTTAGCATCAGGCATCCAGTTAGCTGTTGATGGTCAGTCACCAGATTTTATAAGGGACGTCATGATGGAGAAAGTTGACGCGATGGAAGTGCGTCATGCGGAAGGAGCGGCAGTGTTTTCACAAGCTGGTACATATGCGCCGACATTAGGAGTCTTAGGGGCAGTCGTCGGTTTAATCGCTTCACTTGCCAATTTGGAAGATATGGAAGTGCTAGGAAATGCTATTTCAGCCGCATTCATCGCTACTTTACTCGGTATTTTTACGGGGTATGTGCTTTGGCACCCTTTTGCGAATAAATTGCGAGAGAAATCAAAGCATGAAGTACAGAGTAAGCACATAATGATTGAAGGTGTTTTATCATTGACGATAGGAGAGTCGCCTCAAATTATTTATGATAAATTAATTTCTTATTTATCGGCAGAAGAGATAAGTAAGCTTGAGGAGGAGGCTGCTCATGCGTCGGAAGAAGAATAAAAAGCAAGAAGAAAAGATGGACGATTCATGGTTACTTCCATATGCTGACATGTTAACGTTATTATTTGCGTTATTTATCGTGTTGTTTGCGATGAGTGAAGTTGATATCCAGCGTTATAAAGATTTATCGCAAGTATTTAAACGAGAGTTTTCTACTGGTGGGGAAGGCGTGCTAGACTATAGTTCGCGACCGATTGAACCGTTAGACCGTGATCAATCGCCAACAGAAGAAGATTCGTTACCTGATCGTCCAGGAGAAGGCGAAAATAATCAGGATGATCATGCAGCAGTTCAACAAGAGATTGCTCAGTTGCAAGTGATTCAAGATCAAATGTCAGAGTATATTGAAGAAAATAATTTATCAGAAGTGTTAGGCACGAAATTTACTGATGAAGGACTGCTCGTTACCGTGCGAACGGATATTTCATTTGATTCGGGAAGTGCGAAGGTTAAAAAGCGAGGAATGGAAATTGCTGAAGAACTCGCACCGATTATCGCAACAGATCCACCTCACCAAATTGTCGTTAGTGGACATGCGGATGATCGCCCAATCGATAATGAAGAATTTCGCTCGAACTGGGAATTAAGTGTGATGCGGGCGATTAATTTTATGGGTTTATTACTTGAGAATAAAGATTTAAATCCAGATCGTTTTAGTGCCAAAGGATACGGAGAAAACCATCCAATTGTACCGAACACGAGTGAAGAAGCACGTGCGAAAAATAGACGTGTAGAAGTGCTCGTTTTACCGAATGTTGAAATACAAGTTGAAGATTTAGAAAATATTGATACGGATTAAGATAGAATTCCTTTACGATGATATTTGCCTTTATCTTTAACGCAAATAACCGTAAAGGATTTCTATTGTTTTTTATAGAAGGGAAATGGAAGTTATGACAAAACAAAATAAAGACTCACAAGTAGTTGTAAAAGATTTATTAAACGGAGCGATTGAAGCTGTTAACCAAGTAATTCCACTAAAACCGAGTATTTTAAAACCAGAAAGTAAGGAAGACCCCATTGAATTATCGTTTGGCGTTCTTATTGGCTTTGTTGGGGATATTAAAGGCAAGATTATGTTCGTTGGTGACGCGGAAACGTTTGCTAATATTGGGGAAGTCATGTTTGGCATGCCTGTAGAAGGTGAGATGCTGACGTCATTTAGTGGTGAGCTCGGCAATATGATTGCGGGTAATTTATCAACGAACATACATGCGAAAGGTTGGACAATTGATATTACTTTCCCGACGATGATGGAAGGAACGA
>Ga0079226_10003976_pt1 | contig 11316 bp, 10 predicted proteins | sample Poulit2014_FD_76345 | JGI IMG/M metagenome (GOLD analysis project Ga0079226, IMG submission 76345) | Agricultural soil microbial communities from Georgia to study Nitrogen management - Poultry litter 2014 | ecosystem: Environmental > Terrestrial > Soil > Agricultural land | place: USA: Georgia...
ACTCGTTATACCGATTTTTACGAACGGCGTGGAGACCAAAAGAAATCTGATGTCCAAGTAACGCTAATTGGCCAAAAGAATTGAAAAGAAATGTCCACGGATTGAACGGTGGCCAAAAGAATTGAAAAGCAACGGCCACGGATCAAACGGTGGCCAAAAGAATTGAAAAGAAATGTCCACGGATTGAACGGTGGCCAAAAGAATTGAAAAGAAATGTCCACGGATTGAACGGTGGCCAAAAGAATTAAAAAGAAATGTCCACGGATCCAACGGTGGCCAAAAGAATTGAAAAGAAATGTCCACGAACGGTATTGTGACTCAAAAAATTGTTTCTATTGTCGAATATCAACAACGTTTTATGCCTACGTTGTTTACATTGGCAGATGTGAGAAACGCTGGTCGCATGAGGGTAAAAGTAGACACAGTCGTGTAGTGTAACTTTGGTGGGAAAATTTAGTCGTGAATGGTAACCACAATTCTTTTAAAAAACAAAAGGAAAGCACAAAACTATTTCTTCCTAAAAAAGAACATGGTATGATGAAATAACGAGAACAGAGGTGGTTGTGATATTTCAAAAAAGTAGAAAAAATGGTTCGTTTTATTTTGTGATGGGCTTTTTAATTATGGCTTTATTATTTATTAGTTCTTCGCAAACCTATGAACAACAATCGCAAATAGGACTTTTATCTAAGCTGTTAAAAAACGAACCATTAAAAGAAAATTTGAATGGTATTTCTTTTCTGTATGCTGGTCAAGAGGTAAGTATTCAAGCAAAGGGATATTTTGCTTTTGTTGAATTTTTTATTCGTAAATTTGCTCATTTTGCGACGTATTTTCTTTTAGGAGGAAGCTTTTTTCTAGGTCTCTTAAAAAAAATGAACGCAACGCTTTTGACGGCGTTATTTGCTTGGTTAGCTAGTACAGGTTATGCTGCAATTGATGAATTTCACCAAATGTTGACTGGTGGACGGACGCCTCTTTTTCAAGATGTTATGCTTGATTCATGTGGTGCCTTTGTAGCTGTTGTTTTGTGTTGGCTGGTTATCGGCATCAAGAAGAAACGAATCTTTTAAGAAAAGTTGAATTTTTTAACGAAAAAAGGAATAATAGAGTAGAAGCAAGCAAACGAATTTAAACTGGAGGAAAAAAGAATGTCAGGACATAGTAAATGGAATAATATCCAAGGTAGAAAAAACGCACAAGATGCTAAACGTGGTAAAATTTTTCAAAAATTATCACGAGAAATTTATATTGCGGCTAAAAGTGGTGGACCAAATCCAGAAGATAACCCTAACCTTCGTATGGTGATGGACAAAGCAAAATCTGCCAATATGCCCAATGATAATGTGGAACGTGCCATAAAAAAAGCAACGAGTGCTGGCGAAGGGGAAAACTATGATGAAGTCACTTATGAAGGGTACGGCCCTGGTGGTGTGGCTATCTTAGTGGAAGCTTTAACGGATAATCGTAATCGGACATCCACTAATGTTCGTGTCGCATTTTCCAGAAATGGCGGTAGTCTAGGTGAAACGGGCTCTGTTAGTTATATGTTTGATCGCAAAGGCTACATAGCTATCGAACGCACGGATTTAGACGTGAGTGAAGATGATATGCTCGAGAAAGTTCTAGAAGCCGGTGGAGAAGATTTGTTGACTTCAGAAGCTGTTTTTGAAATTTATACAGCCCCAGAAGATTTCACAGAGGTTCGCGATTTTCTTGAACAAACCTTTACTTTGGCCCAAGCTGAATTGACCATGGTGCCACAAACGACTGTCTCTTTGGAAGAAGATAAGAAAGAACAATTGGATCGTCTTGTTGAAAAACTAGAAGATGACGATGATGTATCAGAAGTCTATACTTCCATTGAAGAATAAAGTGTTTTTTCTTTTTTGAAAGAACAAAAAAATCCTTTGCAGTGGATTTGGATAACTTATCCAGACTCATTGTAAAGGATTTTTCTTTTGTACAAGTAGAAGGGAAAAGTTGTAGTTAATCATATGTTACCATTATAAAATTAAACAGAACGGTGGACATGACCTACATTGATTGTCTTTAACTGAGAATATTCTCTGAGCTAACTTTTGAGTTGTTCTGGAAATCATGCGAAGCTAAATGTGTGAAAGCTATTTTTCGCCCATTGATAGTTTGGTAGATAAAAAAAGTGCAATGTCTAATGACATTGCACTCTTTTCAATTTTTTTAAATCACAATTACAGGAACACCAACTTCAACACTGTTATATAAAGCCTTCATGACTTCAGGTGGTGTATTGACACAGCCGTGGGAACCAACTGTTTTCCAGCGGTCGCCACCATAAGATGTTTGCCAATCGGAATCATGAATGCCGACACCTGTCCAATCGATAGGCATCCAATAATCAACAGGAGAGGAGTAATCTTCTCCTGTTAGAGTCGCATCACGTTCTTTTTTCCAAACGTAAAAGACTCCTTTAGGCGTAGGCGATTTTGGTTTTCCGGAAATAATATCTGTCTCCAATTCGACCTTTCCATCTTTGTAATACCACATGTGTTGATTTTCTAAATCAACTTCAATGTACGTATTATCGAACAGTGGTTGGCTAGGATCAGCGCTACCTTGGACAATCGGTGAACGCGTGAAGTCCTCACCAGACAAGATTGCTTCTGACAAGGCCGCCGCTTCACTTTCTCGATCCATTGTCCAACTTAAAGTCCCTGCAGGCACCTCAACTTCACCTTGTTTGCTACTATTAAATTTGGAAGAATTGGTACTTGTATTATACTTACTTGCTAAATCATTGACATAGTTTTGAACTTTTTCTTGATCTAAAGCTACTTTTTCATCTTTATAACTTAACCAATCAGCAATTGTTTCTGTAGGAATTTGAATCGTTTCGCCATTGATTACGTAAGAAGCGTTGATTTTAGCAAGTTGATTTAAATCGTCCACTTCTTTTTTTAGATTTTCATCATCGGAAGTGATCCTGGGTTCTTTTTTATAGCTCTCTAATTTCACTTCGTCGGAACCAGATAAAAGATTCTCTTTGACATCAGTGGCCACTTGTTTGGTATCTAACTGATCTCCAACAACTTCTTTTTTGACAGAAAAACCATCTTCGCCCTTTGTAATTGTGGCATTTTCTGTTGGTTTCCGATCTTCATTGAGAGTATCTAACTCTTTTTGCAAGCTTTCCATTTGTTCAGCGAGGATCTCTTCATCAAATACATCGGCTTTTAATGAATGATTTTCTTTTGCTGAAAAACTGGCAATTCCCCATTTCCATTGGTTTTGGCCTTTTTTGATGGCGTTTAATTCATCAGAGAAATCAGTTTGCAAGCCGAAGTCGGATTTTTTATAAGACTTCCATTCGGTGCCGTTTTCTGTAAGAGAAAAGGTTTGAGCATCAAAACGGTCATGTAATTTTTTATTTGCTTGATCAGTTGTTAGTCCACTAACATCGGTTGCTTCAACATAAGTCTTTGGTAAAAAGTGATTGGAATAATAGCTACTACGATAAGCATAACCGCCAAAAAGTGCGAGAAGTACAACTAGTAAGCTACTTAAAAAAATCTTTTTTCCTTTGCTAGTTTTCGACGATGTCTTTTGTTTTGAATGTTTGTCAGACCGCGACATGCTTGATATCAACTCCTAAAAATATTCGAATAATGCCACCATATAATAGCATATTTTCGTGAGAAAACGAATTTTCTGCTTGAAAGCAAGAAATATTTAATATTTTGAGACTTTTTGTGGGGAAAAATCGTGTCTGCTTGGTCAGTCGTTTAAATAAAGCAGACCTGCTTTTAAAAGCAAGTCTGCTTTATTACAAGATTACTTAGATTACCCTTTATTTTTGGCGTCTTCTTCTTCTAATTGTTTAAATGCAGCATCGATAGTTTCTTTTAATTGTTTGGCAGAAGCTTTCATTCGATCTTTTTCACCATCAGTTAATGGAATTTCTATGACTTGTTTGATTCCGCGTGCATTGATGACAGCAGGGGCACCAATATAAATATCGTTTAATCCATATTCACCATCCATATAGACAGAAAGAGGAAGCACGGCATTTTCGTTTCCTAAAATTGCCTTAGTGATTCGTGCCAAAGCAACTGCGATCCCATAAAAAGTGGCACCCTTTTTCTCAATGATCGTATAGGCAGCGTCTCTTACGTTGAAGAATAAATTGACCATTGCTTCTTCATCTACTTCAGGATTGTTTTTGACCCATTCATAAATTTGTAAGCCAGCAACGTTGGCATGGGACCAAACGGGAAACTCTGAATCACCATGTTCTCCTAAAATATAAGCATGGACGTTACGAGTGTCCACGTCAATCAACTGAGCCAGTGCTTGACGAAAACGTGCTGAATCAAGGGAAGTACCGGAGCCAATAACTTTTTCTCTTGGAAAACCTGAGAATTTCCAGGTTGCATAAGTTAAGATATCGACAGGGTTAGCGGCTACTAAAAAGATGCCATTAAAACCGGAAGCAACAACTTGATTTACGACGTCACGATTTATTTTTAAATTTTTGTGGACGAGATCGATTCGTGTTTCCCCAGGCTTTTGAGGAGCTCCGGCTGTGATGACGACGATATCAGCATCATGAGCATCGGCATAATCTGCAGCATAGATTTTTTTAGGCTCAGTAAAAGCTAAAGCATGGGAAAGATCTAAGGCATCTCCTTGCGTTCTGGGTTTATTGATATCAATGATGCCAATTTCTTGGGCAATATTTTGATTGACAAGAGCAAAAGCATAACTAGAGCCGACTGCGCCGTCTCCAATAAGAATTATTTTTTGATGATCTTTTTTTAGTAGTTCTGCGGTCATGGTAAATCCACCCTTCTATTTGTTTTCAAAGTGTTTCTTTCATACCTATGCTATCATTTTCACGAGTATTTGTCATTTGATTTGTGTTAAAATACAACAGCTTTTTTAACTGTTATATTTTTGTAGATAAAAAAGAAATAGATTCGCTCTTTTTGGTCAAGATTGAAAAGATGCGTTTGTTTAAAAATAAGAAAATCTGAAAAAATAGGAACTAGGAAGGAAGAAAAAGTAACAGTGAAAAAAAGTGACTCAGTTGATAGAAAAGATAATAAAATATTAAAAAAACAGCGAGGAGGTCGTTGTTTTCTTCTAACAACCGAACAAATGTGTTATACTAACAAAGAAAATAAAAGACATTCCACAAACTGGGCGATGGTTATTGTCCAGCGTTTTGTGTTTGAAAAAGTTAGATGGAGTATGTGTGATGAAAATGATTGTAGGACTGGGAAATCCCGGTCAAAAGTATTTAGAAACAAAGCATAATGTCGGGTTTATGGTCGTGGATCAATTGGCTGATCATTATCAAAGTAAGTTTAAAAAAAATACCTTTGAGGCTGAAGTCGCTGATTTTTTTGTAAACGGTGAAAAGATTCTGTTAGTTAAGCCTCAAACCTTTATGAATGACTCAGGTCGAGCAGTTGGCCCTTTAATGACCTATTTTGGTATTTATCCAGAAGAGCTCGTAGTGATTCAAGATGATTTGGATCTTGAATTAGGAAAAATTCGCTTGCGCCAAAAAGGGAGTGCTGGTGGTCATAACGGGCTAAAAAGTATTATTTCCTCTATAGGAACCAATGAATTTAAACGTATTAAAATTGGTATTGGTCATCCTCAAAAAGGAACAGTGGTCCATCACGTTCTTCAATCGTTTGCTAAAAAGGATCAACAAACAATTGATAACAGTTTATCAAAAGCTTGCGATGCCGCTGTCGACTATATTGAGAACAATAATTTTATGAAGACAATGAATGCCTTTAACTAAAAATAAAACAAATAGAAATAATTTTTGTTAGGAGAATTTGAATGGATTTAATTGGTTTATTAAACCAAACTTCCTTGATTCAACAATGGCATCAAGGAATTAAAAATAATTATCAAAAGCAATTGCTGACCGGATTATCCGGTTCTGCTAAAACCTTAGCGATTGTTGGGACCTATCAAAAGTTGCAGCAACCAATAATTGTAGTGACGGCTAATTTATATTATGCCAACCAATTAGCAGAAGATTTAAAAAATTTGGAAGAAGAAGTTCATGTTTTTCCAGTAGATGAAGTTACCTCTGCTGAAATGGCCTTTGCCTCACCAGAAGCAAAAACGCAACGGATTGCCGCTTTAAATGCCATCAGTCAAGGTAAAGCGGGTATTTATGTCTTGCCAGTTGCGGCTTTAAGAAAATATTTACCTGAAGTTCAGACTTGGAAAGATTATCATTTTGATTGGAAAATTCAAGATGAAATCGACTTAGAAAAGGTGGTCCAACAACTCGTCTTAATGGGGTATGAGCGACAACAAATGATCACAAAGCCTGGCGAATTCAGTTTGCGAGGTAGCATCTTGGATATTTATCCTTTAGATACAGAAAACCCTGTTCGTATTGAACTTTTCGATGTTGAAATCGATTCAATGCGACTCTTTGATGTGGAAACACAGCGCTCTGTCCGCTCGTTAGAAGAAATTTCTATTTCTCCCAATACCGAAATGGTTTTTTCTCAAAAAAACTTGGAAAAAGCGAGTCAACAGTTGCAAAAATTGTTGGATAAACGTCTATCAGTCACCTCTGAAACGACCGATAAAAACTTTTTGTCTGATTATTTTGGTCAAATCATTTCAGAATGGAAACAAGGACAGCCTACTGAAAATGCACAATGGTATTCAGGGCTTTTATACCAAGAAAAAACGACGATTGCTGATTATTTTCCACAAAATAGTCTGCTGATCGTTGATGATTTCGCCCGAATTATGGAAACCAATCGTGAAATCGAAGAAGAAGAAGGAGAATGGCAAACACAAAAAATTGCCGAACTACGAGTGTTTTCTGAACAGTCCTTTGGGAAAGACATTCATCGCTTTTTTCAAGAAAACGATTATTTGACGACTTTTTTCTCGTTATTTCAAAGAGGAATGGGAAATTTACGTTTTCAAGCCGTTCATAATTTTCAATATCGTCCGATGCAACAATTCTTTGGTCAAATGGGACTATTAAAAGCAGAAATGGACCGCTGGAACAAACAAAATCAGACAGTGGTCTTTCTAGTCAATGACCAAGAACGCATCAAAAAGTTGGCTCAAGATTTCCGAGATTTTGATATCTATGCCGTAGAAACATCCGTTGATAAAATCTTAGTTGGCAAGTCACAAATTGTTTCTATGGATTTGATGAGTGGCTTTGAATTGCCGCAAGACCAAGTCGTCATTGTTACAGAAAAAGAAATTTTCCAAAAGGTCAAGAAAAAAAGAGCCCGACGTCAAACTGTCAATAATGCGGAGCGCTTGAAAAGTTATAATGAGTTAAAACCTGGAGATTATGTCGTTCATGCCAATCACGGGATTGGTAAATATATCGGCATGCAGACCATGGAAATCGATGGCGTCCATCAAGATTATATGACGATTTTATATAAAAGTGATGATAAGCTGTTCATTCCAGTTACACAATTAAATTTGATTCAAAAATATGTTGCTTCTGAATCGAAAACGCCTAAGATTAATAAATTGGGTGGTAGTGAATGGGCGAAGACAAAGAAAAAAGTTTCTACAAAAATTGAAGATATCGCAGATGATTTGATTCAACTATATGCCAAAAGAGAAGCAGAAAAAGGCTATGCTTTTGAACCAGATGATGCCTATCAAAAAGAGTTTGAAGATGCTTTTTCTTATACAGAGACACAAGATCAATTACGAAGCACGGTAGAAATCAAAAAAGACATGGAAAAATCACGACCAATGGATCGCCTATTAGTAGGAGATGTTGGCTTTGGGAAGACAGAAGTTGCTTTACGAGCAGCTTTTAAAGCCATTCGTGAAAATAAACAGGTTGCTATTTTGGTTCCGACCACTATTTTGGCACAACAACATTACGAAACTATGATTGACCGTTTTGAAGGCTTCCCTGTAAACGTCGGAATGTTGAGTCGTTTCCGCACCAAACGCGAACAAAATGAAACGATCAATCAATTGAAAAAAGGGCAAGTCGATATTGTTGTCGGTACCCATCGGTTGTTATCTAAAGACATTGAATTTTTCGATCTTGGCTTGTTAGTCATTGATGAAGAACAACGATTTGGGGTCAAACATAAAGAACGACTGAAACAATTACGCTCGCAAGTCGATGTTTTAACCCTTACAGCAACACCTATTCCACGGACTTTGCATATGTCGATGTTAGGAGTCAGAGATCTATCGGTGATTGAAACACCACCAGAAAATCGTTATCCAATTCAAACCTATGTCATGGAAAAAAATCCTGGGGCAGTGCGTGAGGCCATTTTACGGGAAATGGCTCGTGGCGGCCAAGTTTTCTATCTATATAATCGTGTCCAAACCATTGAGCAAAAAGTTGCGGAGCTTCAGGTCTTGGTTCCAGATGCACGTATTGGCATCGCTCATGGGCAGATGACGGAGATTCAGCTAGAAAATACCTTGTATGATTTTATTGAGGGACAATACGATATCTTAGTAACCACGACTATCATTGAAACGGGGGTCGATATCCCCAATGCCAATACGTTGTTTGTCGAAAATGCGGATTATATGGGTTTATAAACACTCTATCAGTTAAGAGGACGGGTTGGAAGAACCAATCGGGTGGCCTATGCTTATTTCGTGTATGAACCACAAAAGATTTTAAATGAAGTAAGCGAGAAACGGCTGCAAGCAATTAAAGACTTCACTGAACTCGGTTCGGGCTTTAAAATAGCGATGCGCGACTTATCGATACGCGGTGCTGGAAATCTATTAGGCGCACAACAACACGGCTTTATCAACTCGGTCGGTTTTGATATGTATTCTCAAATGTTAGAAGAAGCCGTCTCACGTAAGCAAGGAAAAAATACGCAAGTTGAAAAAACTTCTGTGGAAATTGACTTAGGATTAGATGCCTATCTACCAACGACTTATATTTCTGATGAACGGCAGAAAATTGAAATTTATAAACGAATCCGTGAATTAGAAAGTGTAGAAAGTTTGGATGAATTACAAGAGGATTTACTTGATCGCTTTGGGGAATATCCTGATGAGGTTGCTCATTTATTAGTGATTGGTGAAATTAAGATGAATGGAGATCGGGCATTGCTTGAAACGATTCGCAAACAAAAAAATATCATCCAGTTTACTCTAAGTAAAGGTGGCACGAAAGCTTATACGGTTGAGGAATTATTTGAGGCTTTAACTGTTACAAAATTAAAAGCTACATTGGGTGTTGAAAAAGAGCAAATGCAAATTAAATTAACGATACCTGCCACTATGAAAGAAATGGTTTGGCTACAAGAAACTCAAGCGTTTGTCAAAGCACTACGTGAAGAACGTTACCAAGAAAAATTACAAACCAAAAAACACGCTTAAAAGTTCTAGTCGCAGATTGGGAGGACCCTTATGGCAAAAAATCAGTGGAAAAACCTGATGCAAGGAGCTGTGGTTTTAACGCTTGCTGCTTTTATAACCAAATTACTCAGTGCTGTATACCGCGTTCCTTTTCAAAACTTGGTCGGCGATGAAGGTTTTTATGTCTATCAACAAATTTACCCGATTTATGGGATAGCGATGACTTTAGCCATGTCTGGGCTTCCTCAATTTATATCCAAATTGGTAGCAGAAAAAAAACAACCGAAAGAACAAGAAGCGCTCTTGGCCGAAACCTTTCCTTTGGTTGCTTGGCTGTCGCTTCTTTTGTGGGCAGTGACCTTTTTCTTTAGCAGTCCAATTGCTAAAATGATGGGAAATTCTCAGTTAAAGCCGCTGCTCCAAGTCGTCTCTTTTACCTTTTTGTTGGTACCTCCTTTGTCTTTTTATCGAGGCAATTTTCAAGGAAATTTTTTAATGGCACCGACTGCTATATCACAAGTCGTGGAACAATTTATACGTGTTGGTGTGATCTTAGGTGCAGCAGTTTACTTTAAATATTCTACGCTTTCAATCTATGGAGTCGGGATGTTAGCAATGGCAGGTGCTGTCATAGGAGGCTTTTTTGCCTGCTTGGTTTTATTTCATTATGACCGTAGAATATACGGAGGTAGGCATCGATACCGTCAGTTAAACAACCCACTACTTTTGAATAAATCAATTCGCCAACGTCTTTTGATTGAAGGCGGACTATTGACGATCTATAGTGGATTATTGATACTGTTCCAGCTTGTTGATTCTTTTTTAGTGGTCAACTCACTACATGCAGCAGGAACTTCTTTGATTGAATCACGGCTAGCCAAAGGAGTCTTTGATCGAGGGCAGCCTTTGGTACAACTGGGCTTGGTTGTAGCGACTTCAATGACAGCAAGCTTCTTACCTGGTTTGACACAAGCCTTTGTAGAAAAAAACAAAAAGAATTTTATCGCTTCAGCTAAGCTCTATTTGCGCTTTTCAACTGCCATAGCATTTGCTGCTACTGGTGGTCTAGCCGTTTTGTTACCGTTAATCAATTTTGCTTTGTTCAAAGATCGTGCAGGGTTGGTGCCCTTGACATTGTTCCTCTTGTCAATTGCAATAATGGCTGTCATCCAAGCCTATCAAAGCATTGCTCAAAGCCAAAACCGACTAAAAAGTTCTTTACGAGCAGCTGGGTTGGGAATTATAATAAAAATAGGAACCACGGGGATATTGACTCGAATGTGTGGTACAGTAGGAACAAGCATTTCAACGTTAGTAGGACTAATGACGGTTCTGATTTTTTTAGTCAAACAAGAAGATTCAGAAATCAACCATTATTGGCGACAAAATCATTTTGGAATAAAACTGCTTTTTTGTACCGGAACGATGGTCTTTGTGGTAGTCGCAATGGTTACTTTGATTAAAATGATGTTGCCTTTTGAAATTCAACGTATCACAGCTTTTGTTTTAAGCTTATTTGGGGTTGCAGTTGGGGCAATCACCTTTATTGTTATGGCTATTCGTACCCAACTTTTGACCATACGCGAATGGTTATTGATTCCAATGGGAAATAAAATCTTGCGCTTCAAAATAAAAAATAGAAAGGAAATTTAAACATGCGTTTAGATAAATTTTTAAAAGTATCACGTATCATTAAAAGACGACCTGTCGCCAAAGAAGTGGCGGATAAAGGACGTTGTCAAATCAATGGAAAATTGGCAAAATCTAGCAGCAATCTTGTCGTCGGCGACATTTTACGGATTCAATTTGGAAATCGAGTATTGGAAGTACAAATTAATGAATTAAAAGAAACTGTACGAAAAGAAGAAGCGGCCCAGTTATATACCGTTCTTTCTGATACAAAAAATGAATAATCCGAAAAAAAGAGGCAACAAGTTTTGTTAAAGGTCAATTAGGATAACAAAA
>Ga0079226_10003977_pt1 | contig 11313 bp, 9 predicted proteins | sample Poulit2014_FD_76345 | JGI IMG/M metagenome (GOLD analysis project Ga0079226, IMG submission 76345) | Agricultural soil microbial communities from Georgia to study Nitrogen management - Poultry litter 2014 | ecosystem: Environmental > Terrestrial > Soil > Agricultural land | place: USA: Georgia...
CATTACTTTCTTCAACCTGCTAACCAAAGCATTGTTTACCGTATTAGTTTTTGTATTTGTGACGGAGAAAGAGCACTACATTATCCCGCCTTTACTAACCTCGCTTGGCTTTTTGTTGAGCGGTGCTGGAGCGATGTACTTAATTTTGGGAAAGTGGGGGGTAAAGCTAAAGCGCCCACAATTTAAAGCCATGTTAGCCACAATCAAAGGCAGTACCGATGTGTTTATTAATAATATTTCCCGTAATTTATACAACTCATTTTCAGTAGTGCTATTAGGCTTTATGGGAGGAAGCGTAGCGAACGGCATTTTAGAAGCTGCTCGTAAATTCGTGAACTTATCACAAAATTTAGTGAATATTATTGATCGAGTTTTTTTTCCGTTTTTAGCTAGGGAAATACATTTCCATAAACGGTATGCTATAGCAACCCTAGCATTAATTTCTTTGGGTGTAGTCCTTCTTATTTTCTTGGCTCCATATTTAATTGGTTTCTTTTACACAGAAGAATTTGCACCTGCAGTGCCAATCCTGCAATTTATGTCTATATCTATTATTTTTACGAGTATGAACTCTATCTACGGTACTAACTTTCTCGTGTTGAAAGGTAGAGAGCGAATGATGCGAAACATAACTCTTAGCGTTTCCTTATTCGGCTTTTTTACAGCTTTTCCATTAATATATTTTTACGGATATTGGGGGGCGGCCATAAACATAGTGTTGGCACAAGGGATACTAGGAATAAGTATTTGCTGTGCGGCAATTAAATTTATGAGATTACAACCATGAAACTCGCCATCCACCACCGCCCAGGTAGCTTTTCAGACCGTTGGATAGCTTATTGCGAAAAGAAAGGCATTGATTACAAAATTGAGAATGCTTTTGATAGCGACATTATCCAGCAAGTTAGCGATTGCGATGCCTTTATGTGGCACCACCACCATGCACAATTTAAAGATGTGCTAACCGCCAAGCGCATTTTATTTGCTCTTGAGCATGCTAGTGTGAAGGTGTTTCCCGATTTCAAAACAGGCTGGCACTTTGATGACAAGGTGGCACAAAAATATTTGCTAGAAGCCATTGGCGCCCCTTTAGTACCCAGTTATGTGTTTTACGATAAGCAGGAAGCGTTAGATTGGGCAAGCACAACCAGTTACCCCAAAGTGTTTAAGCTTAAGGGCGGGGCGGGCGCAGCAAACGTTAAGTTGGTGAAAACACAAGAAGAATGCAACAAGCTTATTCAGCGTGCTTTTGGGCGTGGTTTTTCGCAATTTGATCGTTTCGCAGGGCTCAAGGAAAGAATAAGAAAGTTCAAAGAAGGCAAAGCAGGCTTTATCGATATTTTAAAAGGGATTGGACGACTGTTTATTACTACTGAATTTGCTAAACAGCAAGCACCTGAAAAGGGCTATGTGTATTTTCAAGAGTTTATGCCGAAAAACGATAGTGATATACGCGTTGTTGTTATTGGTGGTAAAAAGGCTGCTGCTGAAAAACGTTACGTTAGAAAAAATGATTTTAGGGCATCAGGAAGTGGCGAGTTTAGTTATGAAGGAATAGATATCGACGTTATAAAAACCGCATTTGATATTGCTAATAAGTTAAATCTACAGTCAGCAGCCTTTGATTTCGTTTATTCGGAAGCTGGGCAGCCTAAGATTGTTGAGGTCTGTTATGGTTTTGGTACAGAGGGAATTGAAAACGCGCCTGGTTATTGGGATGCAGACTTAAACTGGCATGAAGGTAAATTTAACCCCCAAGAATGGATGGTTAAATTCTTGCAATCTTAAATTAGATTGGTTTTTTATTAAGTAGATAGTGGTTAACGATTGCAATGTTTATTATTTATTGTTTTATTGCTTTTTTTGTTATTTTGTTGATGCCTAGCCAGTATGAAAGTATTGATCCATTATTAATTGTAGTATTTTCTTTTGTTTTTTTTATGTTGCTTTTTATATATTTTATACAAAGAAAAAAATATATAAATAACTGGCTTCGCTTTGATTTTGTCTTTTTACTCGGCTATTTTATAGTCCATTTTCAATCACCATTGTTATATTCGTTAGGCTTAGATTTTCGTGTGATATCCCACCCATGGGTAAACGTTGAGGTTGTTAATTATGCGACTTGGTTGAGCTTATTGGCAATAATTTTTTGGTTAATTGGCACCAGCTTAATATCGGAAAAAAAGTATCGCTTATCCGCTAAGGTTACAAATAATGTTGTGCTTGATCAAGGGTTAGGACCATTCCTTGATAAAGTTATTATTATTGCTTTTCCTTTATATATCTTTGTTGCAGGGAGTGTAGTTTTTTCTGGTACCTATGACGGCGGGCAAAGTTGGGGAGCTGGAGCTGGGTACTTTTATTTATTATTAACAACTGCACTTTATCTTAGGACGATAGTTTTTGTTTTATCTTTGAATAAAGATTCAAGTTATATAGAAAATATAAAAAAAATTCAGGATAATAAAATATATATCGCTAGTTTATTGTTTTTTGTATTTTTGTTTCTTTCTATTGGCGATAGAGGGCCCATAATTCGTATAGCTTTAATATTTTCTGTGTTATACGGAATAAGGGTCAAAACTTTCAGCTTGAAAACAGTGATAATATCTACATGCGTCGCTGCGTTACTTATGACGATTGTTGGTATGGGTCGAACTAAAGTTGTAGATAATGCGGTTTCAAAAGGAATTATAGAAAGAGGTTACGAAAATCTATTGTCCTCTGAGGGACTGGTTATACCAACAGCAGAGCTAGCTGGTTCTAATAAAATATTATTTGCTGCTATTGATAATGTGCCTAACCAATACCCATACTTATATGGGAAAACATATATGGTTAATATTCTGTCTTCTTTACCCGTCCCTGGTATTACAAAAATATTTACTGAATTGCTGGAGATACCAAGGCACCAAACAACAACGACACATTATTTTACTTATATGCTAATTGGTCCAAATCCTACATGGGGGGCTGGAAGTGAAGTTGTTGCTGATGTTTATGTTAACTTCGGGTTGTTTGGAGTTCCAATTATATTCTTTGTTTTTGGAATGATTTGCGCTCGATATAGCTATTTAATAGAGCACCTTAATGAGAGTGTTAAGGTTAGTTCAGTTATAATTTACTCAGGATTAGTAATAACTGCATTAAGTATTAATAGAGGAATGCTTTTATATCCGCTGATGCCGATTTTTTATATGCTTGCCTTGCTTTGGTTGTTTCGGATGTTAAAGTTAGTGGTAAGGAGAGCCTAATGAGTAAAAAAATTTGCTTGATAACACCTTCAATGCAAAAGGGCGGAATGGAGCGAGTCTTGTCAATACTTGCTAACTACTTGTCGCAAAAAGGCTGCTTGGTTTATATTATTTGTTTGATTAGCGGTGAGATTGCTTATGACTTAGATGGCCGAGTGCAAGTTATTGCGCCTAAAGCAAGCTATCGTGGTGGTTTGAGCGGTAAGTTTGCATCATTTATCTTTCTATATAAGAGTCTTCGGCGAATAGCGCCAGATACTTCGTTGTCGTTCAGTGAAGTGTTTAACCCATTATCGATAATTGCTGCACGACTTGCAGGTTGCAAAATTTACATATCCAATCGGAGCAGCCCTCATAGGTTTCACTCTGTATTTAAAACACTTTTAACGAAGCTAACTTACCCATTGGCAGGTGGTTTAATCGTTCAGACGGAATACGCAAAAAAAATAGCAGCTGAAAGAAAGCTAAATAAAAACATAGCTGCAATCCCTAACCCTTTGAAACAATTTAATAGGAACGATAGTCAATCTGAAAAGAATATAGTTGTTTCAGTTGGTCGATTGGTTGGTAGTAAGTACTTTGATGAGTTAATTGATATTTTTGAAAAAGCAGACGATAAAAAAGAGTGGCACCTAGTGATTCTTGGCGACGGTCCAGAGAGAGCCAATCTTGGTAAGAAAATTGCCGAAATGAGATTGCAGCACAGAGTGCTGTTAAAGGGGGCTGTGGATGATGTCGATCGGTATTTATACGAGGCTAAAATCTTTGCATTTACATCAAAGTCCGAAGGCTTTCCAAATGCATTGAGTGAAGCGATTGCATCGCCATTACCAGTAATAGCGTATGACTGTATAGCAGGCCCATCCGATATGATAAAAGATGGAGAAAATGGCTATTTAGTTCAGATAGGCAATACTGCACTGTTCGAAGAAAAATTACGCCAGTTAATGAACTCAAAACAAGTTCGCTCAAGATTTATAAGTAACTACGAAGATTACAGGCAACAATTTAGTCAAGAAAAAATCTGTGGAATGTATTTAGAATTTATTTTGGGTTAGAAAATGATTACGATTGGGATCCCCTTTTTTAATGATGAGACATACTTGGATATGGCTATTCGTTCTGTAATTAACCAAACCTATCAAGACTGGGTGTTGTTGCTTGTTGATGATGGTTCATCGGATGGCTCTTTGGGAATAGCTAAAAAGTATGCTGAAAAAGATAGTCGTATATCTGTAATCTCAGATGGCGAGAATAAGAAGTTACCTTATCGCTTAAATCAAATCGCCCAGCTTACCAAAACACCTTACTTGGCAAGGATGGATGCGGACGATATTATGCATCCTGAGCGAATTGAAAAGCAGCTTGGTATATTAGAAAGCAATCAAGAAATAGATGTCTTAGGTACTAATGCTTACTCGATTGATTCTAACAATGAAATTCGAGGTGTAAGATACGAGATTCATGCGCCATTTGAGCTAGAAAAATGTTCGGGCTTTATTCATCCCTCTATTACGGGGCGAACTAGTTGGTTTCAAAACAATCCTTATGATGAGGGGTTGGAAAGAGCGCAAGACTCGGAGCTTTGGCATCGTACACGCTTATTCAGTCGTTTTTATCGTTACAATGAACCATTATTATATTATCGAGAAGTAAGTAATGGTTATTACAAAAAGTATAATATACAGCTAAAAACATACTCACATTCAATTATGAAGGATCCAACCCTTAATCTATTTAAAAAGTTTTTGCTAACAGCTACTAAAATGATGGTTTATTATTTTATGTTTTCTATAGGAAAAGAAGAAAAGTTAATAGCTCGTCGTTCTTTTCCTCTGGATGAAAATCAATTTGAACTATCTAGTGTTTATCTTAAGTCCGCCTTAAGCTAAGGCGTTTGATGTCATGTTATCTAATAAATGTTGCTTCATTGTAACCGATGCCGTTTCTTTTAATTCACTTTATCGTGGGCAGCTTGAGTACTTATCCAGTCAAGGCTTCAACCTGACCTTGATTTGTGGCGGCTCTCAGGATGAAGTAAGAAAACTTGAAAATAGGCAAGTTGGCAAAGTAATCCATATAGGCATGGTAAGAAGCCCCAGTCCAATTGCAGACCTGTTGTGCTTGATAAAGCTTTGGTGGCATTTTCTTTTTAATCGCTATGAGCTGGTAGTTGTTACCACCCCAAAAGCTATTTTATTAGGCAGCTTGGCATCTTTTTTCGCTACGCAAAAAAAGCGAGTTGTATTTTTTCGGGGTCGAGTTTATGAAAATTATACGGGTTTAAAACGTAAAATATTTACCTTCCTTGATTATTTGGCAGTTCGTTTAACTCATCAAAGCCTATTCGTTTCACCTTCTCTAAAAAATGAATACATTAAAGATATTCGCCTAGTTGCACGCAAGGGGTTTGTAGTTGGTGGTGGCTCTGGCAATGGCATTGATACTGTTCGTTTCACACCAACAGGGGTTGCTGCGAGTGCCGTTAATAATTTACGAAATAGATTAGGCATTGTTGAAAATGACTTTGTGGTTATTTCCATAGGCAGAATTTGCAGCGATAAGGGCATGCAAGAAATTGCTGAAATAGCAGAAGCGCTAAGTGAGCACACGCCGAAAATACGTTTCTTAATGCTTGGTAGAGTGGAAGATCAAGCGTTTTACTCTTTGTTTAACAGCTTGTTAGAAAGTGGCACTGTGCAGCATATTGACGTTGTAGATGATATTCGCCCGTATGTGGCTATTGCTCACCTGCATTTGTTCCTTACCCACCGCGAAGGCTTTGGCAATGTAGCCATTGAAGCTGCCGCTATGAATGTACCAACGCTTGCTTACGATGTGGTAGGCGTTCGCGACAGTGTTGCTGAAGGTGTTAGTGGGCTTAAAGTGCCGCTCAAAGACACAGCCGCAGTGATTGAAAAGCTATCCTACTTTGCTAATAACCCAAGTGAGCTACAACAAACATACAATGGCGCTAGAGCATGGACAGAAGCGAATTATTCGAAAGAAGAGGTTTGGAAAAACTATAAAAATTATTATTTAGATCAAATGATTTAATGCTTTATCACATACTTGAAGCATATTAATGATGCTTCAAGTATGCATTTGAATTCGAAAGGTAGTAGTGTCTTCTACTAGTGCAGGTTTTGTAGCAGCATTACTCGTTTTTTATTTTTTCCCATCTTCGGGCATAGTCTTCGGTTTCGTTAATGCAGCTTTCGCATAAATAACTTTCATAATAATTATAGTTATTTAGTGCTTGCAATAGTTCCTCGTCTTTCAATGTTTTTGAGCATCTGTTATGAAAACCACCAGGGTTTGTAACGCCATTGCATTGCTCCGTTAGGAGGGGCAGAACATGGTATTTTTGTTTGCTTGATAAACTATCTATGCCGACGTCAATTGCTCTTTTTGTTATGCCTGTTAAGACATTATCGCTTGTATTTAATAACTCATACTCCAAGCGAGCTTCTAAGATATCTTTGTTAATGTTACTCATCGTCCACCTTTGAATATATTTCTTATTGAAATGTATAACATAGCACTTATACCAGCAAGCAATATACAACCCAACTAATCTTTTAAGCTGTTCGTCTATTTAATCAACACCCTCACAAGCGCAGTTCGGTCTAGTAGGGCATTTAGATGTTAACTCCAACGCCATCACTCAGTCCGAGCTAGATGCGTGGTTGGCCGATGGCCGCATCACCCACCATGGCTACCAAAACGATGTAAAACCCTTTATCGCCGCCAGCACGGTTTACGTGCTGCCATCCTACCGCGAAGGCACACCGCGCAGCGTGCTCGAAGCCATGTCCATGGGCCGCGCCATCATCACCACCGATGCCCCCGGCTGCCGCGAAACCGTGGTGCATGGCGAAAACGGCTTTTTAGTGCCCGTTAAAAATGCGCAAGCCTTAGCCAGTGCCATGCTTAAGTTCATCGAACAACCAGGGCTTGCAGTAAGCATGGGCAAGCGCTCACGCCAAATTGCCGAAGCAAAATATGATGTGCATAAAGTGAATGCGCATATGTTGGGGGTGATGGGCATAGGGCCAAAGCAAGCAGGCTAAGTTCAAATACGCAGCTGCATATTTCTTGGTGGTGAGGGGTATTCTTTATGTTTTTGGTTGTTTTTGCCAAAAGATAGTGGTATTTAAGTTGCTCAATTAATTTTCAGCCACTTGGGGTAAACATGTTACTTGAAGCCACTATAGGTAACTGCCTTTCCTACAATCATTTACAAACATTTAGCTTGGTAGCCAGCAACGCCAATGAGCACGAACACAGCAACGTTGCTGCTGTGCAGGCGGCTAACAAGCACCGGTTGTTGCGCACAGCTGTTATCTACGGCCCCAACGCCAGTGGTAAATCTAACTTGCTGCACGGTTTGCTAGCCATGCGCAACATTATTGTTCAGTCTGCTGCTAGCCAGCGCGGCGATGCGCTGCCTGTAACACCGTTTAAACTGGACCACCAAAAACGCCATGCGCCAACAGAGTTTGAAGTGGTGTTTATTGCCGAAAATGTGCGTTATCAGTATGGCTTTACGGCCACAAAAGATAAGGTGCACGAAGAGTGGTTGTTTGCCTTCCCCAAAGGGCAGGCGCAAACCTGGTTCCAACGGGCGTGGGATGAAGAGCAGCAAGATTACGAGTGGAATTTTGGTAGCAACTTGCAAGGTGAAAAAGCAGTGTGGCGCCGCAGCACGCGCAATAATGCGCTGTTTCTTTCCACGGCGGTGCAGCTAAATAGTTTGCAGCTGCAGCCAGTGTTTGATTGGTTTTCTAACACGTTAAAATTTATTGGTGTAGATAAAATTCCATCAAAATACACCGCAATGAAGGTGCACAAAGGTGGCAAGGCGGAAGTATTAAATTATCTAAACTCTGTGGGCATTAATTTAGCCGACATCGCCGTTACAGAGGTGCCCGTTTCGGAAGCGTTGCCGCCAGATATGCCGGCTAAGTTGCGTGAACGTATTGCGCAGGATTTAAAAAACCAAGTGCATTTAGATGTGAAAGTGCAGCGCTTAGATGATCAAAACAAACCGATTGATTTTTCGTTTGAAACAGAGGAATCAGAAGGCACACAGCGGTTTTTTAGCCTAGTTGGCCCTTGGATTGATGTGCTAGAACAGGGGGCTGTGCTTTTTGTTGATGAGCTGAATAACAGCTTGCACACCAACCTGGTGCTGTTTTTGCTTAAGCTGTTTAACAACCCCGTTACTAACCCAAAAAACGCCCAGCTTGTGTTTACCACCCACGACACCAACCAATTAAACAAAAATGTGCTTAGGCGCGACCAAATTTGGTTTTGTGAAAAGAACAGCGCGCAAGCAACCGAGCTATATGCCCTTAGCGATTTTAAAGTAAGAAAGGGAAGAGAGGATTTTGAGCGTGCTTATTTAAGCGGCAGGTTTGGCGCTTTGCCCTTTATTAAAGAATTTGGGGTGGCAGATGAGCGCGAAGAATAAAATAAAAAGAAGAAGGCCACATGGCAGAAGCGCGATTAGCAGAAGGGTTGCTGTTAGGGAAGCTTATAAAAAAATATTGATAGTTTGTGAAGGCGAAAAAACGGAACCGCTGTACTTTACAAATGCACGAGAGTTTTACCAACTTAGCACAGTAAATGTTGAAATTACTGGCGAAGGTAAAGATCCAATGAGCCTGGTAAAGCTTGCTAAGCAAAAATATAAAGAAGAGGCGGCTGGCGATGCTTACGATGCCGTGTATTGCGTGTTCGATAAAGACGCCCACAACACCTATGGCGCGGCTATCCAAAGCTTGCACAGCTCTACACCCAAGGGCATTTGGCACAGCATAAATTCAGTGCCATCGTTCGAGTTTTGGCTGCTTTTGCATTTTGGTTACACAGATAGGCCCTTTCATGCCACAGGCCGTGCAAGCGCTGGTGATGAGGTGCTTAAGGAATTAAAAAACCATATTCCCGATTACCACAAGGGCAAGCCTAAGCTATTCAGTGCGCTTGTAGATAAGCTGGATACAGCCTGCAGAAATGCTAATAGGGTGCTTGCTGCGTGCGAGCAAAATGCCACTGATAACCCGAGCACACGGGTGCATGTGTTAGTGGAAGAGCTGCGGCGTTTGAAAGCGTAAAATGAATGCATAAATTAATTGGGTAAGTTGCTGTAATGAGCTGATGTTTTAAATGTGAATATATGCAAGTGTTTTGTATACCTTGTTAGTGGTTTTCTGGCTTTCAAAAAAAGTAGATTCTGCAAATAGAACATATTTCATATATCTTGCTTTGGTCTGATTGTCCTTGCTACATGACTGGGTAAATAATGTGATAAATATATTGGATGCAATACAGTTAGAAAAATTCAACTGGTTTCACGAGCCGCGTTATGCGGCTGTAACCTGGCCGTCTTTGCTGCTCACCATCTCGCTAGGTTTAGGTTTTGCAACTTTATCTTTCACTTTGTTTTTTATTTTGATCATTTCTTTTTTGAGACTGACGAAATATAAGTTGCTGCCCTATGAAAAGAACCGGTTAAATCAAGTGCATGAGCTAATGAAAAGCTTGAAAGCAGAAGAAGCAATCCAGCTTTTAAATAAACCATTGAGACTTTCTGGCTTTCATTATGAAGTACAGAAGAGGGTGCTGTTAGCTAGATCTTTTATGTGCGAAGGAAATTTTAAAGCCGCTCACCAAAGCTTAAAAAACGTGAGGAAAAGGCACCTTCAGAAAGATGAAATGAAATATTTAACAATAGCTTGGGCAGAACTTTTTTTACGATCTGGCAACATAAATGAAGCAAACCGTAGGCTCCTTAGCCTTGATAGTGCAAAGTGTGAAACAAATTTAACATACCTTTTGATTAAAGCAGAAGTTGCAATCGAGCAGGCAAATTATAGGCTAGCGCGTTACTTATTAAATACGGGTTTGGATATCCAACCTAATGATGTACAAAAAGTGTATTTATATAATAATTTAGCGCGTTTAGAACTGTTTGAAGGTAATAGTCATGCTAACTTGCAAAATTTATTAGCTGCAATGGATATTTATAATCAGGCTCCAAGATTAGATTTGATAAATATCTTACATTATAATTTGGCTATTGCTTGGGTTAATCAAGGTGAAATAGATAAGGCAAAACAAGTGCTGAGAGATTCATTTTCGCTATGCGATAAAATGGACGTTAGGCAAATAATTATAGTTCTTAATAATAGTTTAGAGGCTGCGCGTGAGGCGGGTGACAGCACTTGGGTGAAGGAGGTTTATGAGGAGTTTGAGCGTCAATTAAAAAGGCTGCCTCCATTAACTGAGCAACAAAAATTAGCATTAGATGTTTCTTCTTTACGCATGCATAGAAGTGATGGTCTTGGCAAAAGCTCTAGTAAATATTTGCAGTTTATTTTTCAGTTAACATCGCAGCTTGAAAAGTTAAAGAATACTATTTCAACGCATGAATATGTGGCGCTGTTAGTAGAGCTTAGAGGCGATCTTAAGTATGAATTGGGAATGCCAGCGAAGTATGGGGAAGATGAATTTGCTAGGTTAAATAGTGCGTTGCTTCACACTGGTAGCTTGTTGATAGAGTGTGAAAGTTTTATTCGAACCAACTTACGTCATTATTCGCCCAAGTTATTTAAGCCGCTTGATGAGTGGCATAGTTTTTATTTAGAGCTCAGTAAAGCACGAATAGAACGTGTTGAAGGATTCTTAGAATGCGTGCCCGATGAATTCTTAGAACATTTTAGTTATTTAGAAGAAAGGGCTAGGGCATTAGAAAGTGAGGAAAGACTAATTGAAGCCATTGATGCTTGGTTTATCGTTTGCGACGACTTTATAGCATATTATGAACAGTCACCATCGGCTGGTGAAGCTGAACTCCTCAATAAAAGTTTCTGTAATTTAGCTCTAAAAGCACTGGAAAAAGCAGAACGGTGTTTGCAAAATCTAGGCAACTATTATGAAAATCTTCACCAAATAGTAGGTATAGCTTATTATGCTTTGCGTTTGCGCAGTGATACCGCAAAGGCGGGCTACTGGATGAAAATAGAGCAATGGTCAAATCTGGTGTACAGAG
>Ga0079226_10003978_pt1 | contig 11312 bp, 10 predicted proteins | sample Poulit2014_FD_76345 | JGI IMG/M metagenome (GOLD analysis project Ga0079226, IMG submission 76345) | Agricultural soil microbial communities from Georgia to study Nitrogen management - Poultry litter 2014 | ecosystem: Environmental > Terrestrial > Soil > Agricultural land | place: USA: Georgia...
GTTCTCGTGTAGCTACTAATGATTCATTAGCGACCTTTCTTATGTATGCAACATTCATTCTTTCACTTTCTTCTACCGCTACCGCCACAGGTTGCCATACATCTAGTAGCGTTTTCTCTCCATAGCTAACATCCCCGCGCTGTTTAATACCTGCAACCGCTGCATGTAAAGCCTTTGTCCATAATGCTTGATTAATTTGATCATGTCCTTTTAAAGCAAATGACATACGTAAAAAGGCAGTACCATATAACGCACCTGAAGCACCACCTACATTGGAAAGAAGTGTCATCGCAATATCCTGCAATACTTCAGAAACAGATGCATAGGTAGTAGTAGTTAATTTATCCACTACTGCTTGAAAGCCACGAGTCATATTAATACCATGATCTCCATCTCCAATAGCTTGATCTAATGTGGTTAAATACTGTTTATTCTTTTGGATATAGTCATTGCTTTTACTCATCCAATTGATTGTATTATCTACAGTCCAATTCAAGTGCTCTTCCTCCTCCAGCTATCAGACTCGAAAATAAGGCGCATCTGATTCTTCATTTAGTAAGTGTTTCAACTCTTCATCCAATGCGAATATAGTAATCGATACTCCACCCATTTCAAGCGACGTCATATATTCCCCGACAAACGATTGATAAATAAGTACCTCTCGCTTTTCTAAAAGGGAATGAACCTCTTTCATCACGATATACAACTCCATTTGTGGTGTAGCCCCCATCCCGTTAATCATCAGGGCAACTTCTGCACCTTTTCCTAGTTGTAAATCTGCTAGAATAGGTTCCACTAACTGTCGGGCTATTTCTTGGGCGCTAGCTACTTCCATACGTTCAATACCTGGTTCACCATGGATCCCTATTCCTACTTCCATTTCTGAATCTGATAAAGTAAATGTTGGTTCTCCTGCTGCTGGTATCGAACATGAAGAGAGTGCTATACCCATGGAACGAACTGCGTTTGCTGCTTTTTCGCCAATTCTTTTTACCTCTTGTAAGGTTGCTCCTTGCTCCGCTAGAGCGCCTGTAATTTTATGTATAAAAATGGTTCCCGCTATACCGCGACGCCCCGTCGTAAAAATACTATCCTCTATAGCTACATCATCTTTTACGACAACTTGTTCCACATCAATTCCTTCCGTTACAGCTAACTCCGCCGCCATGTCAAAATTCATGATATCTCCTGCATAGTTTTTTACAATTAGACAAACACCATGTCCACTATGTGTTGCTTTGATTGCTGCATAGATTTGATCCATGGTGGGAGCAGTGAAGACTTCACCAATAACAGCCGCATCTAGCATCCCTTTTCCAATATATCCTGCATGTGCTGGTTCATGTCCACTTCCGCCACCACTTATAAGGGCTACTTTCTTTGCATTTGGAATAGTTTTTTTCGATAGGACAGTTGTACCTTTTATCCGCTGTAATCGTTGTGGATTTGCTAACACCATCCCTGTCATCATTTCTTCCACGACTTGATCAGGATGATTCATTATTTTCTTCATGTTGTCCCACCTTTAATCGCGTTTAAATACTCGTGTTGCTTCGACTGCTTTCTTCCAACCTGCGTATAATCCAGTTCGAACTTGCTCATCACAAGAAGGAGAAAACGTCTTTTCTAGTTGCCATTGTGTAGCAATATCTTCCTTACTTTCCCAAAATCCTACCGCTAAACCAGCTAAGTATGCTGCTCCTAATGCCGTCGTTTCTAAAATAGCAGATCTCTCTACCGGCACACCTAGCATATCGCTTTGAAATTGCATTAAAAAATCGTTTTCTACCGCGCCACCATCTACTCGCAAGGTTTTTAATTCAATACCTGAATCTGCGGTCATTGCTTCTATAACGTCTTTCGTTTGGTAAGCTAAAGACTCTAATGTAGCGCGAATAAAATGTTCTTTTTGAGTACCACGAGTTAAACCAAAAACAGCACCTCGGGCATCTCCATCCCAATAAGGTGTCCCTAGTCCGACAAATGCTGGGACGACATACACGCCATCTGTAGAATCTACTCGCTTGGCATAAGTTTCACTATCAGAAGATGAGGCAAACATTCTTAATCCATCGCGTAGCCACTGAATGGCAGATCCAGCGACGAATATACTGCCTTCCAATGCATACTCCACTTTACCGTCAACACCCCAAGCTAGCGTCGTCAGTAAACCATGTTCCGATTGAATTGCCTCTTCCCCTGTATTCATTAACATAAAGCAACCAGTACCATACGTATTTTTAGCCATTCCTTTTTCATAACAAGTTTGTCCGAATAAGGCCGCCTGCTGATCACCAGCCATCCCTGCAATTGGGATTTCATGACCGAAGAAGTGATAGTTTACCGTATGCGCATATACTTCAGAAGAAGGGCGCACCTCTGGTAACATCGTCTTTGGTATATCTAATATGTCGAGCAGTTCATCATCCCAATTCAAATCGTATATATTATACATTAATGTACGAGAGGCATTAGAATAGTCCGTCACATGGCATTTTCCACCAGACAACTTATACACAAGCCACGTATCAATCGTGCCAAAAAGTAGTTCCCCTTTTTCAGCTTTTTCTTTCGCTCCTTCTACATTGTTTAAAATCCACTTTACTTTTGTCCCAGAAAAGTATGCATCAATGAGTAAACCAGTTTTAGAGCGAAACGTAGGCTCATACCCGTCTTCCCGTAACTGTTTACATATCTCTTCTGTTTGACGAGACTGCCATACAAGCGCTTTATGTATCGGCATTCCAGTCGCTTTATCCCATACAACCGTTGTTTCCCGTTGATTCGTAATCCCAATTCCGGCAATTTGCTGAGGCTGAATAGATGATTTTCGTAGAACCTCTGCAATACAAGTCAACACAGATGTCCAGATTTCATTCGCATCATGTTCTACCCAACCTGGATGTGGGAAAAATTGCTCAAACTCTTGTTGTGCTACTTCCACTATTTTTCCATCATGATTAAACAAAATAGCACGCGAACTTGTTGTCCCTTGATCTAATGATAAAATATATGTTTCACTCACAGTGATCCTCTCCCATAGTTAAATATATTGTCTTTTACTTTTATGTTCCTGTTTATCTAGCATATAATAGTAATGATAACCTTTACATGTATATTATCAGATATGTACCTGTTCGGTCATATAAAAATAGACAGCTAGCTGAGAGATACTCTTACACTAGTTGAAGAGTGAATATAGGAGGTAAATTAGATGATTATACGAGAACGAATAGATTCTTTTGTGATGATAGACCAACACCACCACGCTAGTATATCCGGCGAGCTATTTGAACAAATCGCATCATATTTTTCTTTATGTACACTACCTCATTATGAAGCGATACGTTATGCCATTTATTATCACGATGTTGGTTGGAATCCTTTTGATGCGTCACCTTTATGGAACGATGCTAAACAAGAACCACTTAGCTTTATTTCGTATCCTAATTCGATTAAAAGTGTATTATACCAAAATGGAATTGACAATGTACAAGCAAATAACATATATGCTGCCCTTTTATGTAGTGAACATTATGTTCGTTTCTTAGCAAACGATGTAGGGACACACTCTAAAAACTTCATGCAACATGAACAAGAGCGTCAAGCAACCATGAAGCAGTCTTTGGAAGATTATAAGGAACAGGACTTTATCCAACATTACGAACTACTTCAGTTTTTCGATAACCTTTCGTTGTATGTCTGTCTTCATGAACTAGACGCCAGCCTAGAAGATACTCATTTCTTTTTTAAACATGGCATCGCACTTCCTACCTTATTTGGAGGAGAAACATTACAATTAGCTTGGGAAGATAATCAAATTATATTACATACTCCGTTGTTAGCAGAGCCCATATCCATCACTTTAGCTCAAAAGGTGGTGCCAAAAGAATATATTCACTCTGTCGGATTACTAGAAGCTTGGAACAATACAGAAACAGAACTAGTCCCAATAACAATGCTGAACAAAACGACATGAGCGACTTATCCTATAGCACAGGCAAGTCGCTCTTCCTATCATTTTTATTCCTTTATTGCCTTTCGTTTCCTCCCCCATAGCACTTTGCATGAAACGACGATGATCCCCAGCAATAACGTCCAGCCAATCATATATACAAGAATCCGAACGTCTTCACCCATCACGCCGCCACCGTAGATAAAAGTGAAATAGCCATTCGTTCCATATGTTGCTGGTAAAAAGTCACCGATCCGTTGATACGTCTCGGACAGCAGGGCACGCGGTACAAGCGCCCCCGAGGTTGCGAGTTGCATCGCGACAAGTACAATGTTGAATAGCATTCCAACATTCCCTAGTACAAGTACGAACACTTGTGATAGCGTAAGGAAACTGAAAAACAATAATGCTTGAAACCCCCATAAAGAGAATAGGCTTTTATCCATATCTATCTGAAATACAAGAAGCAATCCTATTGTTAAACTAGCTATCGTCATCGCTGCAAGAACGTTCATACATTGACGTACTAAAAATGATTGAATAACAGATTCGTTACCGACTATTTTCTCTTCAGCGAATTGTAAATGCTGACTTATAAGCATAGCACCGATAAAAGATGCCAATACAATCATCAAAGGAACCATGGACTCAGCAAACCCTTCTCGGTTATGTAGCTTTACTATATTTTCTTCTACTGGATGTTGTGTAAGGTTGTCAGTGATAGTTGCAACAAGCTCCTGAGCCATTTGTTCTGTTTCTTCTAGTATATTCATTTTCGAAAAAACTTGTTCTGGCATCATCTCTTGATTGACATGGCCAAATAGCTCTTGATTTACTGCATCGGTTACTTCTTGAGCAATACCCTCCATCAGTTGCCGCAATAATCTAGGATTCGATTGATCAATATAATAACCGATTTCACTACGTTGCTTTGTTGTGAGTTGTTCTGTAAAATCTTCTTCCACATACATAATCATTGCCAATTCCTTTTGATCTAGCGCCTTTTCTGCCTTTTCAATCGATCCATACGTTAGGACACTTAACTCATCTGTATCTCCTATCACCTCTTCTATCGTTGCACCGATATGTTCATCTTCCACGACCATCCCAATTTCCACTTGATCAACGCGATCATCCACTCCATCGTATGCGGTAAGCCAAACAATGAAAAATATCATTTGAAACGCAACAGCAACCGCTAATCCTAGGTATGTTTCCCTTGTTTGTGCATATTGTTTTAATAATTTCATGAAATGAACCTCCTTATCATTGTATGTAAGTACTTACTTGCATCATGTTTGTAAAAGTAACACTTACTCTCGCAAGTGTTTTATCGAATGGACTGGATAAATACATGAATATGATGTTCAATAAAGGTGTCTATTGCCATCTCTTGATTTGAATCTATCCGATTTTTCATCATAAAGTATCCAAAGTTCAGAAAGATAAAATTATCTACTATCGTGGGAATATCTCCTTGTTTGATTTTCTTTTTTTCCATCATCTCTGTTAAGTAATTTTCTAAAATATGTTTGTATTTTTGTGGTGCTCGACTAATGAGTTGATTTAGTTCAGGAAATTGATTCGCTTCCCTCATACTTAATAAAATAACAAATTGATTTTCATGCAACAATGTTTGATATTGTCTTGCGAGCATCGTTAAATCTTGTTCAATATCCCATACAACACGATCGTAAAAATAATCGAATAGTGGTCCGGCAAATGTATACTTTTCTACAGCCGCTTCTACAATGCCTTTTTTATTCCCAAAGTGACGAAATATCGTAACTTCATTGACACCTGCTCTCTTTGCAATCTCTTTTGTTGTTGCGCCTTTATATCCTTTTTCATTCACCAATTCTACTGTTGCTTCAATAACTTTATCTTTCGTCGACATCATTTTACAGTCCCCTTTGCTCATAATGCAAGTGTCCACTTACATTTAGTATAACTCGTTTTTATTAGAAGTCAATATGGACTATTTATATTGTGAATAAAGATTGACATTGAGAATGATTTTCATTATCATATATGTAATGAATAGAGGAGGAATGGAACATGTATATCGTTACAAATACATCAAAAATAAAGTTAGGCGAAAGCTATAAACTAGTAAATCGTTTTGATAAAGAAGGACTCATTGAGAAAATGCCTGGATTTTTAGGTTTAGAAGTCATGGTAACCGAAAAGTTAGCGGACTTTGATGAGGTGACGGTAAGCACGAAGTGGGAAGATGAAGCAGCTTTTCAACATTGGTTTAAAAGTGATGCTTTTAAACAAGTACATAATTATAAAGGTGATCGACCGGAGTATATCATTTCCAATGAAATTGCCTACTACAATGTTAAAATTACACGTGACCCATTACTATCTGTCTAAAGCTCTTTTAACTTGACACTGAGAATGATTTTCATTATCATAATAAATGTAGTTGGGACATAAATACTTATTATTGAAAGACAAAAAGTCGGTCCGTTCTGTGGCAACGTCTTCATGACCAACAGCCTGATTGCCAGAAGCACATCAGCCGCCCATGGAAAACGGAATATTTTCTCGAAGCGAATAACGCTCATTAAAACTTTCGTCTTTTATGTAATAATATTAGTTTTGTCTCAACCTATCCCCCCTTTTGAGTATAAATCCTTTATCATAAAGATAGAGGATTTATTCATGTTCAATCAACCATAATATATGAGTGATGAAATAAAAAAACTTGTAGAGATGATAATATCTTTACAAGTTTTTATTCTTTATTCACTACTTTAGCATGAACAACGAGACGTCCTTCATCCGGATCGAGCGTGTAATCACATGTAGATAGCGTTACAATTTCATCATCTGCTGTAACATTTATATCTGTATCTATTTCTGACTTCTCAAATACTTCATCTAAAAATGACGCATATTCTTCGTCTGATTCGAACTCCGTTTGAATATAATCAAATTCGGTCGTTGTATAATAAGCAGCAAACACTTCCGCATCGTAACTTCCGTTCGTTGTATCGTAATAAACTGTCTTATGCTCTTCATAGAAGTCTTCATCTAAGTAGTTTGTTAACGAATTAAACATGGTGTCATCTTTCATCCGGTGGCCATAAACGATCGTATTTCGATTATCTTGTTCAACGTCGTTTCGATAGTCCATGAAAATACTACCCGCAGGAGAATCTTCGTGTTTGTAATTACGATCCAAATAATAGTCGTTATCTTCGGCCTGTAAAATAGGATAGTTAATTTTCGTATCATTTATCGTGATCCATCCAATAATATCTTCGTTTATTTCATGTAAATCATTAAACTGACTACGAAACTCCCCATGTGTCACTTCTTCTTCCGGTTGTTCAATCGATTCATATACATCTTGGACTTCAGCTAGAACTTGACGATTATGATAATAATCATAAAAAATGCTCCCTAATGCATAGGCAGAATAAACAAAAACGCCAAGGCTTGCAATCGTAATAACACGGGATATCCACTTTTTGGCTCCGCTCGACTGCTTTTCTTTTTTCATGTGCTCACCTCTTCGTTAAATCCCTACAGGAATTGTATATATTCCAGTTTGTTCATCTTCCTTCACTAACACATTGACACCATACGTATCATATATTAACTCGTTTGTGATGACTTCTTTTGGATGTCCTTTGATCATTACCTGCCCAGCCTTCATCGTAATAATTGAATCACTATATCGAATCGCTTGATTAATATCATGCAACACCATGACGATGGTCAATCCATGCTCTTCATTCAAACGTTTGATCAGTTCCAACAATTCATATTGATAATAGATATCCAAGTAGGTTGTTGGCTCGTCTAAAAACAAATAGGGAGTCTGTTGTGCCAAAGCCATTGCTATCCAAACACGTTGTCGTTGTCCACCTGATAAAGCATCCATAGTTATATGTTTATGTTCTACTAGGTTCGTTACTTTTAGCGCCCAAGTAACGGCTGCATCATCGGTTGCTTTATCCGTTTTAAACATCGTTTTATATGGCAATCGTCCATAGCTAACTAATCGCTCTATCGTCATGTCTGCTGGCGCACTATTTTGTTGGTGTACAACCGCAATTTTTCTCGCAAGTTCTTTCGGTTTATATGTTGCTAACTTTTTGCCATCGAGCGTAATCTCACCTTGTTGAGGTACGAAGTGATTTGACATCACCCCTAACAAAGTTGACTTTCCACAACCGTTTGGTCCAATAATCGTCGTGATGTTTCCTTCATCAATTCGTAAGGAGACATTATCGACGTGATTACGCATTTGATCATGCGAGTAAACGACATGTTTAATTTCCATAAATACGATCACTCTTTCTAAGCAGGAATATGAGGAACGGTCCACCAATTAACGCCACAATAATCGATGCAGGAATTTCATTTGGACTGATTAACGTGCGACCTAACGTATCTGCAATTAATATCAACAAAGCCCCTAACAATGCTGAAAAAGGAATTAACAATTTATGATTTGTCCCAACTAATGCGCGCCCAATATGCGGTACAATTAAACCAACAAACGCAAACATACCAGCAATAGCAGTTGCAACCGAAGCGAGTAAGACAGCAATCGCTGAAAGAACAAATCGTGCTAGGTTCACATTCAAGCCTAAACTTTTGGCTGTTTTATCTTCAAGCGCTAAATAATTACACCAACCAAACACAAGTAAAGATAGAATTAATCCAATTGCACCATATAATACGATGATGTGGACATCTCCCCAATTTTTCATTTCCAAATCGGATGTAGTCATATCTCCAACCGCTTCAATCATACTACCACCTGTAAAGCTAAACACTTGGAGTAAACCAGTAAATACAGCATTAATTGCCACCCCAATTAAAATCATCCGTAATGGATCAAGCCCCGACTTCCATGAAAATGAATACACTAAAATAAAAGCGAGTGCCCCACCGATAAACGCAAATAGCGGAACATAAAAGAATAACGTTGGGAAAATCGATATCATTAATACCGACATAAACGCCGCTCCAGATGATACTCCAATAATTCCTGGTTCAGCTAATGGATTACGCATCACAGCTTGTAAAAGCACGCCAGAGACAGATAATGCAGCTCCCGCAAAAATAGCGATGAAGATACGCGGAAACCGTAAATCTTTAATAACGTCGACATTATTATTGCCCCCTGTAAATAAACCGCGAGCGAGCTCCCACATCGAGATGTCGATACTGCCAGTTACAGCTGAAAATAATATTGTTACGATTAGTAAAATAATGACGATAATAAAACTAGCCCATTTTTTCCCCATACGATTGTTACTTCCTTTACTATACCATTCTAGTTCGATCCATCTTCCTCATAAAATATATCATATAGCACGTCTAATGCCTCTTCAGCAGCTAAGTTCCCAGTCGTACCGAACAATGTTTCCTCTAAATCATACACTCGGTCATTCTTTACCGCATCAAAATGTTTCCAAATATCATTTTCTTTAAACTCTTCATCGAACATCTCTACAACTTCTTCTGGCATACCGTGCGCAGCTCGCAAAATAATGTCAGGATTTGTTTGTTGTAAGTGTTCGGTATTCGATGACAGGAAGTCAACATCCTCATCTGAAAATACATTTTCGCCACCTGTTTTTTCAACTAAATCACCTATATATGACTTATCTGTACCTACTAAGTAACTACCTGGAATCCCTAGTAAAATAAGCACAGTCGGTTTTTCTTTTCCTTCTATTCTTTCCTCTATCTCTGTTACTTTATCTTCAAAGTTCTGCACGATAGCTTCCGCTTGTTCTTCGCGATCGTACTCCTTACCAATCGACAAAATATCTTCGTGCATGTCGTCTATACTTTCTAAATTTACGTATCTAGCATCTACTTCTGCATCTTCAAAAAACTCTTCTGTATCATATTGTATTGTCGTGACAGACATTACTTCTTTTGGTTGGAGCGACATAATTAATTCCATGTCAGGGCTTTTCGCATTCCCGACTTCTGGTAATCCATCGTAACGCTCTGGTAAGTCTTTATACGTTGTCGGCACACCAATTAAATCTAATTCTAACGCATCCATGATTTCAGCGACAGCAACTGTCGTACTAATAATCCGATGGTCTTCGGGATCATTATTCTCTTTTACTTTATCTGCACTTACGTCGTCGTCTGACGAACAACCAGTCATCGTTAATATTAGACTGAAAATAGCAATAATACTTATATAAATAGTTCGTTTCCCCATATCATTATCCTCCTCTCTTCCCCGTTTTAATATGGAAACACAGGAAGTCTTGAAGCCTACAAGGCAACAAGACTTAGCTGTGTCTTCTAACTCACGCATTCTTTTTTGATCTAATCCATCTACGTACTTGAATAATAAGTAGAGCAATTGATAAAACAAGTAACGTTGAAAACAATATAATTTGTCCTGTATTTAATCCTGCTATGTGTGGTGTAGATTGTTCTTTACTACCATCATCTTCCTGTGCTGCATCTTTTTCCGGCATTGATTCTTCATCTGCGTCTCGATCAAAATCTAAAGAGTCTTCATCATCTCTCTTTTCTATCTCGTGATCATCAGATTCAGACTGCTCTGCCTCTTTCGGTTCATCATTTCGTTGCAGGCTTCTTTCAGCATCTGGACTCAATGAAGAGCGTATAGGTAATGAACCTTCACTCTCTACCTCACCATGTAATGCACCATTTCGATATCCATTCATCAACTGGTGCTGTTGATTATATTTCCCATATTGTCTGTGTTGATTTTGCTCATTATTACTTTTCTGACCTGTCTGTTTTTCCCAAGCTGATTTCTTTCTCTTGTAGCCATCACGCAAAGGTAGTTTGCTAGTATCAAAAATAAAACGAATATCATACTTATGTTCGTAATTAATTTCTTTCACATGTAAATGAACTTTTGCATTCAAGACTTTCTCTAAATCTTTTACTGTAAACTCTACGACTTGAGTATCTTGCTGTGTATTGGTACTTAGCACTTTTACATTTTTATAACTACCACCCGTTTGTACTTTAAAATACTTCCACCATGAACTGTTTTTCAAGGTCATTTGGATAGTATATTGTTCTCCCTTAACCTTTAACTGAGCAGGAGACGCAACAAAATCGTTCGTCATGGATAGTTCGTTGCTGTCATCTTTTAAAATATTAAATGGCAAATCGTATATGCCATTTTTAAATTTCCCTTTTTCTACATCTTTGTCCGGGTTTTTTTCCGGATCAGATGGTTTGATGGGAGTCTCAGGTTCTGGAGTCGGCTCAGGTTCTGGCTTGGGATTAGGGTCTGGGTCCGGATCTGGTTCCGGATCCGGCTTTGGATCTGGCTCTTCAGGATCTGGGTCTGGTGCTGGACTTGGATCCTCTTCTTCTA
>Ga0079226_10003979_pt1 | contig 11309 bp, 13 predicted proteins | sample Poulit2014_FD_76345 | JGI IMG/M metagenome (GOLD analysis project Ga0079226, IMG submission 76345) | Agricultural soil microbial communities from Georgia to study Nitrogen management - Poultry litter 2014 | ecosystem: Environmental > Terrestrial > Soil > Agricultural land | place: USA: Georgia...
ACACCATCATCAATTGTTTTCACCGAAATAACGGATTCCAACCCACCGGCAGCACCAAGCAAATGGCCGGTCACGCCTTTTGTGGACGACACTGCTAACTCCCTTGCATGCTCACCGAATACATGTTTAATGGCCTGAGTTTCATATTTGTCGTTCAGTTGAGTGCTTGTACCGTGCGCATTGATATAATCAATTTCTTCAGTCGGAACACGGGCATCCTCTACGGCCTGCTGCATAGCCCGTGCAGCACCTTCCCCGTTTTCTGCAGGTGCTGTAATATGATAAGCATCACCCGTTGCGGCATAGCCGATGATTTCGCTATAAATATGTGCACCGCGCTCGATTGCGGATTCCAGTGTCTCCAAAACTAAAATGCCTGCACCTTCACCCATGACAAAGCCATCACGGTCTTTATCGAACGGGCGGCTTGCACTTTTCGGAGCTTCACTCGTTGATAGTGCCTTCATTGACGAGAAACCGGCAAACGCCATATTCGTAATCGGGGCCTCAGTTCCTCCGGCGATCATAAAATCAGCATCCCCGCGTTCAATCGTTTTAAATGCGTCACCAATTGAATTGGCACCTGATGCACATGCGGTCGTCGTACATGAATTGATGCCTTTAGCTCCAAGCTGAATGGACACTTGTCCTGCTGCCATATCAGGGATCATCATCGGCACAAAAAACGGACTGATTCGGCGCGCCCCTTTTTCAAGCAGTTTCGTATGCTGATCTTCCAGGGTGCCCATGCCGCCGATTCCGGACCCGACCCAGACTCCGACACGATCGGCATTGCTATCATCAATCGTCAGATCGGCATCGTCAACCGCCATTCGTGCGGCTGCTACTGCGTATTGTGTAAACAGATCCATCTTTCTGGCATCTTTTTTTTCCATATAATTTTTCGGATCAAAATCTTTTACTTCAGCTGCTGCAGCTGCCGGCAACCCGCTGCGTTCAATACGGCTTATAAAATCGATACCGCTTTTCCCGGAAACAACATTATCCCACATTGTTCCAGCATCATTACCATTAGGGGAAATGGTCCCGAGACCGGTAACTACGACTCTTCTTCTTTCCATTTGTTGCTCCTCCTATAGATTTGAAGTCATTAATGGCCCCAGCGCAAGGCAATGGCGCCCCACGTCAGCCCTCCGCCAAAACCGACAAGAACGAGTAAATCATTATTTTTTATTTTACCACTATTGACCCCTTCGGATAAAGCGATTGGAATAGAAGCTGAAGACGTATTGCCATATCTTTTGACCGAAGTTGCCATTTTATCCTCAGCAATGCCCAGTCGTTCGCGGGCAGCTTCCATGATCCGGATGTTCGCCTGGTGCGGAATTAAATAATCGACATCTCCTTTATTATATCCAGCCTTCTCAACAACATTTACCGACGACTCCGGCATTTGTCTGACAGCAAACTTGAACACTTCTCGTCCGTTCATGAACAAATAGTCGGTTTCCTTATCCTGATAAAGTTCTTTTCCGCCTGAACCATCTGATCCAAGTTCAAACGAAAGAATACCTTTTCCTTCTGAAACAGGACCGACAACAGCTGCTCCTGCCCCATCGCCGAACAAAACGCACGTATTCCGGTCAGACCAGTCCGTGATTTTAGAAAGTTTTTCGACACCGACCACCAAAACGTTTTGATATGCATTTGATTCGATGAACTGTTTGGCAGTAATCACACCGTACATAAAACCAGAGCATGCTGCACTGACATCCATCGCGGCAACTTTGCCTGCACCCAGCCGGTCCTGAAGCATGCATGCGACAGACGGAAATGGTGTGTCAGGTGTCACGGTTGCAACGAGAATCATATCAAGATCCTCTGCCTTGAGATTCGCTTTTTCCAATGCATCCTGAGCCGCATAAAATGCCATATCCGATGTTTCCATATCATCTCCAGCAATGCGTCTTTCTTCTATGCCGGTTCGCGTTCTGATCCATTCATCACTCGTATCCACTATTTTTTCAAGATCTTTATTTGTAACAACATTGGACGGAACATAATGCCCGGTACCTAACAGTCCGACGCCCATGATACCCATCTCCTTAAAATCAATTATTTAAAAATGATCGTAAATTTCCGATCTCTTTCACCCTTTTTCCGACTCCTGTTATTAGTAATTCTTATGACTTGGTACTAATTTTAATGCAAACCTTACTTATGTGCAAGCATGATTTACTCGGCTTTTCGTTCATTTGGAAGCAATCCTGTATCTTTGTACGCTTTTACTTCTTCCTGAATTTGGCTGCGAACATCTTTCGGAACTTCAGGACTGAATTCCCCCAATGAAATCACGTCATCCTGAAAATCAAACGTTGTGACACCACCACGCAGATCACCATCATTGAAATTCTCTGCCGCCATTGTGTAAAGATCCTCTACGTGCTGTACAGTACTCGTCAAAACGGTTTTTTCAGCAATATGCGATTGATCCGCAACATAACCAATCGCATATATTCCATCCGCGCTTGCCTGTTCAATAATTGATGCACTGTAGGCATTGCCGGCAGGGTAAATCACATCAGCACCTTGCCCCCGCATTGTCTTATACATCTCCATCGCTTTTTCTTTGCCATTCCAGTCATTTACATAATTAAGATGCACTTCCGCTTCCGGATTTTGAAACGTAACACCTTCAAAATAACCCTCTATCTCCGGCTGCCATTCAAAGGCACCAATTACGCTCACATGATTTGTTTCGGTCATTTCACCTGCCAGCATACCGGCAAAAAAACCCATGGCGTGTGAGTTAAAATTCAAGCTTGTCACATTTTCTGTAAATTGGCCGCCATTATAATAAACAAAATGAACTTCCGGATAAACTTTAGAAATCTCTTCAAAAAACTTACCATATTTAGCACTATGTCCAAAGATCAGGTTCACACCATCTTCCACTAATTCATCAACAGCGTCTCTGACTTCCTGCATGGTCTTAACCTCTTCTTTGTAGTATACATCGGTGTTAAACTGTTTCTCAATTGCCATCAGCCCTTTATAACCTTTTTTATCCCAAGGTTCGTCATGAGCTGATGTTTCCACCAGCATTCCGACGTTTTGCAGATTACCCGAGTCAAAATAGTTGCCGCAGCCGGATAGCATTAATATGAAAGCAGCCGGTATGATGATTGATAACTTTTTCACCGTTTCCACTCCATTTCCGGACGTTGATTAACTTGTACAAAATATTGTAACGATTAAATAATGCCCCGTAAACGTACACGGCCATTACATTTTCATGACATCAGGTAATTTAAACTTCCCTCTGATTGTCAGTTGAACAGAATCGGGCATTTAGGGACAGTTAACCGCCGTATTTTGGCGGGCTACTGTCCATTACATGCGGGATAAAATTTCTTATACCTTCCATAGTGTTTTTTTACCATTTTTATCTGTTCGTTTATAGGTCTATTGTTTCGTATATAGACAGCATTTTCAAGTTTTATATTGTCCGTTTGCCGGTCATGAAACGACCTGACATCCAATATCGCAGGAAGTTCAGATGAAGCAATCCACTGCTCCAGACTTTCAAATACATCTGCCACATGAACAGCCCTCGACAAAAATGGTTCTGAATCAAACCGGATAAAATCGTTCTGTGTGTATATTCCTTCCTCGTTCATCGGCATCCATTCGCCAAAAATCAGGGGGAGCTTAATAGTTATCGATTCGGGTTTCTGCAAAACCAATTCACGGTTGCCGACGCTTACCCTTGCATCATAGTCACTGCTCCGCTCGCAGGAAGATACATGATGAAACAAGTCGTTCCGGCCGAGAAACATGGACAAATGCTCCTTCTTGTCCGTATCAAGATCATCCATTCCGTCTACCTGCCAGCCGTTATCAAGCAAACGACTGACTATATGAAAACCAATCCAATGGAAGCAATTTTCCACCAAAAAATACATAATGATCATCCTTCTCTTAAAACAAATCCTTTTATTTTTCGAACTGATTTGCTAAACTATATGAAGATAGCAGAAAATCAGGCAGTAAATAAAAATAGAGGTGTATTTATCATGCGTTTCTTGTGGCCGCTTATCTGGGCTTTTTTTATTAGTTGTGTTGTTTCATATGTATTAATCAGCATGGCAGGTAATGAATTTGAAATAGTAAGCACATTTGCAGCAACCATCGTCATTACACTGGCCGTTTTTATACTGGGTGAAGGTGTCTTAAAAGGCGAAAGTAATCATTAAACAAAACCTTTGGATTATGATTTCAGTTTGCAAACAACCCTTGCCTTCAAGGTAACGATGGCAAGGGTTTCGTGTTTACAAACAGCGTAATGGTATAATAGTCAAATCCGCCGGGCTGCTTTACTGGATTAGTACCAGGGCAGTACACTCAAGGCGGTGAGCGCAGCCAATGGCAGTATCAGACGTCTGAATCTTCTCGGCCGGCCATAGCCGTACCCATAACCGGAGTATCCGTAACCCGGATAGCCGTAGCCAAAGCCGCCAAATCCGAATTGGCGATTATCGTGATGATATCCGGGCATTTGGTTATCCTGACCCAGAGGTATGGCCATATAGACACATTCATCATCAAGCCCGGTGATGATGCCGTCAATTTGCGAACCGTCATTCATTTCAGCAAGCACATACGAATGCATATGCTGTTTGCACAACTCATACATATGTTGATGATTATAGTTCATTTTTCAACCTCCTCACCATTCAGCCTATTCAAATGCCTATGGGTTGGTGACACGTCCCGGGTTGAAAATCAGCAGATAGAGGTGAGCGATTTATGGAAACAATCGAAGCATTTTGGTTACTGATTAAATATATTATTCTTGGGCTGCTGCAGGGTTTCACAGAACCCATTCCAATCTCTTCAAGCGGCCATTTGATTATCGTAAGGGAACTTTTTGATGTTGGAATTAAGGGGCTTTCGTTTGAAATCATGGTCAATTTCGGATCATTGATTGCTGTCCTGGTCATTTACCGGAAAGATATATACCGGCTTGTGGAAAATGGAATACGCTACATAACCACTCGTGCGGACGATGCGAAAAGTGATTTTCAATTCATCCTGTTTCTGGTGATCGCAACGATTCCAACCGGGATTATTGGTCTCCTATTTGAAGATTATATTGAAAGCAAACTGAGTGGAGTTGCGGTTGTTGGTGTGACACTATTAATCACAGGTGCCGCATTATGGATCATCCGTAACTTGCGAGGGCGCAAAAATGACGGCGAAATCACTGTTAAAGACGCTATTATTGTTGGACTTGCCCAGTCTGTCGCACTCGTTCCAGGTATCAGCCGGTCCGGTGCTACGATTGTTGCAGCAATGCTCGTCGGTATGAAAACTGAAACAGCCCTCAGATTTTCATTTCTGTTATATATACCGGTCAGCCTTGGTATAACCATGTTATCAGCCGGTGATCTCATCGGGGGTGGCAGTGAATTCAGCGCTGTAGCCATACCATCAATCCTGGCGTTTGCAGCAGCCATCATAGCCACCTATTATTCATTGCGTTGGTTTATGAACATTATGGCACAAGGCAACCTGAAGTATTTTGCCTATTATTGTTTCGCTGTCGGGATACTTGTCATCCTGTTCCTGTAGAACACATTGCTAAGCTGCGGAAAAGGAGCAGTCTGAAGATCCCGCAGCGACCTGCCAGCACATAGTCTCAGTAGGAAGATTCACAAAAAGTTACGTCACAATTTATGGTTTTTTGTGTCAATGATAACAATTTTCGAAGATAGCGCCTTAACAAAAACTTCTAGCCGCGAATCGGTTAGAAGTTTTTTACTTTCTTTCGCTTATGCTGTTCACGCCGCGCTTTTGGAATGTAGACGCAATATGGCTCGCTTTCCATATAGTCCCCTGTCACATTGTATGCTCGGGATCTTGAGCTTCCGCACACATGACGAGAAGCAGTTTATTTTTTCCCGATGGCTATGCGCCACATCGGCGGTCCCAGTTCCAGATATTCCCATGTAAATGACCCTTCACGTTCGATCATCATCCGTAATTGATTTGCTTCCTGAACAACTCCATCATATAATTTCCTGAATCAAAATGATGTGAGCAAGGGCATGACCTATGTATGATATTCATCACTTGATCACAAAACGTTCAAAATCAACAAAGAAAGACATATTTGTAATATGATAGGATTAAATTAACAGTAAGATACCGATATAAAATGATAGCCACCCTTGAAAAAGGAGGTAATCCAATGCATACGGGTACCATTAAGCAGCTGCTCCAAAAAGTGCCCCTTTTTAAAGACCTGACCAACTATGAGATGGAGCCGATTATCGACCTGGCAAAGCACCGGATGTACCGGCACGGCACCCACATATTTATGCAAGGTGATCCGCTGACAAATGTTTATTTTATTCACCAGGGTAAAATTAAAATCTATAAAACCGACTTCCACGGGAAAGAGCAAATTGTGAATGTTCTCCAGCCTGGCGATATGTTTCCCCATCAAGGATTTTTCAGACAGGATGATTACCCCGCTCATGCAGAAGTGCTGGAAGACGCGGTTTTTATCTATATTCCTATTGAATCATTTGAAAACTTTTTGATTAACCACCCCGAAATCTGTGTGAAGCTTTTCCGTGTTCTCGGCGATATTATCGTCGATCTGCAGGGACGACTGGAAGAAAAAATCCTCCATAACACGTACGAGCAAATTATTATGCTGCTGCTGCGCCTTTCGAAAAACTATGGAAAAGAAGCAAGTGATGGCATGGTCAAACTGACAACCCAGTTTACGAACCGCGAACTCGCCAACATGATTGGCTCAAGCCGCGAAACGGTCAGCCGTACGCTGACCCAGCTAAAAAAACAAAATATGGTCGCCGACAAATCCGGTGCGGTAGTTTTAGATACCGACGCACTGGAGGACGAGCTGTTTTAAAGGTAAAGATCATCCTGCGTTGCGGCAAAGATATGCTTGGCTTTGGATGGGCTTAACCACCGAGGAAGGAAATGTTATGTTCCTTCTTCGGGTGTTTTCGCCATCAATCAGCCCAATATCGCCCGGTCGCTTTCAAAGCTACTGCCGCGTTTCTTTTGGAATTCCTGCATTAAATCCTCAATAGTCAGTTTTTGTTTTTCAGTTGTGGAGACATCTAAAATGATTTCACCGTTATCCATCATAAATAGTCTATCTCCCAAGTCCAGGGCCTGTCGCATATTATGTGTTACCATAAGCGTTGTAAGTCCAAATTTGGCCACGACATCACGGGTAATATCAATAATCAATTTAGCTCTTGAGGGATCGAGTGCAGCTGTATGTTCATCCAAAAGCAAAATATCAGGTTCTGTGAAAGTCGCCATCAGCAAAGAAAGCGCCTGACGTTCACCGCCGGAAAGAAGACCCACTTTTGCCTTCAAGCGATTTTCAAGTCCTAAATTCAGTGTGGCTAAATAGTCCTTAAACATCGCTTTTCGTTTTTTTGTTACGCCTGGTTTTAGCTTTCTTTTTTTATTCCTTGCATAAGCCATAGCTAAATTTTCTTCTATCGTCATGGATGGTGCCGTTCCAGCCATCGGATTCTGAAATACACGGCCGATAAACTGGGATCGTTTATGTTCCGGAAGATTGGCTACTTCCCTGTTATTAACAACAATACTTCCGACATCGGGTACCAGACTGCCGGAAATGACATTCATCAGCGTGGATTTACCCGCTCCGTTACTTCCGATCACCGTCACAAATTCACCTTTGGGAAGTTCAAGGTTAATCGATTGCAATGCCCGCTTTTCATCCGGTGTATTTTCATTGAAGGTAATGGAGATATCCTGTAATTGGAGCATTTTCACACCTCCCTGGCTTTCTGCTGCAGAAGCTCAGTCTGTTTATTGGTTCGCCTTTTTTTCTCATTACGCGCCTGAACAATTTTTGGGGCAATCAATGCTAATACTACAAGTGCTGCTGTGATAAGTTTCATATCTCCTGTCTCCAGGAAATCAGCACGAAGCGCCATCGTAACAAAAATCCTGTAAATAATCGCACCGCCGATCACAGCTAACGTGGCTCTCGCAATCGTTTTAACGCCAAATATTGATTCCCCGATTATAACAGAAGCCAGCCCAATAATAATCATTCCTATACCCATATTCACATCGGCAAAACCGCCATGCTGAGCGATCAAACCTCCAGAGAGGGCTACAAAAGCATTTGATATGCCAATACCGCTAATAATAAGATAATCTGTATTTGCTGAAAGGCTTCGGATCATTTTTTTATTATTACCGGTCGCCCTCAGCGCCAGGCCAATTTCTGTTTTTAAGTAATAATCAGTTAAGAGCTTGATACTGAAGGTAATCAGTATCATAACCGCAATAATAACCCATGTTGAAGGGGTACGGTCTGCTCCCATTGCTGTCAATATACCATTAAAAAAGGAATCAAGACCCGCAGTCGCCCATAGGGATTCCAGCTGTTTAAACAAAGTTGTTTCGTTTAGCATGGACAGAGTAGGCTGCCCCAATATACGCAGGTTAATCGAATAAAGAGCAGTCATCATAATAATTCCTGCCAATAAAGCATTAATTTTTCCTTTCGTATGTAGAATACCGGTTAAACACCCTGCTATGAAACCGGCAACTGCAGCCAAAACAGACGCAATTACAGGAGGTACCCCGTTTACGATTGATAACGCTGCTACTGCAGCCCCGGTAACAAAGCTGCCGTCAACTGTTAAATCAGGAAAATCCAGGATACGAAAGGATAAATAAACACCAAGAGCCATAATGGCATAAATCATTCCTGATTCGACAGCTCCAAATAATGATATAAGCATGATTGCCTCCTTACAGCAAGATGGATTTAATTTCCACTAGCCCGGCTTCTAAAGTTGTGTCTTTACTTCTTATTCGGTTTCAACAAGTTCTGCTTCTTCATCCCAGGAATCATTCCATTCAACTCCTTGTTCTTCAGCAGCTTGTTTATTGATAAACAGCTGGATTTCAGGAGGATACTCCACTGGAAAATCTTGAGGTGTTTTCTCTCCTTTTAATATTTCTGCAGCCATTTCACCGGTTCGATAGCCAATGGTATGATAATCAATTCCATAAGTGGCAAATCCGCCTCCTTTTAAAGAATCGGGCTCACCGACCATTAATGGAATATCCTGTTCGTTTGCAACACCCACAACGCTATCTAAAGCGGAGACAACAGTGTTATCGGTAATAATATAAAATACATCTGCTTCACTAACTAACGTCGTTGCTGCATCCTTTACTTCTGATGAGTTAGCAACCGTTCGCTCGGTCAATTTTAACCCTGTGCCTTCCATTGCTTTCTTGACAGACTCTATTTGAGCAACGGAATTTTGTTCGCCTGCGTTATAGACTGTGCCTACAGTAGCATCCGGGAAATTTGCATCGATAAATTCGACCGTTTTGTTAATGGCATCCGGATGAAGGTCCAGTACACCGGTAATATTATCACCAGGCTCATCCATGGACTCCACTAATCCTGCTCCTACAGCATCCGTGACTGATGTGAAAAGAATAGGGATGTCATTTGTAGCCTGTAATGCTCCAAGTGCACTTGGTGTCGAATTGGCGAAAATCAGGTCAACACCATCTGCAACAAAATTATCAGAAATAGGCTTTACATTATTTTGGTCGTTTTGTGCGCTTTGGAAGTCATATTCCACATCTAATCCCTTATCTTTCAATGCAGCCTGGAAGCCTTTATATGCCTGATCCAATGACGGGTGCTCCACAATTTGTGTAGCGCCTATCTGATATGTTTCAGATTCCCCAGATGCTTGGGTTTCCCCGGAAGAGCCATCACCGGATCCGCAAGCAGCTAATAAACTGAAAACTGCTGCAGCTGTCATGATCTGCAACCATTTTTTCATCTTCATCTCATTTCCCCCTATTACAAATAAATAATCTGAATATTATTGTTCTGCTTCCGCACTTTAAATTGTTAAAGCAAAGATGCCCAAGTTACTGACAAAACGAATTGCTCGCCGCAATAGTTCAATCTATAGCCAGCAGCAATTCACCCGGGAATGTGAACAGTCTCCCCTCCCGACAGCCTCTCTTCTATATGTATGCAGTTTAATCTAAAGCTGTTTCACCTCCCAAAAATAAACTGCTTTCAGATAGTTTTAAGAACAGGTTATGATGTCGACAGGCGAGGTGAATTTAATAGAACTTGAAAATATTATGAATAATACTACACCAATTTCGTGTACGTCGTCAATAAGCAATTATATTATCAGAGAAGAAAACGATACTGACTTATACCATTATCATGGTGCTTTTGCTTTATTGAGCGGTTTTGACTGTCTTTTGGATACAGTTTTCGAATACGCTGCCAAAATGTTGAGTGAAAAAAGAAGCAAAGGTCAGTATTCCGCCGTTTTAGCAGGTTACTGACCGTGAACTGACTCAACCGCCGCTGACCGGTGGAATGAAAGCTACGGTATCTCCGCTTTTTAACCTTGTGTCTTCATGAGAATACTCCTCGTTAACCGCCGTCATGGCATGATCCAAATTGGCCAGATCATGCGATGATTTCAATTTCGTTTTCAGTTCGTTTACGGATAAGCCATCCGCTTCCACATTTATTTTTTCGCTGCCGGCAGCTTCCTGCAGTTCAGCAAAAAACAGGACATTAACCATCACGCATCTCCTCCTCTGAAGGAATCTCTTTCTCATAGGATGTTTTTTCTTTCTGATCACCGATCCACTGTGTTCCGTCTTCCCAGTGTTCCTTTTTCCATATCGGCACAATTTCCTTCATCCGCTCAATGGCATAACGGCTTGCTTCAAATGCATCAGCACGGTGCGGCGTTGACACAGATATAACAACTGCTATATCCGTAATTTCCAGTCTGCCGATTCTGTGTACAATCGCCGTATCGGCGTTTCCCCATTTTTCTTGGATTTCATCGCCGATCTGTACAAGTTTCTTTTCGGCCATCGGTATGTATGACTGATATTCGAGAAACAGCGTCCGTTTACCCTTTGTAAACTCACGGACCGTACCGATAAATGTATTCACTGCTCCTGCTTCATTACGCACAACTTTTTCAATGCAGTCATGCGGATTAATCGGTTCCTGTGTTATCCAAAAATTATTAGTCATCAAAATCCCTTCTTATATGATCAGCTAGTGCTGAAATGTCTTTGTACAAATGATTCATATCAAAAACGGGATACTCCTGGTTATCCATCAATTTCATATCCCGCGTGCCTACTGCCATTATATTCGAAAGCTCCTGCAAAAGCGAAAGGTCCGCTTCGCTGTTAATCAAGACGATTTTGCGGTAATCTGCGTTTTTGTAACCTTCAAC
>Ga0079226_10003980_pt1 | contig 11307 bp, 10 predicted proteins | sample Poulit2014_FD_76345 | JGI IMG/M metagenome (GOLD analysis project Ga0079226, IMG submission 76345) | Agricultural soil microbial communities from Georgia to study Nitrogen management - Poultry litter 2014 | ecosystem: Environmental > Terrestrial > Soil > Agricultural land | place: USA: Georgia...
CTCGCGCGACACATTCCGGATGCCACTGTGCACGAGGTAGACGGGGGGCATGCGTCATGCGTACTCGGCGCGGAGCCGTTCGTCCCCGCGTTGCTCGAGGCGTGTGCCACGGTGTCCGCCCGCGCCGAGCTCTAGATGATTCACGGTGTTGGGCACAACAGGACAACGTGCAACGGCCTGCCCCGGGCTGCCGCATCGCTGTGACAGGCACGCAGTAGGGTGGAAGTATGGCAGTGCGTTCCCCTTTACAGCCCGGTGTGCAGACACCGCGTCGGAATGTCCCGTCCTCGATCGTGCGTCCCGAGTACGTGGACAAACCCGCTCCGCAACCCGAGCCGGGTAACGGGGTCCGCAGCCCGCAAGTGATCGAGAGCATGCGCACCGCCAGTCGGATCGCGGCACAGGCGCTGGAAGAGGGCGGCAAGGCGGTCAAGCCCGGCAACACCACCGACGACGTGGACCGGGTGGTTCACGAGTTTCTCGTCGACAACGGTGCCTATCCCTCCACACTGGGCTATCGGCACTTCCCGAAATCCTGTTGCACCTCGCTGAACGAGGTGATCTGTCACGGCATCCCGGACTCGACGGAGATCCAGGACGGCGACATCTGCAACATCGACGTAACCGCCTTCATCGGTGGTGTGCACGGCGACACCAATGCAACCTTCTGTGCCGGTGAGGTGTCCGAGGATGTGCGGCTGCTCGTCGAGCGGACCCACGAGGCGACGATGCGTGCGATCAGGGCAGTACGCCCGGGGCGGAAACTCAACGTGATCGGACGAGTGATCGATTCCTACGCCAAACGGTTCGGTTACGGGGTGGTGCGGGACTTCACAGGCCACGGTGTCGGTCCCGCCTTCCACACCGCGCCGACCGTGCTGCATTACGACGAGCCCTCCGTGGACATCGACATCGAGGAGGGAATGACCTTCACGATCGAGCCGATGATCACGCTGGGCGGTATCGACTACGACGTCTGGTCCGACGACTGGACCGTGACCACGAAGGACAAGAGCTGGACCGCACAGTTCGAGCACACCCTGGTGGTCACCGACAGTGGAGCCGAGATCCTCACTCTGCCGTGACCCGGCCGAGCAGTTCGTCGAGGAAACCCCCCGCCTCCCGTACGGCCCGGTCGGTGTCGCTCGCAGCGAGGGCCTCCAGCAGGCCGCGGTGTTCGATGTCGTGGGTCCAGTCGCGCGCGGAGCTCGACGTCGTCATGACGCTCGCCGTCACGACCTCGGTCAGATCGCGGTAGAGCTGGTTGAGAAGTTCGTTGTGTCCCGCGTGCACCACGGCGGCGTGGAAGTCGGCGTCCGCGCGGACGAACGCCTCGAAGTCCTGTTCGTGCTGGGCTTTCTGGCGGACGTCGAGCAGCCGGGACAGTTCCGCGAGTTCCTCGTCGGTTCGCTGGGTGGCGGCCAGCCGGGCACCCTCCACCTCCAGTGCTCTGCGCACGACGAGGGTCTCGCGGAGTTCGCTACCGAGGAGTCTGCGTACGGCGCCGGAGACCTCGCTCGTGGCGTGCACGTACGTACCGTCGCCCTGCCGCACGTCGAACAGCCCACTGTGCGACAGTGCCCGTACGGCCTCCCGCACCGTGTTGCGCCCCACATCGAGTGTCTCGGCGAGCTCCGCCTCGGGTGGGATTCGTTGTCCCAACTCCCATTCCCCGGTCGTGACCGCGGCACGTAGCTGGGCGATCACCTGGTCGACGAGTCCTGATCGACGTGTGGCATCGAGTGGCACCCGTTCGCTCCTTCGCATGGTCTGATCGGTCACACACCGCCGCCGAGAATTTCATCCAGTCATCCTACGTCTGTCATCATTGTCGCCATGGCCGTGGATACTGTCGAGACCCCCCAGCGCGTCCAACGCGATCGCACGACCGTACTCGCTGGTGGTGCGTTGCTGGCCATCGCGGTCGTGCTCGTCGCCCTGAATCTGCGCCCTGCGATCACCAGCGTGGGCACCGTGCTCGGTGAGGCACAAGCGGCGCTCGGCGCCTCGGCAACCTGGGCGGGCGTTCTCACCACCGTCCCGGGCTTGTGCTTTGCCGCCGCCGGGTTCTGTGCGCCGTGGCTCGCCCGGCGGGTCGGCACCGGGATGGCGTTGGGCGCGGCGCTGGCGCTGTTGACGGTCGGACTGCTGATCCGCGTGCTGGACGGCTCGCTCGTTGTGTTGGGCGGGACGCTGGTCGCCACCGCGGGCATCGCGCTGGCCAACGTCCTGATTCCCGTCGTGGTCAAGGACTCGTTCCCCGCACGGATCGGTCTGATGACCGGCGTGTACACGGCGGCCCTGCAGGGCGGTGGGGCGCTCGGCTCGGCGGCCACTCCGCCGTTGGAGACGATGCTCGGGGGCTGGCGAGCGGCGCTGGCGAGTTGGGCGCTGTTGGCCGTCATCGCGGGCGTGGTGTGGATGTTCGCCACCCGTGGCGCCACACTGCGGCATTCGGGCGAGACCGATGCGCCGCGCCGTCGATCGCTGCTGCGGAGCCCGCTCGCCTGGTGTGTGACCGGTTTCTTCGGTCTGCAGTCGTTCTTGGCCTACATCATGATGGGCTGGCTCCCCGAGGTGCTGATGGACTCGGCCGGGGTGAGTCAGCAGAATGCGGGCCTGTTGCTGGGGCTGGTGTCGCTGCTGGCGGTGCCGATCAGTCTGACGGTTCCCGCGGTGGCGGCCCGCAGGGGAAGCCAGAGCGGATGGATCGTCGGCCTCGGGGTGATCGGCCTGGTCGGACTGTTCGGGTTGTTGCTCGCCCCCGGGTTCTCCCCGCTGTTGTGGTCGATCCTGGTCGGCCTGGGGATGAGCGTGTTCTCGCTGGCACTGACCACGATCGGACTGCGTGCCCGCGACGGTCACGACACATCGCGCCTGTCGAGCATGGCACAGGGCTTCGGGTACCTGCTCGCGGCGTTCGGACCGTTCCTGTTCGGGCTGCTGCACGATGTCACCGGTGGTTGGACGGCACCGTTCATCCTGGTGATCATCGGTGTCACGGCGCAGCTGGTGTTCGGTTACCTGGCGGGCCGTCCGCGCTACGTCTGAGTGCCCCGGGCCGCGTGGGCACCGTCGGTGACGGTGCCCGCCTCAGAGCGGGAGGTTGAGCAGCGCATTCTCCACGAGTTCGGGCATTGCGGGATGGATCCAGTACTGACCGCGCGCCATGCTCGTGGCGTCGAGTCCGAAGCTCATTGCCTGGATCAGCGGTTGGATCAGTGTAGCGGCCTGGGGACCGATGATGTGTGCTCCGAGGAGGAGGCCCGTGGTGGGGTCTGCGAGCACTTTGGCGAATCCAGTGGTGTCCTCCATCGCCCAGCCGTAGGCGATACCCGCGTAGTCCTCTGTGGCGGTGACATACTCTACACCGCGTTCGCGTGCCTGACGTTCGGTCATGCCCACGGAGGCGATCTGCGGATGGGAGAACACCGCGTGCGGGATGTAGCGGTGATCGGTCGCGATCCGCTCATCGGGGTGCAGCAAATTGTGTTGCACAACACGCGCTTCGCGGTTCGCCACGTGCTTCAGTTCGTGTGGCGACGACATGTCACCGAGCGCGTAGATACCCTCCACATCGGTGCGTTGGTAGTCATCGACCACCACATGTCCGCTATCCAGTGTGCTGATGCCGGTGGCAGCGACATCGAGCGTGTCGGTGTTCGGCACACGCCCCGTTGCCACCAGCAACAGGTCCGTCGTCACCGTCTCCGGACCGTGCGCACCGTCGAGGTCCAGCGCGACCCCGCCATCGGTGTTGCGCGCCGCGACCGGTTTGCGATCGGTGCGCAGATCCATGCGTTCCCGCACGAGTTCGGTGAACCGTGTACTGACGTCGTCGTCTTCCGGACGCAGCATCGTGCCGGACCGAGTGACCACGGTCACTGTGACACCGAACGAGGCGAGGATGTGGGCGAACTCCGCCGCGATGAACCCGCCGCCGAGGATGACCGCCCGGTCCGGAAGCTCGTCGATGCGCATCACGCTGTCCGAAGTGTGGTACTCGACCTCGGACAGGCCCGCGATGTCGGGTACGGTTGCCCGACCGCCGGCGGCGAGTACGAATCGGTCCGCGGTCAGGGTCTCGGCGGGGCTGCCGTCCCCGTAGTCGACGGTGAGCTCCTTGTCGCCGGTGAACCGAGCGTGTGCGGAATACACGGTGACGTTGGCATTGTCGGGGTGCTCGATCCGGTACTGTTTGCCGCCCGCCGCGATCGGGTCGATCCGTCCGAAAACGCGGTCGCGCACATCGCGCCACCGCACCCGACGTAACTCCGAGTCGACACCGAGTCGTGCGCTCTCTGCGGGAGTGATCGCCATGTCGGCGGTGTGGACGAACATCTTCGTGGGGATACAGCCGACGTTCAGACAGGTGCCCCCGAACACTCCCTGCTCGACGATGGCGACGTTCCAGTCTGCGAAACGCTCGTCCAGAATCGAATTCCCCGATCCCGTACCGATGATCACCAGGTCGTAGTGCGGCACGCTCTCACCTTCCCTCGTTGGCCTCGCGCGGTCCACTCCGGGTAACCGGCGTCGGCTGGTCGTTGTTCCCGACGTGTAGTCGCACGGGCGGGAGATCGTCGGGTGTGCCGTGTTCGATCAATCGCCACAGCGCGGTGGTGTCGACGTGCTCGGCCACCGCGTCCGCGAACCGATCCAGCATGTCCTCGCGCTGGGCGGCGAATCCCGGGCCGCCCGTCGGGATCCACTCGGAACCCGCCTGCGAGGCGGCGACGCGGAGCCAGGACCGGCGGAAGTCGTCGGATTCGAAGATGCCGTGCCACATCGTCGTCCAGAGTCCGTTGTCGTGGTAGCCGTCCAGGAACGGCTCCCACACCGTGTCCGGTGGTGCCGGTGTGCCGTGGTGGATTTCGTAGCCAGTGACTGTGTGCCCGCGCCAGGTACCGTGCGGTCTCGCGACGGTCCGCCCGGTGCTCAACCGGACCGATGTCGGTAACAGTCCCAGTCCGGCCACGGTTTGCCCTTCCGCCTCGCCGCTAGTGATTTCCGTCGTCAGCATCTGGTATCCGCTGCCGATGCCGAGGATGGGCAGCGCCTTGGCCCGGCGATTGTCGAGTGCCCTGTCCATACCGTGTGTCCGCAGCCATGTCATATCGTCCACAGTGGCGCGTGTGTCGGGGAGGACGACGAGGTCGGCTGCGGCAACAGTCGCCGGGTCGGTGGTGAACTCTACGGCAACTCCGGGTTCGGCGGCCAATGCGTCCACGTCGGTCGCGTTGGCGATACGGGGCAACCGAATCACGGCGACACGCAGTGTGCCTTCGGTGGCCGTCTCCCAAGCACCCAGCGCCAAGGTGTCCTCGGAGTCGAGCCACGCCTGTTCCAGCCAGGGAAGTACACCCAGCACGGGTCTGCCGGTGAGTTCGGACAGCGAGTCCAATCCGGGACGTAACAGGTCGACATCGCCGCGGAACTTGTTCACCAGGAACCCCGCGAGGTGGGCCTGATCACTCTGGTCGAGTAACGCGAGGGTTCCCGCCATTGCGGCGAACACGCCACCGCGGTCAATGTCGCCGACCACGATCACCGGCAGGTCCCCACGACGCGCCAATCCCATGTTGACGTAGTCACCGTCCCGCAGGTTGATCTCAGCGGGGCTGCCCCCACCCTCACACAGCACGACGTCGTAGCGGTGTCGCAACTCGGTCAGCGCATCGCTTGCCGCGTCCGCGAGTGCACCTCTGCCCGCGGCCCAGTCACCGCTGGGCAATTCGCCCCATGGGGAACCGCGCAGGACCACACGGCTGTGTCGGTCACTTCCCGGTTTCAGCAACACCGGATTCATCGCCGATTCCGGCTCCGCACCCGCCGCGACAGCCTGCAACCACTGTGCTCTGCCGATCTCGGCACCGTCGGCACACACCACCGAATTGTTCGACATGTTCTGCGCCTTGAACGGTGCCACCCGCAGCCCCTTGCGGGCGAGCCAACGGCACAGGCCGGCGACGACTGTGGACTTGCCCGCGTCGGACGTCGTCCCCGCGACCAGTAGCCCACCCGATGGTGGAGGGTGGTTCCGCTCTTCTCGCACGGTCACAGCTTGGCAGAGTTCCCGCCTCGGGATGGATACCACCCGATCCAGTGACACCGGACCCGTTCGACATTGTCTAGAGTGTCCCGAGGTTCGTCACTGTCAGCGATCGATCGGGTTCACAGTGTGGAAGGAAGGGGAACGGATCATGTCCGGAGTCCGAGGCGGTCCGGTTGCGCTCGCCGCGATGGTGGTTGCCCTGTTGTCCGGGGTAGTGGTCACACCGGCACAGGCGCAGTCCCGCATCGTGGGTGGGGATCCGACCGACACCGCCGCGCACCCCTACGCCGTGTACCTGACCACTGACGAGGGGGAACAGTTCTGCGGCGGTGTGCTGATCGACCACGACTCGGTGCTGACCGCCGCGCATTGTGTGACTGCGTTGCCGCGGGACCGAATCGACGTGGTTGCCGGTCGCACCGACAAGAACTCGACGGAGGGAACACGGGTGGGCGTCCGGGACATGTGGGTGCCTCCGCAGTTCGAGACACCATCGACCGGCGACGATCTCGCGGTGCTGACGCTTGCCTCCGCGGTGCCGTACGAACCGGCAGAGCTCGTCGCCGCCGGCGACGCGGATTCGTACCGTCCCGGCACGATGGCCACCGTGGTCGGCTGGGGACGCACCGTCGAGGGAGGAGCGGCCTCGGAGGTGTTGCGTGCGGCGCGGGTCCCGCTCGTCGGCAACGCGGAGTGCCGTGCGGCGTTCCCGCACTACGAGCCGCAGTCGATGGTGTGCGCCGGGTACGAGCGGGGCCGCGTGGACGCCTGTCAGGGTGACTCGGGCGGGCCGCTGCTGCGCGGCGACCGGGTGATCGGGATCGTCTCCTGGGGACGTGGCTGCGCCCGTCCCGACACTCCGGGGGTGTACACCAGGGTCGGCAGCTACGTGGACCGGATCGACGAACACGTGGACACGGATCCGTCGGTGTAGTGGCACCGGGACCGTGTGCTAGTCATCGGGTGTGACCGAGATCGTGTCCCGTACGGGTGCGGAGTTGACGGCAGTCGAGCTGTACGAGCTGTTGCGGCTGCGTGTGGACGTGTTCGTCGTCGAACAGGAGTGCCCATACCCGGAACTGGACGGCAACGACCTCGCAGGTGACACGCGGCACTTCTGGCTCACCCGAGGGGAACGGACAGCCGGCTGTCTGCGGACGCTGGGCGTCTCGCAACGACAACGGTGGATCTCGCGGGTGTGTACCGCCGAGCGCTTCCGCGGATCGGGTGTCGCGACCTCGTTGTTGCGGGCGGCACTGGCCGAACAGCCCCACATCGAGCACATGCTGCACGCACAAACCCGTGTCACCGGCCTCTACCAGAGGCTCGGGTTCCGTCGGGAGGGGGAACCGTTCGACGAGGACGGCATCCCACACATCGCGATGCGCCGCTCAGCGGGCTCGTGACCCTTGCGGCTTCCTCAGCCGTGTGCGCCGGGCGGAGCCGTCTCGCTGATGGTGTTCACGGCGGTGGCGATGTCCTGTTCGCCGAGATCGGACCGTGCGGCCAGTCGCAGCCGGGAGGCGCCGTCGGGAACCACGGGTGGCCGGTCACTGCTGACCCCCACGCCCTGGGAGGTGCACCGTGCGGCCCAGGAAACCGCCTCCTCGGCGCCGGGGGCGTGCACCGAGACGATCGCCGCGTCGGGAATGCCGACACGCAGCCCGGCCGCACGAAGCCCCTCGGCGAGGGCGGCCGCATTGTTCGCCGCGTGCCGGGGGAGGTCGGGTTCGTCTCGCAGGATGCCGAGCGCGGTGCGTGCGGCAGCCACGTCGGCGGGTGCGAGCGCGCTGTCGAAGACGAAGCTGCGCGCGGTGTTCACCAGGTGGTCGATCACCCGCTTCGGGCCGAGTACGGCGCCACCCTGCGCGCCGAGCGTAGCCGACAGGTCGAGGGTGGTGATGATGTCCGGTTCCGCCGCGAGCGAGGCCTCGTGCACGGCACCACGTCCCCCTTCGCCGAGCACGCCGAAACCGTGCGTGTCGTCGACGAGTAGCGCGGCACCGTGTTGCCGACAGACCGTTGACAGCCCGGGCAGCGGTGCGAGATCGCCGTCCGCGGCGAACACCGAGTCGGTCACGACGAGCGCACGTTGCTGTCTGCGGGTGGCCAGGGCGTGGGCGGTCGCGGCCTGGTCCGCGTGCGTGACAGCGGCGACGTCGGCCCGCGACAGCCGTGTGGCATCCGCCAGTGACGGGTGCAGATGCCGGTCGGCGACGATGGCGGATTCGGCACCGGACAGTGCGGTGACCGCACCGAGATTGGCCGCGAGCCCGGAGGAGAACACGAGCGCGGCGGCAGCTCCGTGGAACGCGGCCAGTTCGCGTTCGAGTTCGATGTGTGTCTCGGTGGTTCCGGTCGCCAGTCGGGAGCTGCTCGGCCCACCCCAGCGGAGGGCAGCAGCGGCCGCCGCGCCCGCGACGCGTTTGTCACCGGCCAATCCCAGGTAATCGTTACCGGCGAGATCCAAACCCGTGGTTTCGGCGGCACGGGGGTGGAGCCTGCGCACCTGCCCGCGTGCGGCACGCTGGTCGGACTCGGTGTCCAACCAGTCGAAGACCTGCTCCGCGGGCAGCGCTTGGTAGGAACCGCTCGATTTCGGACTGCTCACGTGGGCAGTGTCCCAGTTACCGGCACAGCCCTTCGTCACCTACCGGGTGTGTGCCGTGTCGTTCGAGCGTCGCGACCGTGCCGCAGCCTGGTTCCGTTTCACGGACGCCGTGGACGGCTTGCCCCGGCCCTTCGGCGGCGGTCCGTTCCTGGACGGTTTCCGGGCGGGCTTCCGAGGCGGGTCCACGACGGGAATACCGCTCGGGGTGCGTGCCCCGGTGATCGTGGCCAGTTCGTGTTCGCCGGACCGTACGGTGGCCCGGTTCGGACGGACGTCGGCCCGGTGCAGCATGTGCTGCACCCCACGTCGCTGGTCGTGCGTGAACAGCGTCACCACGGTTCCGGAATTGCCGGCCCGGGCGGTGCGGCCCGCGCGGTGCAGGTAGTCCTTGGGATCGGACGGCGGGTCCACGTGCAGCACCAGGCTGATGTTGTCGACGTGGATGCCGCGCGCGGCGACGTCGGTGGCCACGAGTACGGAGGCGACGTCGGTTTTGAAGTCGTTGAGGACCCGGTTGCGTTGCCCCTGGGTCTTGCCGCCGTGCAGGGCGACTGCGTGCACACCGCTGTTGCGTAACCGTTCGGTCAAGGTGTCCACGTGTTGTTTGGTACGCACGAACATGATGGTGCGGCCCTCACGGGCGCCGATCTCTGTGACCACGGCCTGTTTGTCCCTGCGGTCCACCTTGAGCAGGTGGTGTTCCATGGTGGCGATGTTGGCCGTCGCGGGCGCGACCGAGTGGGTGATCGGGTCGGTCAGGTAGCGGTCGATGAGTTCGGACACGTCACCGTCGAGTGTGGCCGAGAACAGCAGCCGTTGGCCCTGGGTGGGGGCCTGGTCGAGGATCTCCCGTACCTGTGGCATGAATCCCATGTCGGCCATCTGGTCCGCTTCGTCCAGCGCCACGGCGGTGATGTCGGACAACTCGCAGGTGCCCTGCCGGAGATGGTCGGCGAGCCTGCCGGGGGTTGCGATCAGCAGGTCGACGCCCTTCTCCAGCGAACTCGCCTGCTTGCCGAATGCCATGCCGCCGACCGCCGTGCGGCACCACAGTCCCAGCGACTTCGCCAGTGGCAGCAGCTCGTCGGATACTTGCATCGCCAGCTCGCGCGTGGGGGTGAGCACGAGGGCGCGGGGTTTGCGTGCCCGCGCCTTGCCACCGTCGAGACGCGCGAGCAGAGCCAGGCCGAAGGCCAGCGTTTTGCCGGAGCCGGTTTCGGCGCGCCCGAGCACGTCGTGCCCCGCGAGTGCGTCCGGCAGGATCGCTGCCTGGATCGCGAACGGTTTCGTCAGGCCGGTGTTGCTCAGCTGGCGGCGTAGTGGTTTGGGCAGCGAGAAGTCGGCGAAACTGGTTTCGGCGGGTTCGTCGGTGCGCGGACTGTCAGGGACTGTCGTCACAGGTTGCCTCCGGGTGCGCGCAAACGGGCGCTGCACCGTTGGGGAAAGGGGGACACCGTATGTGCTGACGTTCCATGAGCAGGCCAGCGCTCTACGGTCGATAGTTCAGTTTACGTCACGTGTGCCGGGCGGATCAGCCGGGTGTGACTCAGTCGGTCAGTAGTTCCAGGGTGTTCTCGTCGGTGCGTGTCAGGTTCAGCCCGGACCGTGACGTGAGCGTCAACAGCTCGTCCACGGTGGATGGCTCGGTGGCGCTGGTGGCGAGCGTCGCCGCGAGTGCGCCCTTGTAGGCCTTGTTGTGGTGACTGACGGTTTTCCGGTTGCCCGCGCTGTCCGCGGTGACGACGCGGACAGTGACCGCGCCGGGGACGCGGGCCAGTGTTGCGTAGGTGCCGGAGCGCAGGTCCACGACGAGGTCGTCGCGTGCGGCCAGCAGTGGTTCCAGTGCGGGGCGCCACAACGTCCGCAGCGGGCCGAGTGCGGGCAGCGTGCTGTTGCCGGAGAGCCGGTAGGCCGGGATCGGGTCGTCCGGGCCGAGCAGACCGAACAATGCCGAGGCCACCGCCAGCCGGGAGCCGGCCCGCGACCACTGGGTCGTGTCGAACCCGCCCGCGTCGAGTGCGTCGTAGAGCACTCCCGTGTAGCGCTGCAGGGCGGGCATGGTCGGCGCCCGGTACAGCTCCGCGTTGCGTTCGACCTCGTCGGTCTGCCGCGCGGACAATCCCAGCGCGGTCATACTCGCGGGAACGTCGTCGGCCAGCTCCACCAGCGCGTCGGCGATCTTGCGCCGCACCGGGTTCAGCTCGGGCAGTGACAACGCGTCGAACGCGAGCGGTGCGCCGTCCCCGCCGGGGGCTTTGGTCTCGGACGGCGGAAGCAGTAGCAACACGGCCCACACGATACCGCTCCTGGGGTGCTCTCGAACGCTCCGGCGGCATCGAGTTGTTCACCCAACACTGCCACTCATCCAACACCGCCACTCATCCAACACTGCTGCCACGTCGGATTCGAACCGCGCACCCACCGCAGTCCCGCGCGAAGGGGACGGTACCCGGATCCTCCTATAAGGACTGTATCGCGCCGGGGCGAAGCGCTCCGATTGCTGATCGAGCGGGTCTGGCGAAGTGGTGTGTGGCGGTTCGGCGGTTGGGTCGTCGGCCCCTGATTGACCAAGATCCCCACCGACGTCTGTTGATCTCGGCCTGGCCGGTACAGTTTCCACAAAGTGGACGGACGCCGTTCC
>Ga0079226_10003981_pt1 | contig 11304 bp, 11 predicted proteins | sample Poulit2014_FD_76345 | JGI IMG/M metagenome (GOLD analysis project Ga0079226, IMG submission 76345) | Agricultural soil microbial communities from Georgia to study Nitrogen management - Poultry litter 2014 | ecosystem: Environmental > Terrestrial > Soil > Agricultural land | place: USA: Georgia...
AACAATAAACGACTGCAGATCCTCTAGACCACTATGAGTGATGCGCGTTGCCCCAGCGGTATAGAAACTGTTCCCGCCAGCAAGGTCTTCAGGACCAGCCTCCAGCAACAACACCTTTCGCCCGCGCTCACTCGCAGCGTGCACTGCAGCAAAACCAGCATTACCACCACCTACGACGATAACGTCTGCGTCGAATTCTTGTTTGTTATTCAACCGGTACTCCTCTTGTTTTTCGCTTCTTCTATGTTCCGTTCATTGCACTACGCAAAAGAAGCCTGTCGACAGACCGCTGGTCAGGTTGATGTGGCTCTACAGGATATATGTGAAATATTTTTCAGGCCTATTAGCAAGGGCATAATCAACCGCCTTTATATGGACGACCTATAGCATCCGCACGGTTCTGAAGCATGTCGATCATCCGCGTCTCGGTCGTTGTCAGTTGTTTACCCGCACGGTAAGCAACTGAAATTTGCCGATTTAACGCACTATGTGGGAGTGAATAACGCTTCAAGCCTTCTCGCAAATTCTGAAACGCAAAACTATAGCCCAACGTAACTCCTATGCCAGCAGACACCATTGCCTGTGCTTCTTGATAATCCTGCGCTTTAAAGACGACTTTAGGCTCGAACTGATAGATTTCAGATAACGATTTCAGCAATAAATCCACCGGGTGACCAGGTGCCCGGGAGATCCATCGCAGAGAACTTAGGCTCTCATTGTTCAGCATTGGCGAGGCCGATTCCTCGAAATAGTATTCTGTCGCGACGATAACCGGATAGTCATCGCATAGAGGTACCCGTTCGAGTTCTGGCACGAGTCGGCCCGCAGCAGTCTTCTTGTCTTCCCACAGGTCTTGGGGTAGCTCCCATAGAACAGCTAAATCGACTTCACGTTCGTATAACAAATCCAGCTGACGTTCTAGGATATCGCTTCGCAGATAAATACTCTGCTCACGGTACCGTTCAATGAAGTCCGATACTGCTGGCCCAACTAACGCTGCACCAGCTACCGGAAAAGTGCCCAAGACCAGCGGGCTGTCTTCGGGGGAACCAAGAGCCCTGAGATCGTTCGTGATTGCTTCGAGACTAGTATTGATATCATTCGCATGTTCAAGCACGATCTGACCGGCATCGGTGACCGTGACACCCCAACTATGTCGCTCGAGAAGCTGGACGTTATAATATTTTTCGAGCTTACGAATCTGCTGGGAGACGGCAGACGGCGTGTAGCCAAGAGACTGCGCCGCCTTGTTAATTGACCCCAAGGAAGAGACTTCAACAAACGACAGCATGTCCCGTAGCGGACTCATAGTTTTTCTCGCTTCATTGTGCTTTAGCAATCATTAGTACTCATTAAATACTTTTAAAATTCGCTCATGCGTGTATTTCAAAGTTAAGCAGAGCTGAAGCAGAGTCCTTGCATTCTGAGGAGTTATGTCGGTGTTGGCAATGAGCTTCCTCTCGGACAGACTGTTTCGCTGGACGACATAGGGATCCATAGAGGCACGTGTTGCCAGAACTATTTCGATGCCTTTAGCTGTTGCCTGGTCCATTGACGCATCAAGTTTTGCTGTAGCGGTCCCTGGCGCAAATCCAATAATGACAATCCCTTCCGCGCCACTGCCCACGAATGCATCTATGGCGACGCCATCTGCCTCGGTGTAAGCGCTGACAATATCAACTCGCGGCAGGTTTTCACTATTCAGATCTGTCACAGATTTAAATTCACTATTGCAAGTATGGCGCTTTCCTGAGCTTCTGTAGAACTCTACTGTGCCATCCGCACGCACGACTCCTAACGGGCCTCGTACGAAACTCTGCATGGCGTTCAAAACGTGGTTACCTGCTTTTGTAACGTCCCGTGCCGAGTGAATGGTTCTGTCCATGACCACCATCACTCCTTGTCCGATGCTCGCCGGTGATGCTGCAACGGTTATTGCATCCAGGAAGTTTGTTCTCGCATCACTCCCCAATGTCACTGGAGGGCGTTGAGCACCCACAATAACCACGGGCTTATCGGAGTCAACCGTCATATGTAGAAAAAAAGCGGTCTCCTCTAAAGTACCTGTGCCGTGGCTGAGCACCACTGCATCATACTCATCATCCTTGAGCAGTTGTGTCACCAGTCGGCTCAGTTTTATCCAGTGTCCAACTCCAATCCATTTACTACGCAAGCTCCCGAAATCTATGACATCAATGTGCGCATTGTCTTGAGCATGAGGATGCATATCAAGTACGGAGCGGGCATCCAGAACCTTGCCGACGTCTAAATACGACAAATAATCTGTTGGTGAGGTTCCCGCATTGCTCAAGGTCCCACCGGTACCGATGAACGCTATTCTCTTGGTCAATGAATACTTCCTTTTAATTTTTTTGATGCGATAGGTCTTGCTATCGGCTGTGCGAAGCCTCTTGAATGGCTTCAGAATTTTTTCGCTGAGTAGCGCGTTTTCGTGCATCTCGAATCGGAGGTACAACTAGTATCAGTATCGAGACCGCCAGCAAGATTGCGGACACTGGACGCTCTAAGAAAATCATCAAGTCTCCACCGGATATCAGCAACGAACGACTCAAATTCAATTCTGCAATTGGTCCAAGGATGAAGCCCATAATAAAAGGCACAACAGGGTAGCCAAAACGCGCCAAAATCAAAGAGAATGCCCCAAAGGCTAGGGCCTGCCACACATGGAACCAGTTTTGTTCAAGAGCAAAGGCACCGATCAAAGCCACAACGATAACAATTGGGACTAGAAGTCCAGGAGCAACCATGGGGATTTTCCCCAACTGACGAGCCATACCGACGCCAAATATAAAGAGCATGATGCCTGCAACAACAACCACAGCGAAAATCATGTAAGTCATGGTCAAATTAGTTGAAAACATGTCTGGGCCTGGTCGAAGCCCGTGCATAAGTAGCGCGCCAAGTAAAATCGCTGCAGAAGCACTCCCTGGAATACCGAAGCTGAGCGTAGGTACTAACGTTCCAGGAACAATGGCGTTATTAGCCGTTTCGGGAGCAAGCACACCTGCGGGGTCCCCTTTGCCGAAATTTTCCGGGTTCTTCGACGATGTTTTTGCCGCCATGTACGCTAGGTAATTTGCTACGGTTCCACCTTGACCAGGCATTATGCCTACCCAGATACCTAATAGTGACGAACGAAGTGTGGCCATCCAGTGTCTAAATACATAAACGATACCTTCACGTCTGGTGCCTCCTGCGGCACTAACGGACGCTTCTGGATCTTGCTTTTTCCCACACATGAGTTTGACCATCTCGGCGACGGCGAATAGACCAACAAAAGCCGGAATCAAGGCAAGGCCGTCACTCAGTTCGGGGAAATCAAAGGTAAATCGCCGATCAGTGATGACTGAACTCGAACCAACTGTTGCGAGAATGGCACCAAGAATGGCAACGATCAATCCTTTACGATAGTTGCCAGAGGACGCTACCGAAATTGTCGACAGTCCGAGAACTGCCATCATGAAATACTCTGGTGTGCCGAACCACAGGATAACGCTTCCAAGAATTGGGACTGCTGCAAGTAACAGAATCCCTGAAATAATACTCCCCATCGAGCCGGCGGTGGCCGACAGCGATAACGCCGTAATAGCCCGGCCCTTTTGAGCCATTGGATACCCATCAAGCACTGTTGCCGCATTTGCTGCGGTGCCTGGTGTATTAATTAGTATCGCGGGGATGCTCCCCCCGTAATCACCACCAACATAGATTGCGACCAGAAATACCATCGCTACCGCAGGATCCATGCCAAGGGTGAAAGGCATAACGATCAGAATGCCAAGCTCAGGCCCTATACCGGGCGTTGCACCGACGAATACGCCAAGTAAGAACCCAGCAGCAACCCATAGCAACGTACTTAGAGTGAATAAATCAGATATAGCAATAAGAAACTCTGACATTAATCTCTCCTTCAGAACAGCCAGTCGAGGTGGTATTCAAGAAGCACTCCACGTGTAAGCGGCAGGTTCGCAAAATACCCAAATATTATGTAAACGATCACAGTCACTATGAGCGCCGTAAAAATAGCCGTCCCCAATCGTCTACGATATCCATGCATCATCATGAACCCTGCAATGAATAGCGGGATGATAGTCAAGAAACTAAACAAGTAGGCACAGACGGCGAATGCCACAAAAACGATAAAATAAATTGTCCATTGCCGAGTTGGCGCTAGTAACTCTTCGCCTTCTGTATCTTCAATCTCATTCATGGATTCCCTGTCGTGAGACGACTCAAGAGGTGGTTTGTGTCGACCACGCAACTGCGTATAGATTTTGACGCCAGCTTGGAACCCAGTGGTAACAAATAAAGCAACAGCTAACATCCGCGGCCATGCTTGCCCTTGACTAGAAAACTCCGCTGAACCCGACCACACATATATGGATAACACCAAGAATGCCGCGATGAGCAACCACTCAGGCAAGGCTCGCTGCACTGCTAAAGCACGCAATAATATCGCTTCCTTCAAGAAAGTGAGTTTTGTAAAACTTGAGTAAAGACTAAAAATTATTCCGACCCGATAATTTCATCCAAGTTAGACATGTTTTCGAGCATTTCATGTGCGTTGTCTAATGCTTCTTGTGCTTCATCACCATCGCCAAAGTATAACGGCGAACCGGTATCCTCTGCCCACTGAAGGCTCCGCTCGTCTTCCACAGCACTTTGAAACGCATCAGCTAATACATCAATTCTGTCCTGATCGATTCCTTCGGGTGCCCACAAAATCCGAGTCAGTCGTGAAATATCAGTAAGATCCGAGAATCCTTGTTCCACAGCAGTGGGCACCTCTGGATAAAAGTCTGACCCCGGCTCGTAAAGCACGCCGACGACCTTCACATCACCAGATTCGACTGCGGCTAAGGCCGCGGAATCCGTAATGATTGCCGCTGGCACTTCACCTCGCATGACTGCTGCTGAAGCTTCTCCGCCTTCGAAGCCAACATAATTTTCGTAGGCTAAGCCATCATCTTCTTTCATCATTTCGGCGATCAGATGCGTAGGGCCACCAACGTGTTCGCCCCCAAGAGTGGTCCATTCACCTGATTCATACTGATCCACGACACTACTCAAGTCATCAACTTCTGATTCAGAAGGGACGATCATCACCCAGCCACCAATTCCATATATAGCTATCGGTGTCAGATCTTCATACAAATCAACACCTGCGCCCTCACCCTCGGCTAATTGCGCGATATTCGTAGCCGGTGGATTGTATGTACCAATCGTGTAACCATCATTGTCAGACTCAGCCAATTGACGCATACCAATGACACCGCCTACACCCTCGACATGATCAATACGAATATTGACACCCAGTTCTTCAGCCGCAATCGGAGCGAGCTGCTGCATAAAGTTCGATGCGCCACCACCAGGTCCAAAAGGCACGATCAATTCAATATTGTCGTCCGGATACGCCCCTTCTTCGGACGTTCCACATGCGGTAAAAGAAAATGCTACAAGCCCCAAAACTGTGGCACCTTTGAGCAGACGTGTTTTAAACAAGTGTCCTCCTGAATCCGTTTTCCGGGCACACCCAATGACGTGGCCGACTAAAGAAATTTTCTGTGTGGGTAGTCACGTTAGTCCAACTAGCTGGCCCGTGGTAGCGCCAAGTTTTACACGCTGCTATGAAGTCTTTCTTCATAGCAGCAGGCAAAGAGCTTCTCACATATGTGCAAAGAATACTTACGGTACATATGATCCAATCGCCGATTCACGTTCTCTAACGTCCGTATAGAAACTCCTATCAAGATAGCCTCATACGACCTATGAACGTTGGCGTTGAAATGAGCCACATATGTTCCCCACAAGGGAGCGCTGCCTATACAACAAGTGCGGTCTACGCCGCTTGAAGCGCCTCGTTATCGCCTTAGATGTCTCGACTTTGAACCAGCGTGTGCCAGATTGGAGCGAATATCGTCGCGATGCGGAGCACTCTAGAAGCACCGGATATGGCAACAAAAAGCGGGCGATAACAGCTTTACCGACAGCACCATTGCTTGTCACTCCATCGAAGCGTTACCGAGGTTAAACTGATTTTGATTTTATAAAAACACATAGAACGCTCAGCCTGGTGCCTTCGGTACGGTGCATAGTTATGTCAAACACTTCAAAAAGTACTTATGAAACTTCGATCGGTAAGCCTGGAGCAACTAGCATTGTGATAGGCATAACTCTCATTATTATTGCAACGCTCGTTATGCTCATTAATGTTCTAGACGGGTCAGCCAGCGCTTTTTCTTATGAACCTCCGACGTTTGTGCTGCTTACGCAAACTGGCGGTATCCCACTAGGCGCTTTTCTTGTCATTGCCGGGTATCTCTACCGTATTTCTCGTGCTATCGAGGTCGCTAGAGGTATCGAATCGCCTAAACCAACCGAAAGCTAGCAGGCTTCCAATACACCAGTCCAGGAACTTCGGGTTCCACTTCAGCATCCAACCGGTAGATTATTTCCCCAACAGGGTGGTAAGTTGCTGGGCTATCCCCAGTACGTGTCGGTCAGCAAAGCGCAGGCCCTGAATGGTCATCCCTACCGGCAGCCCTCTTTCTGGCACCGGCAGCGGGATCGTCACCATCGGTGCCGCTAGCATCGTGCCCTGCCCAGTATGTCGGGTATGGAGCAGAAACGCGCTTTCTGTCTTCCCCAAGTGCTCTACAGTATCTGTGGTATTCACCGGTGGAGCTGGCGCCGGAGTCGCCGGGAATATCAAGGCATCAATGCCTTGATCGCCCAACAGCTCGGTGTAGGCTGCTCGAGCATGGACCACATCGCGCTGCGCCTGCCGGTATGCTTCAACCGGTGTAGGGTTTTGGCACTGGCCTTGCAGCAGTGCTGCGACATCCGGGCTGGCCACCTGGTCCGCGAGGCGCTTGAAGCCATCTTCGGGGGTTGTGTCCATGACATCAGCGGCAACCGATGCCAACAGATGCTTTGCCTCCCATAGCACGGTTGGCATCTCCGCTGGGTCGGTCAATGCCAAGACTGAATCATAATCTACTTCTACGATGTCGATGTGTTCCCCTAAGATTTCCAGGGCGCGGTGAGCGGCGCTCGCTGTCTCGGGGTCTAGTCCCACTATAAATTGACGCGGCACCCCCAGCCGCAGGGGTTGTGTATCCGAGGCTGGGGACGACGTTTCGCCAGTGATCCATGTGTCGACCTGCACCGCTTGTTCTAGTGTTCGGGTAAACACACCGAGTGTGTCACGTGTCCAAGACAGGCCTATGGTCCCGGCAGTTGGCCAACGTCCAGTCGTGGGCCGGAAACCAAACACCCCGCAGTGGCTGGCGGGGATAGAAACCGAGCCGCCAGTATCGGTGCCCAGGGCAATGTCAACATGACCTTCAGCAACCGCGGCCGCGCTGCCGCCCGAAGAACCTCCGGCACCCCGTGAGCTATGGTTGGGCAGCACGACTTGACCATACGAAGCATTATTGGACGTAATCCCGAAGGCCAACTCGTGCATATTGGTCACGCCCACGACCACCGCTCCGGCTGCACGCAGGGCCGCAACAACGGGTGCGTCGGCAGGTTCATGTTGCCCAGCCAACGCCTTCGAACCGGCGGAACGCTCAAATCCTGCCACTGCAATATTTGCTTTGACGGCTAGCGGAAACACTGCACTGTTTGAAGATATAGCAGTTGCAGTTTTGTCCTGTCGGTCGGCTTCAAGTTGGGCCGTGATGTCGCTATTGGAAGCAACTTCGGTCCACATTCCGTCAGTAGGATTTTTGATTGCTTCAACCGCGGTCATTGTGAAATCTCCTCCAGTGTCTTATTCCGGGTCTTGGGAGCCAAGAAGTTCACTAGGGCCCCTAGCACCAAGAAGCTTACAAGCCCCAACATGGAAGCCATCATCGGTAGTGGCGACAGCAGCCCGACCAGCAGGAAGACTCCAAGCCCACCTCCGGCATGTCCAATGCTATCCGCCAGGGCATAGGCGGTAGTTCTGAACCTGGTGGGGAAACTTTCTGCAGTTAAGGCGTACTGTGCCGGAACCCAAATGTTTTGCCCGAAGAACAACACCAAAGCGCCAAAGAATACCAGCACGGCACTACCACCACCGACTGCGACCAGGATGGCGCCAACCACTGAGATGATAGCGCCGACGAACATCCACGAGCGACGTTCTAAATGTTCGATAACAAATCTCGCCGTGACTGCAGCAGCAATGAATCCGAAGAGACCAACCGCTGAAACAATCCCCGCCTCCCCCGCCGTATAGCCTTGCCGTACCAACACAGACGTCAGTGCTCCGGCAAACGCGTAGATGGTCAGATAGCCAAGCGTCCAGGACACGCTAAGTACAATTAATCTGCGCAGATATAAAGGGGAAGTAAAGAGCTCTTTCAGTGCCCGTACCCCGACTTGTGGAACAGTCGGTGCCAAAGCCGGAGCGGCTTCCGCTGGTAACAGCGCGGCGTGTTTCACCACGCGCTGTTCCATCTCGTCAATCACAACTTGTGCTTCTGCCACCCGTCCGTTATCGACTAACCAGCGCGGGGACTCGGGCAGAGCAACACGCAAAAAGATTGATATCAGCGCAAGAACAGCCCCTATGGCATAAACCCAACGCCAACCGGTGTCAAAGCTTTCGGAAGCCAGCGCGAAGGGTAGACCGTGTGGCCAGGGTGCCATGGGTGTGGTGAGAAACAGGCCCAGCCAGATGCCCAAGGCAGAACCAAATGCTGCCATGATAAACATCAATCCGGTGTAGCGACCGCGTTGCCGACGCGGGGCCACTTCACTGATGTATACGTTGATGATTGCCAAGTCTGCACCTACACCAATGCCGGTGATCAGCCGAGACAAAACAAAGTGGGTGTGGTCCATCGACAGAGCTGAATATAGCGAACCCAAGCCCGTAATGAGCATCGCGATAATGAGTAATTTATGACGGCCAAATCGATCGGACAGCGGTCCTAACGTCAGTGCCCCGACACCATAACCGAGCAGACTGACAAAGACGGGCAGGCCAATAAATTGATCCGAGCTATTGTCCGTGCAGCCATCCACAATCTGTAGGCAAGTCTGGACAAATGAAACGTTAATGTTAAAGATGTCGTACTGGACGAACAGCATGCCTAGGCCGATGGTCAGTGCAGAAGTAAATGACAGACCCCACTTCGGAAAGCGATCGATCCGATGTAAGATTTCTGTCCTGTTTGACGACGTTGGAGAGTCAATCATGGCAACCCCTTCAAGAAAGTGCGGTGTCTCACACCACACCTTAGGGTTGCAGCAGGCCTGGCACCATCATCATTAATGATGATGGTGCTCATGCTGGGCATAATATCCTGCAAGCCCGGCGCGGTTGTGCACTCCAACTTTGTCGTAAATATGGCGGAGGTGAGTACGCAGAGTTGGTAAAGAGAAATCCAGTTTCGTACAGATTTGTTTGTCACTGAGACCTGCGGTCACTTGTTCGGCTACCTGGGCTTCTCGTGGCGTGAGATGCACACCATCTATAGCCGATGGACGGGACCACAGTCGTTCAATGAGGCTGCCAACACTATTCAGAAGTCGGACCTCGGTGTCGGTGAATGCGCCCGCAGACCGCTCACGCCAAACCCGCAGATCAACCCTCCCCGCCGCCGGGGTCCGTGCGAAGAAGTTCATACCGTGATGCATGTGGCGTCGGTGGAGAAAATCCTGAATGAACTCATCGTTTGCATTCAACGCCGGGCTAATTCGAGTGGCTCCGGGCTTGCCAAATAATTGTGGGGTGATGGCATCCACATATCTGAAGTGGTCATCGTAAGCCTTCAGGGAGTCCGCACCCAGGTTGATATCAACTGGATCGTAAAACGGTCCGTCACGACCTTGGACATAAGAGACGAATGTTTGAGCGTGCAAAATTTCCAGTAAGCCCTGGCCTACAAGTAGACGTCGCTCGCTAAGGGGCAGATCGGACTGGATAATCTCAATGATTTCAAGCAAAGAATCTGATGAAACTTGCATCACGCCATAATACCACGCGCGATGTTTGAGCCTTATGAGAGGCCAAAGGCAGTTATCGGATACCGCCAGGGCAGTAGCAGCTTCTAACCATACGTTGAGTGCCCAGCAATCCGGTTGATGGACCGGGCTGTTGCGGTTTTCGCCATCGTTGCCTAACGACGGCCGACGCGGACGATCACAATATCCCACCTTCGAATTGAGAAAACTTGTACAGGTTGGGGCAACCCGATTCTCCTCGTTCTAGAAGCTTTTAGGCCGGCGGCGAGCTGGTCAATGTTGGTGGCTCCAATCAACTCCTAGGGCTGAGCCTACAGCGCCGGCCAAAGAATAAGCCCGGGCTCTTAGAGCTGCCCTCGAAAGTAGGTTATAGCGACGATTCGTCTGGCATTAGACGAAGAGATACGGAGAGCATTTCCGATTCACGGTGCTCTCCCCTAACACGACAAGCCACCACCAACTCATTCTTCGACAATATTCTCGCGACCCTCAGCAGGAACCACCCGGCGACGACGCCGGGACGTAGCATCAGCAATCAGGTTGATCACTAACCAGACCGCTCCGGCGATCATCAGAATGAGCCCAACGAGGCTGATATCAACAGCTTGGACTTCCACGTTCACCGCAAAATAGAGGATGGCCCCGATGACCACTAGTGCGACTGCTCCGCCATATCTCATAACCATTCTCCTTGAGTCAAAGCCTCAGTTGTCTTGGTCGTTCAAGACTAGACCCGCAAAGCACCCGCAGAAAAGTTCTCATTACGCACCTTGCTCAGGAGAACTCCACCACGGGTATGCCAACAGTGACCGCCCCGGAGAGCTCTGGCTATAAGCATGCGCTTGATAGAGGCCTTCCAGAGCCATGCACCGCAGATCACTTGCGACATGAGCAGAGGGAACCGCTGCTTTGCGGAGCCGAGAGTGCCGTGCAGCGTCAAGATGGTCCTCGGGTGCCCGGGTACTCAATACGGTCTCGTCAATGCGGCGACGCAGCTCAACCTGTCATGCGGAACACGAGACGCTAGCACCTTGCCATCACGTTGGCGGCTAGTCTTCAGGTGGCGTGAAATACACCTTTCGCAGTGTCTCTTCGACCGTCCAAACCGTGCGCATCCCAGCGTGCAGACGAACCACACTTCCGGCGACAAGGTTTTGCGACTGCTCAGCGAAACCGTTCTCAGCCAATACGCGGACAGTGCCCCGCCCGGAAAGCACCACAAAGTACTCGTCGGTCTCGACGTCGGTCATTTCGCCTACGCTCATCGCCCAAATCCCAACTTGGTTGCCATTCAGTGCACCGAGCTCATCGAAACCGGTGGTCACT
>Ga0079226_10003982_pt1 | contig 11302 bp, 8 predicted proteins | sample Poulit2014_FD_76345 | JGI IMG/M metagenome (GOLD analysis project Ga0079226, IMG submission 76345) | Agricultural soil microbial communities from Georgia to study Nitrogen management - Poultry litter 2014 | ecosystem: Environmental > Terrestrial > Soil > Agricultural land | place: USA: Georgia...
ATCGCGAAATGATAATAGGTCGACTATAACGTGTAGAAGCTTAAGTGGCAATATCTTTGGACGCGAGTTCGACTCTCGCCGTCTCCATTTTAGCAATATCAGTCGATTTCAAATGATTTCAGGAAGCGTCAAAACCTTTGGTATGATAAGGTTTTGGCGCTTTTTTACTTTCACCTGATTTCATTCAGTATCATCCTTTGGTAGTCAAAGGGGTAGTCAAAATTATGAATTAAGGTAGCTAGTAAATTTATTGGCTATCTCACTTTGGGCTTCCTCTGTAATGTGTGTATAAATATTTAATGTTGTTTGTATATTGGCGTGCCCTAACCTTTTCTGGACTTCTTTTAAGCTAGCACCAGCCTCAAATAACAGTGAACAATGGGTATGTCTTAGACCATGGGTTGTAATAGTTTTTAGATTATGCTTTTCTTGAATCTTTAAAATCCACTCTCGTGTTTTTGTAGGTTGTAGGAACTTATTTTCGTTATTACTAAATACGAGCTGTGATTTCTTAGACGTTCTTATACCAAATTCTAGTAGTATCTGCTTCTGAACTGTTCGCCATTGTTTTAATATACTGAGAGTCTCCTCATCTACGCCTAAACTTCGAGGTTCGCCATTCTTAGGGGCTTTTAAATATAGTCTATTGTTTATCCCTCGCCCAAGAGCCTTATTGATCAGAATTGTTTTATTATGAAAGTCGATATCAGACCATCTGAGCGCTAGAGCCTCGCCTTTCCTAATTCCTGTGTAAGCCAATAAACGAAACATGGTATACGCTTTTTTATCGGAGCCTTTCTTGGCATGCGCCAGAAACGTATTCAACTCATCGCGGGAATAAAAGTTTACATCATCATCTTCATCATCATTAAAAGAAAGTTCTTTTTTTCTTCTAAGCGGCTCTACCCTGTTGAAAGGGTTAGTCTGTATGATACCTCGTTTTAGCGCGAAGTCGAAAACACGAGCAGCATAAGATTTCACCATATTAAACTTTTGTAGTCTGTTAAACCATGCATAGAGTGCCTCCTGACACATATTTACATCGATTTTATCGATGAAATATCCCCCTAGTGATGGAAGTATATGGTTTCTAAATATACCTTCTGTTTTAACATACGTGCTTTCTTCAACTGAGTTTTTATAGAGTGGTAACCATAAATCGTATACTTCCTTATAGGTCATACGTTTGGTTTTAGTCAGCACTTCCCTTTCTTTCTCTAATATTAAACGTGAACGTCCTAACTCCGCGTCCTTTTTTGTTTTAAAGCCTCTTCTGGTCGTCCTTCTCTTCTTTCCAGTTAATGGATCAGTACCTAAATAGATTTGAAACATGTATCTTGTTTCACCGTTTTGTAATGTGTATTTTTTAATCATGTGTAAATCCTCCTTAAATTAATTGTAGGGACAATCGATTTCAAAAGGTTTACCTCACAAGCATATACTAACTTATGAGATAAACCTATAATTACTTGGATGACTAATGACTGTGCATCTTTAAAAAACGATCTATATGTGACCTTTTAACACGTTTAATACCATCAACTTCTGCAACTTGTAGTCCTAACTTACGAAACTTAATAAATGTGTTATAACTAACACCTGCATACTTAGCACCTGACTTTAAATCGAGCCACTCAGTTTGGGTGTTTAACCTACTGAAATGAATGTCAAACTGCTTTTCGATAATGTTGGTTAACTGTTCGTAATCTGTCTGCATCCTCACTTCACCTTCCTCCTCGTATATTAAAAAAATTTAGGGAGTCGGGGGTAGGGAGATGGTGGGGCCGGGATATATACACTATAGCACCAGGGAATGTTGATTCTGCGTCCTTTTTTTATCATACTAAAAAAATACATGCGGATAGTAACTAATAAGGTTATCTAAAGTGTTGATATGAAAGTCTTTGTGGAGAAAATAATAATTGTAAAATATTTTTTTACATATTGAACAGAGTGGTTTATCAATAAAGTGGAGACAAAATACATAGAATTATGAGTGTTGTCTTCGGGAGGGTAAAGATGTAAGTAGAATTATGTGTATCATAACTTGTAAGATTTGATACGATATGGTGATGCGCGGTACAGTAGGGTTTGTAGGGGTTCATAACTTAGTGTCATATATGGAAAGGAGAATGGCGGTTGAAATACGGATATGCAAGAGTCTCGACAATCGGACAGGATTTACAAGCACAGGTGGCGGTGCTTAAAAGCGAAGGGTGTGAGATACTATATAAAGAAAAATTTACAGGAGTCAGAACGGACAGACAAGAATTTAATAAGCTACTTGAACAGTTGCAGGCTGGTGATACCTTGGTTGTTACTAAGCTCGACAGGTTTGCAAGAAGTGTACGAAGTGGAATAGAAGTAATAAAGGATTTGTTTGAATTAGGTGTACGTGTGCATGTCTTAAACATGGGAGTTATAGAAAATACACCTACAGGTCGTTTAATATTTAATATAATGATGTCGTTTGCCGAGTTTGAGCGGGATATGATTGTGGAGCGGACACAAGAGGGTAAAATGATAGCACGACAAGATCCTAATTTTAGGGAAGGCAGACCTAAGAAGTTTAGTAAGCAACAAATTGAACATGCGATTAAGTTAAAGGAAACACATACGTACAGACAAGTGGAGGAAAAAACGGGAATTTCAAAGCCTACATTATATAGGGAGTTAAAACGACGGAACTTGATTTCGTTATAACAGACAAAATTATAGCTTCGTTCGATATGAAGCCCCTTGCATATGTGTAAGGGGTTTCTTCTATTTATGTGATATACTGGTAATAAAGTAACATACATAATTTATGAGAAAGTATATTTATTAAAAGTAGAGGGCGAGGGGAGTAAACATGGGGAAACGAAATTTATCAGAGGAAGATATTAAATCTAGGTATATTACACCAGCAGTTGAGGCTGCTGGATGGGAAAAGGAACAGATACGTTTTGAATACAATTTTACGGATGGTAGAATTATCGTTCGTGGTAATGTTGCGGCTCGAGGTAAAAGGAAACGTGCAGACTATATTTTGTTTTATAAGAGTAATATACCGTTAGCTGTGATTGAGGCTAAAAAAAATACTTATTCTGTTGGTGCAGGTTTACAGCAAGCGGTTGACTATGCGAATTCACTTGATATACCTTATGTTTATTCTTCTAACGGAGATGCTTTTGTAGAGCAGAATTTACTTACCGCTGAGGTAAAGGATATTCCGTTAGACGACTTCCCATCACCTGAAGCACTATATAATAGGTTTAAACGTGATAAGGGTCTAACAAGCGAAGAGGAAGAAGTCATGTTAGAGCCTTACTACTATGTACCTGGATATAAAAAACCTCGCTATTATCAAAGAAATGCTATTAATAGAGTTGTTAATGCTGTAGCAAGTGGACGGGATAGGGTCTTACTAGTTTCAGCGACAGGTACGGGAAAAACCTTTATGGCATTTCAAATTATACATAGATTATGGAAGTCGGGACGGAAAAAACGGATTCTATTTTTAGCTGATCGGAACGTGTTAATCGACCAGACAATGTCGGGAGACTTTAGACCATTTGAAGGCAGTATGACGAAGGTAACTAAGCGTCAGTTAGATAGTTCTTATGAAATTTATATGGCCTTATATCAGCAATTAGTCGGTGAAGATGGGGAAGAAATTTTTAGAAATTTACAACCTAGTTTTTTCGATTTAATAGTAATTGATGAGTGTCACCGGGGAAGTGCAAGGGAGGATTCTGCATGGCGGAAAATCTTAGAATATTTTTCTGAGGCGACACATGTAGGGTTAACTGCCACACCAATTGAGACCGATGTAGCCTCTAGTGTAATGTATTTTGGTGAGCCTATTTATGAGTACTCGTTAAAGCAAGGTATCGATGATGGGTTTTTAGCGCCATATAAGGTGATTCGAATTGGTCTAGATAAGGATTTAGAAGGTTATCGGCCGGAAGCTGGTAAGGTAGATCGTTATGGCTATGAGATTGAAGATAGAGAATATAATGTAAAAGATTACGACCGGAAAATAGTAATAGACGACAGAACGAAAAAAGTAGCTGGAAAAATAACGGAGTTTTTAAAAAATACAGATCGATTTAGTAAGACGATTGTGTTTTGTGTTGATATCGAACATGCGGAGCGAATGAGACAAGCGCTTATCAATGAAAATAGAGATTTATATAGACAAGACGATCGATACATTATGCGTATTACAGGTGACAATGATGAAGGTAAAGCGCAGTTGGAAAATTTTATTGATGAAGATAGCACCTATCCCGTTATTGCAGTTACTAGTAAATTAATGACAACGGGTGTCGATGCCAAGATGTGTAAACTAATTGTACTAGAAAATAATATTAATAGCATGACAGAGTTTAAGCAAATTATTGGCCGGGGAACGAGGCTATTAGAGGACTATGGTAAGACTTACTTTACGATTATGGATTTCAGAAATGTAAGTCGTCACTTTGCAGACCCCGCATTTGACGGGTATCCTGAAGTCGTGATGGAATTAACGGAAGACGAACCAGTGACCGATCCAATGGGTGATCCGGCGGAAGAATATATAGATGATTTCGATAATGCTGAAGTTATTATGGAGCCGGCAATTAATGAAGAGTACGAAGACGAAGATGATACACCTAGAAAGTATTATGTAGACGATGTAGAAGTAAGTGTCATTTCCGAGAGGGTGCAGTATTTAGATAGTGATGGGAAACTTATAACGGAAAGTCTAATCGACTACACGAGGAAAAACATTGTTGAGCAGTATGCCAAGTTAGATGAATTTCTAAAGACGTGGACGGAAGCTGATAAAAAACGAGCAATTATCGATGAGTTAGAAGAGAACGGTGTTTTCCTAGAAGCTGTGCGGGAGGAAATAGGACGGGAAGAATTGGACGACTTCGATTTAATCTGTCACTTAGCTTATGACAAACCGCCTTTAACGAAAAAGGAACGAGTGGAAAATGTGAAAAAACGTCACTATTTATATAAGTATTCCAATGTAGCGCAGAAAGTAATTAACGCTTTACTTGATAAATACGCAGATGATGGTATAAGAGAGATTGAGGATTTACGTGTACTACAGTTACAAGAGTTTGCTCAGATTGGTAGTCCTTTAGCAATTGTTAAGGAGTTTGGCGGTGTACAAGGCTATGAGGATGCCATTCAGGAGTTAACGAACGAATTATATTACGCATAAAGGACGGAGAACTTTATATGACGATTAGTGGTTTTGTTAGACGTATACAAAATGTGATGAGAAATGATGCAGGTGTAAATGGTGATGCACAGCGTATCGAACAGATTGTGTGGATTTTGTTTTTGAAAATTTACGATGCAAAGGAACAGTTATGGGAATTGTATGAAAAGGATTATAAGTCGATTATCCCGGATGGTTTTAAGTGGCGTGATTGGGCAGTCGATGAGAAGGACGGCAAAGCATTAACGGGTGATGGACTACTTGATTATGTAAATAATAAACTGTTCCCTACATTAAAAGGATTAGCAATCGATGAGAATACCCCGATACATAAAGCAATTGTGAAGACGGCATTTGAAGATGCGAATAACTACCAGAAAGACGGCGTGTTATTAAGGCAAGTCGTTAATATTATTGATGAGATAGACTTTACAGAATATAAACAGCGCCATGAGTTCGGTACGATTTATGAATCGTTTTTAAAGGACTTACAGAGTGCTGGAAACGCAGGAGAGTTTTATACACCAAGAGCTGTAACGGACTTTGTCGTAAAAGTAACGAAGCCTGTTTTAGGTGAAAAAATAGCCGACTTTGCGTGTGGAACGGGAGGCTTCTTAACCTCAGCATTAAGTGAACTAGAGGGTCAAATAGGTAACTCCTTGGAAAACCGTAAACTGTATAATGAGTCCGTACATGGAGTTGAAAAGAAGTCACTACCGTTTTTATTAGCTGTAACGAATATGTTAATTCACGACATAGATAACCCGTATATTTTACATGATAACTCACTAGAAATTAACTACCGAGATTTACGCAAGATGGAGCCGTATGATCTTATTTTAATGAATCCGCCTTATGGTGGAAACGAGATGGACAGTGTTCAAGTTAACTTTCCTACTGAACTAAGAAGTTCGGAAACAGCAGATTTATTTATGAACGTCATTATGTATCGTTTAAAGAAGGATGGACGTGCGGCGGTTATTTTACCTGATGGCTTTTTATTCGGAGTGGATAACGCAAAAGTTAATATAAAGAAGAAACTATTTAATGAGTTTAACGTACATACGATAGTGCGCTTACCACATAGCGTATTTGCGCCTTATACATCGATTCGGACGAATATACTTTTCTTTGATAATACAACACCTACAGAAGAAACATGGTTCTATCGATTAGATATGCCGGAAGGTTATAAAAACTTTTCTAAAACGAGACCGATGTTACTAGATCATTTCGATGAGGCGTTGGCATGGTGGGACGATAGAGAAGAGATAGAAGTAGATGGACACCCGAAGGCGAAACGCTATACACTGGAGGAAATTGAGGGAAATGGTTATAACATAGATTTGTGTGGCGTGCCCCAAGAAGAGGAAATTATTTTAGAACCAATGGACTTAATTCAGCAATACCAAGAAAAACGAATGTCTTTAAATGATAATATCGACCGTGTATTAAAAGAAATTACTTCTATTATTGGAGGGAAGTAATTTATGAATGCAGAGGGTTTAAAGAATAGTATTTTGCAGTTGGCGATACAAGGTAAACTGGTGGAACAACGAGAAGAAGAAGGTACTGCAGAAGAACTGTATAAGCAAATACATAAGGAGAAAATTCGAAAAGTAAAAGAAAAGAAAATTCGAAGGCGAAAGAAATTGGATAAAATTAATGCAGAGGAAATTCCCTTTGATATACCAGAGACATGGAAGTGGGTAAGACTAGATGATATTGCTTATTCTATTCGAGCGGGTGGTGATAAACCCAAAGTTTTTTCTGAGGAAAAGACTGAAGCCAATGTTATACCAGTAATAGCAAACGGTGTAACCAATAATGGAGTTGTTGGATATACGGACACCTCTACTGCAGAGAGTCCAGCTATTACAATTTCAGGGCGAGGGACGATAGGTTATTCATCTATTAGAAGAGAGCCTTTTTGTCCTATAGTTAGATTACTAGTTGTTCATCTAGTAAGTGATATCAACTTAGAGTTCTTACAAATAGCACTTTCAAGATTACTAGAGGTCGGCGTTGGTACGAGTATTAAACAGTTAACAGTACCAATGATCAGACCTAAATTAATCCCTCTACCGCCTTTAGAAGAACAAAAACGTATTGTCGCAAAGATAGAAGAATTAATGCCTTATGTAGAGCAATATGGTGAAGCGTATGAAAAAGTGACAGAATTAAATAAACAGTTTCCCACTGAAATGGAAAAATCAATTTTACAGTACGCTATACAAGGTAAACTGGTGGAACAACGAGAAGAAGAAGGTACTGCGGCAGAACTCTATGAAGAGATTCAGATGGAAAAGGAACGATTAATTGAAGCAGGCACTATAAGAAGACAGCAAAAATTGCCTGATATTACTGAAGAAGAAATTCCATTTGACATACCAGAAACATGGAAGTGGGTAAAGTTAGGAAACGTGTGTAATTACGGTAGTAATCAATCTGTAAAGGCGAGTGAGATTCCGAATGACGCATGGTTGCTAGAACTAGAGGATATAGAAAAGGATACAGGTGTAATCCTTCAAAGGAAAACAATGGAGGAAGTGAATATTAAAAGTAATAGGAATGTGTTTATGAAAGGGAATGTTTTATATAGTAAATTACGTCCCTATTTGAATAAGGTAGTTATTGCAGACCAGAATGGTTATACAACAACAGAAATCTTACCATTAAACTTTGGAAGCCATATATATAATAAATATGCACAAGTTGTACTGATGAGCCCATACTTTATTCATTATACAATTAGTTGTTCCTATGGTGTTAAGATGCCCCGATTGGGAACGAAAGACGGGAGAAATGCTTTATTTCCTCTACCACCACTAAAAGAACAAAAACGTATTGTTGCTAAGATAGAGGAGTTATTTACCTATACAAAAAGACTAATAAACGAATAAATAAGAACACGTTCTACGGTAAAACGTAAGAACGTGTTTTTATTTTGTTATGTTTGTTGTTATAAAGCTGTTATGGGTCCGATTGCTATGTTGTTTTAATGAGTCTTGCAAACGCTGTGTAATTAGACGGAAGTTACTGTCTAATAATTCTACCCCTATATATTGTCTGTTAAGCCTATGTGCGACTGCCAGTGTTGTACCTGAACCTGCGTAAAAGTCCAGGACGATTTCGCCTTCGTTACTGGCGACTTCAATAATCTTTTGTAATAGCTTTTCAGGTTTCGGATATGTAAAACTATTATTGCCTACCTTTTCCCTAAGCTCTTCAGTAGCTTCCCTAGTAGATCCATACTCGCTAACATCTACCCATAAGTCATTAATAGTTCGTATACGTGTATTTGTCAGGTACGATTTCTTATAGGGAGTTCCGTCTCTCGCCCAATAAATCAATCCTTTATCAAGTAAATATTGAAAAGTATTATGTGAGTATAACCAGCGACTATTTAAGTATTTACTGGTGGGTGTAATAATTTGATAATTATAATACCCCTTTTGTTTATCTTCTATTTTGTCGATACGAAACTTCCCGGAACTATCTTCGTACTTATAGGACTCTAATTGCTTTTTTGTAAGCTCTCTTTTATTAAGTTGTAAATGAGAGCGACTTTTGGAATAGACAAGTATATATTCTTTCGTATTGGCTATATGGGCGCGATTCTGTTGCCCCATGGACTTTCGCCAGATGATTTGATTTATGAAGTTTTCCTCTCCTAATACCTCGTCACATAGCACTTTTATATAGGCTTGTTCACGATCATCACAATGTAAAAAAATAGACCCGTCTTTTCTTAGGAGCTCCCTCGCTACTTCAAGCCTATTTTTTAACATAAGTAAATACTGGTGACGGGACTGATTATCAGCGTAACTTAAATTAGTTCTCTCTGTATTGTAGGGTACGTCAATATAGATAAGCTTTACCTTATGTTTAAATGTCGATTTTAGCTTATGTAAGGCGATAAGATTGTCGCCACGAATGATAAGATTGTCCCTCATTGTATAGTCGTTAACGGAAGTGACACCAGTTTGGTCATAACGTGTAAAGTTGATCAGTTGAGCAGCCTCATAGATTTTCTTAATTTTATCTGAAGCGAATACCTCGTGATAGTGTTTATCGTTCAGGATATCGTAGACGGTGTCCTTTTGGTGGAAATGTAGTTGCACGTCTTTGTCCTCGTGAAACTGCGTGTAGGCGGCTAACCAGTCGTCCTTATGCCGTTGCAGGATGCGCGCGACGGTGGCCTGAGATGTCAACTCTTCCTTTTCATTGATGATATCAGTTATTTTGGGACTACCAATTACACCATCGTATTCTAGATAGATGTCACGGACACGTTCCGTCACGTGTTCGCGTAGGAGTTGTTCTCGACTTTTATAATGTTGTGCATACTTATAGTAGCCACTACTTGATACATCGAGTAACCTGCACATTGTTTGAACGGGAAATTTGTCTTTGTGCAAGTAGATGAACCGGAACTTGCTTTTTGAAGTGTTATCGATGTGAAGTGCGCATTTTAGGATAGCATTTTCGAGATGCAGTTGTTTAGTCGATAGTAGTGTTGGCTGATGTTCATCCTCGTTAAAGTAGTGTTCATCTTGTTCGTATTTTGAAACCCAACTATACACCGTCGATACAGGGACCCCGAACTCGGTGGCGATGCTTTTAACGGTGTCTTTGCTATCTATGACCCTCGTTACAACTTCTTTTTTTAATTTATCTGGATGATGTTTAGTCACGGTTGTATCTCCTTTATTCTTGTAATAGGTCTCCACTTAATTGATAAATTATCTAATTTGGATTGTACCATTAAGTGGATATGAACTAAAGTATTCGTGTTCTAGGATGTGAAATAATTGCAATTTGGTTTTGGATGTTTGAACAATACATAACGATAATCAGATATTTACAGTAATCTCACGTTGTATGTGTGAGATTGTTAGTGGAATATAAAATAAGAAAAATCACTCAAGGGACACTATTGAGTAGTGGTTACTTCCATAGACAGTCACAGATTGTCCACAATTAATGATGAAATGATCAAAAAGCGAAGTAGGATAAAAAATGAGGCAGAAACTAGTGGGGAGCGGTGTACACTATGTTTAAGAGGTAAAGGTCGTAAAGCGTATTGAGTATATGGGGGTGAAATTATGGGTGTGTTGGAATGGAATAGGATGGATTGGGTGAGGTGGGTGAAGGGGATGATATAGGTGTTATAAAGAGGGATAAACGAGGAAGTATAAGTGACGAGAAGTGTTGATGAATATGGAGATTAGGGTAGGTGAAGCACGAAGTGAAGTTGAACATGGGATTTATTGTGATGGAAAATATCAGGTACATAGTAATGAGGTGAAACGGAAAGTGACGGACGACAGTTGGCAGATTGAGGTTGGAAAGGTGATTGGGGTTGGAAAGATATGATAAGAAGCAAGAATGGTTACGAAAACGACATATTTAATAGGGAGCAATGAGCTTATCTCTCTTTAGCAAAAAGATGTCTGGTCAGCTGAAGCCAATTCAGAAAATACAGCGTGCCAGTTAGATTAACTTCACAGAGTCTAGCGGGTAGGGACAGCGTTTTGGGTTGTTTTGCTATCGGTGAAAAACGTCTACACGTAGACTAAAAAAACCGTAAATTAAACAATCGGGTGGAGGTCATGTTTGTGGGAACACAGGATGTAACCTATGTATATGGGTTTAAGGCAAGGTTGAGCATGATGAGCTTGAATGCCTGTGTGGTCGAGCGGCCAAATATTGTGAAGCTAATACGGATACTACACTCAGTCGTACTGAGATTACATATTATTAGTATTTTCTCTCTGGGATTTAAGCAAGATAGCTGTGTTTAAATCCCAGGGGGAAAATATCTAAGCCGTTTCTAAGCTCGTCCCTGAGATTACCCTAGCCAACCAGTCTTTAAAAATAAATAGATTAATAATTAACTAAATAACACCACAAGATATATAGAGAGACAAAATGAGATAAGAGGAGACTAGGAGGGGAGTGGGATGGATAGAAATTAGGGGAAGAGACATGGAGTAGGATGGAATAAATAGGGGGCAATGAAGAAGGTGGGAAGAGCATGTAGGGGGGGCATGGAATGAGGATAGACGGTGAGCAATTATTTATAATGGGAAAATATTG
>Ga0079226_10003983_pt1 | contig 11302 bp, 9 predicted proteins | sample Poulit2014_FD_76345 | JGI IMG/M metagenome (GOLD analysis project Ga0079226, IMG submission 76345) | Agricultural soil microbial communities from Georgia to study Nitrogen management - Poultry litter 2014 | ecosystem: Environmental > Terrestrial > Soil > Agricultural land | place: USA: Georgia...
AAATGAAAGAAATATTAAAAATTACAAAACTACCAGGTTTTCAAACTAAAGCAAAAATAGGAAAAATCTATATAAAAGAAGGTAAAACGGTTGCAAAAGGCGATATTATATTAACTCTGGAAGGTGCAAAGGGTAACTTAGAAGTTAAAGCAGACCATGACTTTAAGGTTATAAAAATATTATTAGATGATGGAGATGAAGTAGTTAAAGATTCTGATATAGCGGAAATAGAAGTTTCTGAAGCAATAGATAATTTAGAAGAAAATAAAAAAGATGATAAAGAAGTTAAAGAGCAAAAAACTATAGATATACTAGCTGATACTTTACCAGGATATCAAAAAGAAGCTAAAGTTGGTAAAATAAATAAAAATGTTGGAGAAGAATTTTTTGAAGGAGAGTCTCTACTTACATTAGAAGGTGCAAAATGTAATGCAGAAGTAGAAGCTAAAGTAGACGGAGAAATTTCATCTGTTGAAGTAAAAGAAGGAGATGAAATTAAAAAGGGAAGTATATTATTTAAAGCTATAGTAAATGAAAATTTAGATAAAGAAAAAGATGAAGAAAAATTAAAAGAAACTAAAAATTATCATGGTGAAGTAGTTGTCTTAGGTGGTGGACCTGGAGGATATGTAGCTGCAATCAGAGCAAGCCAAAGAGGTAAAAAAACTATAATAATTGAAGAAGATAATTTAGGTGGAACATGCCTAAATAGAGGATGTATTCCTACAAAATCAATGGTACAAAGTACTAAAGTAAAAGATATTATAGACAGTGCAGAGATATTTGGCGTAGAGAATTCAAGCGGTGAATTCTCTATGGGAAAAATTATAGATAGAAAAAATAATGTAGTTAATACTTTAATATCCGGTTTAAATTGTAGTATGCAAAAACATGATATTGAGGTTTTAAAAGGTCGAGGAAAAGCTAGAGATAATAAGTCTTTAGAAGTTGATTTAAAAGATGGAAAAGCAATTGTAGAATTTGATGATTTAATTTTAGCACCGGGAAGTAAAGTTGCATTCCCACCTTTTGCAGGGGCAGGTTTAGCAGATAATTTAACATCAGACGATTTATTAGAATTAAGAGAAATACCAAAATCACTTATAATATTAGGTGGTAGGGTTATAGCTATGGAATTTGCTTTTATATATAAAAAACTAGGTACAGATGTAACAGTAATTCAAAGATCTAATAGCATATTCCCAAATCTTGATGATGATGTAATAGATGTAGTTAGAAAAAGTGCAATAGAAAAAGGTATTAATCTAATAGAAGGAACTAATATTAAATCAATAAAAAATACAATTGATAAAGAGAAGATTGTAGAATTTGAACAAGATGGGGAAATTAAATTTGCCTTTGCAGAAAAAGTAGCAGTAGCCACAGGAAGAGAACCTAATTTAGAAGGTCTTGAACTTGAAAAATTGAATGTGGAAATTTCAGATAAAACAGGTGGTATAAAAGTAGATGAATATATGAAGACCACTGCAGAACATATCTATGCTATAGGAGATGCTACAAATATCTATAATTTAGCTCATGTAGCTTCTAAACAAGGCCTAGTTGCTGTTGAAAACATATTGGGTAATAATACTAAGATGAAATACTTTGCAATACCTGAGGCTGTTTTTACAGACCCAGAGATAGGTCTTGTGGGTATGAATGAAAAAATGTGTAAAAAAGAAAATATCGAATATATAATCGGTAAGTTCCCATATATGGCAAATGGTAAAGCTTTAGTAGAAAATGAGACTGAAGGATTTGTAAAAGTTATCGCAAGAAAGGATAATCGTGAAATAATAGGAGCGAGTTTAATCGGTACAGCTGCTACAGATTTATTAAGTGTATTTGCTAATTTAGTTACAAATAAGATTACTATAGATAAAGCAAAAGATGTGGTTTATGCACATCCTACAGTATCAGAAACAGTATTTGAAGCTATACTTGACTTAGATGGGGAGTCATTACACAAATAAAATAAATAGGGTAGGTAATATGGTGAAAAATAGAATTATAATTTCAGAGATTTTTAACCCAGCATATAATTTAGGTTTGGAAGAATATCTAATAGAAACTGGAGATAATATTTTATATCTATGGCAAAATGATAATACTATAGTAATTGGACGAAACCAAAATCCTTATAAAGAATGTAATATAAAAAAAATAAAGGAAGATAAGGTTAATTTAGTAAGAAGAAGAAGTGGTGGAGGAGCTGTCTACCATGATATGGGAAATTTAAATTTTACTATAATATCTAAAAAACATAAAAATAATATAGAGGAAAATTTTGATTTGGTAAATAGAGCTTTATCTTATGAAAATATAAAATCTGTATTTAATGGTAGAAATGATCTTCATGTAGATAATAAGAAAATATCAGGTAATGCCTTTTTTGAAGATGAAGATATATTTTGTCATCATGGAACTATGTTAATAGATGTAGATATGAATAGATTAGGAAAATATCTTACAGCATCAAAATTAAAACTAGAATCAAAGGGAATAGACTCAGTTAAATCACGAGTTGTCAACTTAATAGATATTGAACCAAATATAAATGTAGAAAAAATAATTCAAGGGTTTATAAAAGCTTATAAAGAAAAAATTAATAATTCAGATATTGATATAGAATATTTTGATAAAGAAAAAATAGAAAATAATCCGGATATAATGGAAAAGGTGAATAGATATAGTTCATGGGATTGGGTTTTTGGAGAAAGTCCAAAATCAAATATGTATTTTGAAGAAAAATTTGATTGGGGAATAATAGATTTAGAACTAGATGTTGAGTCAGGTTTTATAAAAAATGCAAAAATATATACGGATAGTATAATAAACGATAACTTTGATGAATTATCTGAAAATTTAAAAAATATTAAATTAAAAAAAGAAAGTTTAATAGAGAAGATAGAAGAAACTATCAAAGATGAAAAAATAAAAAAAGATTTAATAAAAAAAGTAAATAATTTTTAAGAAAAAAATAGACCTCCTAAATAAATTTAGGAGGTCTATTTGTGGTTATTTCTTAAAATGTTTTAATGGTTTTTTTGGAAAATAGTCTACGCAACATAAAAATATTGCATTTCATAAATGTATAAAACTGTAAAACAAAATAAAAAACCTTGAAACTTTGTTTCAAGGTTTTCATGGAGGCGACACCCAGATTTGAACTGGGGATAGAGGTGTTGCAGACCTTTGCCTTACCACTTGGCTATGTCGCCATATTATCTGGAGCGGAAAACGAGATTCGAACTCGCGACCCTCGCCTTGGCAAGGCGATGCTCTACCACTGAGCCATTTCCGCATGGTGCCCAGAGCCGGAATCGAACCAGCGACACGAGAATTTTCAGTCCTCTGCTCTACCGACTGAGCTATCTGGGCAACTATGTATCATGTTGCACCCGTGTGGTACATATATATATTACAATAACAAAATATAATTGTCAAGTATTTTATGTTTTTTTATATTATAATATAAATAGGTGATAATATGAATCCTTTTATATGTGATAAAAAAGCTAGTTTAGCTATAATATCTTACAAAGCTAATAAAAAAACTTTAGATATGTTAAATAGTCTTGATATAGATTATTTATTGACTAAAAAACATAATAGTCTACCATATCAAATAGACGATCATCCAGATATGATGATTCATCCTATAAACTATAATACACTAATTATTGAAAAAAGTGTATTTAATTATTATGAAATTTTAAAAAAATATGATAAAAAGATAATAAAATCTTTTAGAGAGCTAGATTTAAAGTATCCAAATGATATATATTTAAATGTTTCTAGAGTTGGAAATTATTATTTTCATAAAGAAAATTTTATAGATGAAAATTTAAAAAAAGAATTAGATAAAATTAATTTAAAAGAAATATTTGTCAAGCAGGGTTATAGCAGATGCTCTACCATGGTAATAGAAGAAAATACTGTGATAACACAAGATTTAAAGCTTCATAAAAAATATACTTCTCTAGGCCTAAAGTCCTATTTATTGCCACCTGGAGGGATTGAGCTTCCAGGCTATGATACTGGATTTATAGGTGGCACTTGTGGTATGATTAACCGTAGAGAATTAATATTTTATGGGGATATAGATAATTATATTCACGGAGATATATTAAAAAAAATATTAAAAGAAAATAATATTGGCTACAATTGTCCGAAAGATGTCAAATTTATCGATAGAGGATCTATTATAGCTATATAATATGAGGAGGAAAAATTGAGTATTATTCAACCAAGTATTTTACCTGGTATGATGGAATTACTTCCTGAAGACCAAGTTGAATTTAATAAAATGAAAGAAATAATTGAAGATACTTTTAAAAAGTATGCATTTTTCCCAATGGATAATCCTGTAATGGAAAAAATGGAGATACTTAATGCTAAAGGTGGGGGAGAAACTCAAAAACAAATATATGAGTTTACTAAAGGCAGCACAGAAATAGGACTTAGATTTGATTTAACAGTTCCCCTAGCAAGATATGTTGCAATGAACTTTAGCGACTTAAATTTCCCTTTTAGAAGATACCATATAGGTAAATCTTATAGAGGAGAAAGAAATCAAAGAGGAAGATATAGAGAATTTTATCAATGTGATATAGATATTATAGGACATGATAATTTATCTTTATATAACGATGCAGAAATTCCTATGGTAATGGCAGAAATTTTTGAAAGTCTTAAGTTGGATAATTATATATTCCATTATAATAATAGAACTATGTTAAATGGTTTCTTTGAATCATTGGGCATAGAAGATACAGTATTTGCTTTAAGAACTATAGATAAAATATTAAAAATAGGCGAAGAAAATGTAAAAAAAGAGTTTATTGAAAATGGAATCTCTGAAGAAAAAGTAAATAAGATTTTAGAATTTATTACTTTTAAAGGCGATAACAATGAAACTTTACAATATTTAAAATCTTTAGATATATCAAACGAAGTATTTCTTAAAGGACTAGAAGAATTAGAATTTGTATATGAAGAGATGCTTAGATTTGGTATAAAAGAAGAGCATATTACTATTGATTTAAGTATTACTAGAGGGCTTGATTATTATACAGGAACTGTAATAGAAACCTTCTTAAAAGGGTATGAAAGTATAGGCTCTGTATGTTCAGGTGGTAGATATGAAGATTTAGCTAGTAATTATACAAAACAAAAACTGCCAGGAATAGGACTAAGTATTGGTCTTACAAGACTTTATTATCAATTAAAAGAAGCAGACTTAATAAATTTTGAAGTTAAACCGGCTGTAGAAGCTCTAGTTATACCTATGAAAGGTATGGAAAATTATGCAGTAGATTTATTGAATAAATTAAGAAAGCATGATATAATAGTCCAAGCTTATTTAGAGTCAGGAAAAATGAAGAAAAAATTCAATTATGCTGATAAATTAAATATACCTTATGTTATAGTAATAGGTGAAGATGAGCTAAAAGAAGAAAAATATTCATTAAGAGATATGAAGACTGGAGAACAGAAACTAGTTGGAATAGATTATTTAATAGAAAACTTATAAAATTTAATATGTGCGAAGAAGGATCCCAGTAGGATAAAAAGTACTTAAAGAGAGGAAAAGTTGTAGCTGAAAGCTTTTCTAAGAAAACTATTATCTGAATACTAATCTGGAGCATATAAACTAATTAAGAAGTAATTAGGGTGGAACCACGAATTCAACTTCGTCCCTACATGTAAATGTAGCGACGAAGTTTTTTTATTTTAAAGGAGGATATTATGAGCATAAAAATTACTTTACCAGATGGTTCTGTAAAAGAACATGAAGAAGGAATAATGCTATTAGATGTAGCAAAAGATATATCAGAGGGATTAGCAAGAGCAGTAGTAGGAGCAAAAGTTAACGGAGAATTAAAAGGACTTCAAGAAAAGTTAAATGATGATGCAGAAGTTAGTTTTGTAAAATTTGAAGACAAAGAAGGAAAAGAAATATTTTGGCATACAAGCTCTCATATAATGGCAGCAGCTATACAAAGACTTTTTCATGAAACTAAATTTGCAATTGGACCAGCTATAGAAAACGGATTTTACTATGATTTAGATTCAGAACATAAATTTTCTCAAGAAGATCTTGAAAAAATAGAAGCAGAAATGAAAAAAATCGTAAAAGAAGGATATAGATTAGAGAGAGTTGAACTTCCTAGAGAAGAAGCTCTAGCTATGTTTGAAGAAAAAAATGATATTTACAAAGTTGAAATAATAAATGAATTACCAGAAGGTTCTGTTATATCACTATATAAATTAGGAGATTTTGTAGATTTATGTAGAGGACCACATCTTTTAGATGTTAAAAAAGTTAAAGCTATTAAATTATTAAGTGTAGCTGGTGCTTATTGGAGAGGCGACGAAAAAAATAAAATGCTTCAAAGAATTTACGGCATAAGCTTTGATAAAAAGAAAAATCTAGATGAATATCTAGAAATGCTTGAAGAAGCTAAAAAAAGAGATCATAGAAAATTAGGTAAGGAACTTGATTTATTTAGTATGCACGAAGAAGGCCCAGGTTTTCCGTTTTTCCATCCTAAGGGAATGATAGTTAGAAATGAACTTGAAAACTTCTGGAAAGCGGAACATGAAAAAAGAGGCTATGGAGAAATTAAGACTCCAGTAATATTGAGTGAAAGTTTATGGCATCAATCAGGTCACTGGGATCATTACCAAGAAAATATGTATTTTACAAAAATAGATGACCAAGACTATGCTATAAAACCTATGAACTGTCCAGGTGGAATATTAGTTTATAAATCAAATATGCACAGCTATAAAGAACTTCCTTTAAAATATGCAGAACTTGGATTAGTTCACAGACATGAGCTTTCAGGTACACTTCATGGACTTATGAGAGTTAGAAGTTTTACACAAGATGATGCTCATATATTTATGTTACAAAGCCAAATAAAAGAAGAAATAAAAAAAGTTATAGATTTATGTGACTATATTTATTCAGTATTTGGATTTAAATATACTGTAGAACTTTCAACTAGACCAGAAGATTTCATGGGTGAAGTATCAGATTGGGATTATGCTATACAAAGCTTAAAAGAAGCACTAGAAGAAAAAGGTATAGACTATGAAATAAATGAAGGTGACGGAGCGTTTTATGGCCCTAAAATAGATTACCACCTAGAAGATGCTATTGGAAGAACTTGGCAATGTGGTACTATTCAATTAGATTTCCAAATGCCAGAAAGATTTGACCTTACTTTTATAGATAGCGATGGAGAGAAAAAACGTCCAGTAATGGTACACAGAGCTATTTTAGGTTCTATGGAAAGATTTATGGGAATATTGATTGAACACTTTGCAGGAAAATTCCCAGCATGGTTAGCTCCAGTTCAAGTAGAAATTTTACCAATATCTGATAAATTTAATGATTATGCTAAAGATTTAGCTGAAAAAATGAAATCAAAAGGCATAAGAGCTGAAGTTGATGATAGATCAGAAAAAATTGGATTTAAGATAAGAGAAGCTCAAATGAACAAGATACCTTACAGTTTAATTATTGGAGAAAAAGAAATAGAAGAAAATAAAGTTTCTGTAAGAAAAAGAGATGAAGGCGATAAAGGTTCTGTATCACAAGATGAATTTATAGCTTCTTTACTTGAAGAAATAGAAGAAAAAAGAATATAATATTTTAAATTTAAACACTTCTGTATAGAAATATATAGAAGTGTTTTTTGTTTTATTTTCTATATTGACAATTATTTTTTTCGTGGTAAAATTAAGAAGTGAGTTAAAATCCATGTAAAAAAATTGATTTATTAAATAAGTATACTTGACTTAAAGTTTATTTATTAGTATAATCAATATGTTAATAATTCGGTTTAAGTAGAGTATCCGCTCTCACCTTATAATTATAAATTCATAAGGTTACAATATAATTTTACAAGAGATAATCTATACTGTAATAGTATATGATATTTATTGTGTGATTTTATGGCGGGTATATTCTACTCGCCATTTTTTTAGATTACATGGAGGTGTACAAGCTATAAAAGATTTACTAATCAATGAGGAAATTAGGGCAAAGAAAGTTAGACTTATTGGGGATGACGGAGAACAAAAAGGTATAGTTTCCACTAGAGAAGCATTAGACTTAGCTAGAGACAAGAATTTAGACCTTGTAAATGTTGCTCCAAATGCAAATCCACCAGTTTGCAAGATAATGGATTACGGAAAGTTTAAATATGAAGCTATTAAGAAGGAAAAAGAAGCTCGTAAAAAACAAAAAACAGTAAACATAAAAGAAATTAGACTAAGTCCTAATATAGATACTCATGACCTAGAAGTTAAAGCTAATAGAGCTAATAAATTTCTTGATAACGGAGACAAAGTTAAAGTTAGCGTGAGATTTAGAGGTAGAGAATTAGGTCATAAAAATATTGGTAAGGAAGTATTAGAAGATTTTACAAAACTTACAGAAGGACATGGAGTGGTAGACAAAAGACCAGCCATGGAAGGTAGGAGCATGGTGATGTTCCTTATGGCAAAGTCGGATAACTAGGAGGTATAAGTATGCCAAAAATGAAGACACATAGAGGTTCCGCTAAAAGATTTAAAAGAACAGGAACTGGTAAATTAAGAAGATTTAAAGCGTACAAAAGTCACTTAACAGGTAAAAAATCACCTAAGAGAATTAGAAGCTTAAGAAAAGGCGCAGTAGTAAGTAAATCAGATCAAAAAAGAATCGATCACATGATTCCTTAATGTTAGTTGGAGGTAGATTTTAATGGCAAGAGTAAAAAGAGGAGTGCAAACTAGAGCTAAACATAAAAAAGTTCTAAAAGCAGCAAAAGGATATTACGGCTCAAAATCAACTTTATACAGAACTGCTAATGAAGCTGTTATGAAGTCAATGAGCTATGCTTATATAGGTAGAAAACAAAGAAAAAGAGATTTTAGAAAATTATGGATTGCTAGAATTAATGCAGCTACAAGAATGAATGGTCTTAGCTATAGTAAATTTATGCATGGTCTAAAAAAAGCTAATATAGATATGAACAGAAAAATGTTATCTGAAATGGCTATACATGATCCAGCTGGATTTGCTGAATTAGTTGAATTAGCAAAAAACGCTTAATATAAAACCCTTTAATAGGGTTTTTTTTATTACTGTAATACTTTAAACTCACATTAAAAATAGACAACTTATTATTGTTATAGAAAATATTGAGGTAAAAAAATGAAAATTTTAACTAGAGTAAAAGATTCAATACAAGAAAGTCCACCGAGGTTTTTAGTTACGGGATTTTTATTTGTTATAATTATAGGAGCTTTATTGCTACATTTACCAATATCTTCAAGAGAAGGCATATGGACTCCACTTTTAGATTGTTTTTTTACAGCTACATCGGCAACTTGTGTAACGGGGTTGGTTACTTTAAATACAGCTGCACACTGGACAACTTTTGGCCATGTAGTTATAATGCTTTTAATCCAAATTGGCGGTTTAGGTTTTATGACAGTAGCAACTCTTATGGCACTTCTTTTAGGTAAGAGAATTACCCTAAGAGATAGATTAATTATACAAGAACAGATGAATACTTTTTCTTTGTCAGGAATGGTTAAACTTATTAGATATGTCATAGTTTCAACATTGATAATTGAAGGTATAGGGGCAGTGTTACTATCTTTTAAATTTATACCTATGTTTGGTTTAAAAGGTATTTGGTTTAGTATATTCCACTCAATTTCTTCTTTTTGTAATGCAGGATTTGATATAATAGGGCCAAATAGTTTAAATGAATTTATAAATAGTCCTTTAATAATGCTAATAGTTAGTTTTTTAATTATTTTAGGCGGAGTTGGCTTTAATGTATATATGGATATTACTAGCAAAAAATTTAACTTTAAAAAGTATACTCTACATACAAAAATTGTACTTGTAATGACAAGTATATTGTTATTAGTAGGTTTTTTTGGAGTTTTACTATTAGAATTTGATAATCCTGAAACTATAGGAAATCAAGGAGCTCTAGGTAAAATATTAGGCTCATGGTTTCAATCTACAACGGTAAGAACAGCAGGTTATACAGCTTTTGATCAAGCTGCTTTAAGAGATAGTACAGCGGTAATATGTATACTTCTTATGTTTATAGGTGGTTCACCAGCTGGTACAGCAGGAGGTATAAAAACTACTACATTTGCTGCTTTATGGATGGTTTTACTAAATGAAATAAGAGGAAATGAAGATATAGTTGTATTTAAAAGAAGAGTTAGGTTTTCTGTTATTAGAAAAGCTATAGCTATACTTATGATAGGTGTTTTATGGGTTGCCTTTGTTATATTTATGATGTTAATTGTTGAACCTTATTCACTGCTCGATATATCTTATGAAGCAGTATCAGCTTTTGCTACTGTTGGATTGACTAGAAATTTAACACCTAATTTAACAGCATTTTCACAAGTTCTTATTATAATAAGCATGTACTTAGGCAGAGTAGGAACTATGACATTAGTATTTGCTTTAGCAAACAAAAAAAGAAGAAGTCTTTATAAAGAAGCTTATGGAAATATAATTATAGGATAAGGAGAAAATTATGAAACAATTTGTTGTAATTGGTTGTGGAAGATTTGGAAAATCATTAGCTACGAATTTATCCGAATTAGACCATGAGGTTTTATTAATTGATAATAATCAAGATACTGTTGATGAAATGAGTAGAATAGTAACTCATGCAGTATGTGCAGATGTTACAGTAGAGGGTACATTAGAAGCTTTAGGGGTACAAAATTTTGATACTGTAATCATAGGTATTAGTAGCAATTTAGAAGCTGCAATAATGGCTACAGTTGAAGCTAAAGATTTGGGAGTAGGTACAGCTATTGTGAAGGTAAAAGACAGTATTCATGGCAATATAATAGCTAAAGTTGGAGCAGATAGAATAATTATTCCAGAAAAAGATGCAGGGGTTAGACTTGCACATAATTTGACTTCTTCAAAAATAGTTGATTATATTGAAGTATCTGATGAGTTTAGTTTAATGGAAGTAAAGGCTCCTAAAGATTGGTACGGAGAATCTATTGAAAGCTTAAATATCAGAGAAAAACATGGTCTTACAATTGTAGCTATTAAAAGCAAGGGTTCAGCTATAATAAATCCTTCACCAAAATATAAAATCGAGATAGGAGATACATTGTTAGTAGTAGGTAAAGTAGTCGATATTGAAAAACTAGCAATGGCAACGGATGAGTAAATATATAAAAAGTAAGGATAATAGTTTTTATAAAAATTTAAATTCATTAAACAAAAGAAAAAATAGATATA
>Ga0079226_10003984_pt1 | contig 11299 bp, 10 predicted proteins | sample Poulit2014_FD_76345 | JGI IMG/M metagenome (GOLD analysis project Ga0079226, IMG submission 76345) | Agricultural soil microbial communities from Georgia to study Nitrogen management - Poultry litter 2014 | ecosystem: Environmental > Terrestrial > Soil > Agricultural land | place: USA: Georgia...
ATACCTGCGAAACAGATGCGCCGCAAAAGGTCTGACGCCCTAGATCAGCAGGGACGGAGTCTGCGAGTGACTGATCTGTGGTGAGGTCGTGGTCCCCGCTTAACGGCGGTGGACCGCAAGGCCGATGCGCCGATGCCAGCAGGTTCATTTGCTCGCATCGATTAGCTTGCTCGGGCCACCGGATCGTCGCGTGGCTCCGAACCGCTTTCTGACGTTGGTCAGTGGTGGGTGGGTGCCGGCTCCTGTTGAGTGATGCGTTCAGCGTGGGCGGGCCCGGCGCCGCGTGCGGCGCGGACGCTGGCTTCGGGGGTGAGGTCGAGGCGTCGGAGCAGTTGGGCGTTCATGGCCACGACGACGGTGGACAGTGACATGAGCAGGGCGCCGACGGCCATGGGCATGACGAAGCCGATGGGTGCGAGCACGCCGGCGGCCAGGGGCACGGCGATGAGGTTGTATCCGGCGGCCCACCAGAGGTTGTGCTTCATCTTGCGATAGGAGGCGCGGGAGAGCTGGATGACCGCGAGTACCGAGCGGGGGTCGTCGGAGGCCAGGATGACTCCGGCGGAGGCGATGGCGACGTCGGTGCCCGCACCGATCGCGATACCCACGTCTGCTTGGGCTAGTGCCGGTGCGTCGTTGACGCCGTCGCCGACCATGGCCACCACGCGGCCCTCACGTTGGAGTTCGGCGACCTTCTCGCTCTTGTGCTCGGGGCGGACCTGGGCGAAGACCTGGTCGATGCCCAGCTCGGCCGCGACCGCTTGGGCGACCGGTTCGGCGTCGCCGGTGATCATGACCACGTGCATCCCCAGCTCGTGGAGCGCGTCAACCGATTCGCGTGACTCAGGCCGGATCTCATCGGCCAGGGCCAGGGCACCGGCAATCTCGTCGTCGATGAGCACGTGGAGCACCGTGGCGCCGCGGGTGGACCATTCTCCGGTCGCGTGCAGGGCTTCATGTCCTGCCTCGGTCAGTAGGGACGGACCGCCGATGGCGACGGTGTGGCCCTCGACGATGGCACGCACGCCGACGGCGGTGGAGGCGGTGAAGTCGGTGGCTGGTGGGACGTGGAGGTGCCGGGCGGCGGCGGCCTCGCGGATGGCGCGGGCCAGGGGGTGTTCGCTGTAGGACTCTGCAGCGGCGGCCAGTGCAAGTAACTCGTCCTGGGTGTGGGAGCCGGTGGTGGTCATGTCGATTACGGCGGGCTGGCCGGCGGTGAGGGTGCCGGTTTTGTCGAACAGGACGGCGTCCACGGTGCGCATCTGCTCCAGGGCCATGCGGTCCTTGACCAGGACCCCTCCCTCGGCGGCGCGCTCGGTGGAGATGGAGACCACGAGTGGGATGGCCAGGCCCAAGGCGTGGGGGCAGGCGATGACCAGTACCGTGATGACCCGGATCCAAGCCTGCTCAGGCGTACCCAGGAGCAGCCAGGCAACGAGGGTGATGACGGCGGCGCCCAGGGCGTACCAGAACAGCCAACCCGCAGCCTTGTCGGCCAGGCGTTGGGCGCGGGTGGAGGAGGACTGCGCCTGGGCTACCAGGCGCTGGATGCCGGCCAGGGCGGTGTCCTCTCCGACGGCGGAGATCCGCACGCGTAACGCGTTGTCGGTGGCCACGGTTCCGGCGACGACCTGGTCGCCGACCTCCCGCTGTACGGGCTTGGACTCCCCGGTGATCATTGATTCATCGACGTCGGCGGCGCCGTCGACCACCTCACCGTCGGCCGGAACTCGGCCACCGGGGCGCACGATGACCACGTCACCCAGCTGTAGGTCCGATGGGGCCACGGTCACCACGGTCTCGCCCTGGACCTTCTCTGCCTCGTCGGGGAGCAGCGCGGCCAGTGAGTCCAGCGCGGAGGATGTCTGGGCCAAGGAGCGCATCTCGATCCAGTGTCCCAGCAGCATGATCACGACCAGCAGCGCTAGCTCCCACCAGAACTCCAGCTCGTGGGATAGCAGCCCGAGCCGGGCGCCCCAGGAGGCGACGAACGCTACCGTGATCGCCATACCGATCAGCAGCATCATGCCCGGCTTGCGTGCCTTGAGCTCGTCCACGGCACCGGTGAGGAACGGGCGTCCACCCCAGAGGTAAATGATGGTCCCCAGCACCGGTGCGACCCATGTGAGCCAGCCCCTCTGCGGGAGCTGATAGCCGAGAATATCGGCAAACATCGGGCTCAGTGCCACCGTGGGCACTGCGATCACCAGCATGATCCAGAACAGTCGGCGGAATTGCCCGACATGGTCGCCGTGGTCGTGCCCGCCATGCCCACCGTGCCCGGCCTGCGATATGTCGTGACCAGTGTGGGGGTCATGACCAGGGTTTGTGTGATCACCGGGATGATGTTCGTCGATGGCCTCGGCGTCGATCCCGCCGTGCCGGTCGTGACTCTCGCTCATGTGCAGCGCATGATCGTGTCCGTCGCGCTGCGTGGCGCCATTGCCATCGGCGTGGTGGCCACTGTGGTGCTGCGAGGCGTTCATTGTCGGGGTCTCCTTCCCGTCACCGATACATACCCCCTGGGGGTACCCGGTTCTTAAGTAGTAGCCTAGCCGTATAGGTTCGCCATCGGCGACCGCTTGTGATGCACGACTCAGACCAGGGTGCGGGCCTGGGACCTTTGGCCCGGATGCCCTAGCTGTCCGATGAGGCATGATGTGGTGGTGAAGAGTCGCTACTTACTTGCAGCCACGGTCACGGCCACTGTGCTCCTCGCCGTGACGAGCTGCTCTGATACCGCCACCCCGTCGTCCACAGACGAGGCAGGGGCCTCACCGCCTGGCACGGCCGAGCATGCCTGGTTCCTGGCCGACCACGACCTGGCGGACATGGAGGGCATCGAGATCATCGACCACCTCGACCGCCTCGCTATGGACCAGCGCCCGACGGATCTCATGGCCTCGGTGCGTCCCGACCAACTGGTCCTGGCCGACGCCGATGAGGAGGTGGCTCTGGACCTGCCCGAGGGTAGCTTCTACCTGTCCATCGCCCCGTATGTCGAGCAGACCCACGAGTGCTTCTACCACTCCCTGACTACCTGCCGCGGTGAACTCGCCGGTCAGGAGGTCGACGTCCGGATCCTTGACGACACAGGTGACGTCCTCGTTGAAGAGCGAGTCACCACGTATGACAACGGGTTCGTTGGGTTTTGGCTCCCCGACGATGTCGAGGGCACTGTCGAGATCACCTACGGTGGACTCACCGGCAGGGTCCCCTTCTCGGCTACCGAGGAAGGCGCGACCTGCCTCACCACTCTGCAGCTCGCGTAGGCCTGACACGGTCCCCGCCACAGCGCCCGAACCAAACCAGGGGCTTGACACCGTGGGACTTTTCACAACCACTTTAGAATGCGTAGGAGTGTTTTCCGGGGATGAAAATATTGACGAGGTAGAAGTTTGCGAGTAATGCCAGGAACCCGATGAGGAGGAAGTAGGCGAACTTCTCGGCTGTCCAACCCGCAGTGGCACGGGCGTGAAGGTAGGCTGCATAGATGATCCAGACCACGAAAGACCAGGTTTCTTTGGGGTCCCACCCCCAGGGGCGCCCCCATGCGTGTTCGGCCCAGATCGCGCCCGCGATGACGGTGAAAGTCCAAGTGACAAAGCCGACCCCGACGATTCGATAGGCCCATATCTCCAGTTTGGCAGCAACAGGAATTGAGCTCATAAGGCGCAAAAATGGGGACGGAGGTTCTTTTAGACCCCCGGTTTGTTCATCCTTATCGAGTAGATCGATGGCGCTCGTTACCTCACCAGAATGTGTTGCTTCATCAGCCCCGCCAGCAGCTTTCGTGCGTGCGCTTGTGCGCCGGTTTGTTACGCCAACCGGCTCGGTGCCAACGGTCTTTCTTTCCGCCGCATGCTGCATCAGCTGCAGGACAGCGAATGCGGCTCCGAGATAAAACAGTGCCGTAGACAAGGTGGCCACGGACACGTGGATAATGAGCCAGTAGGAGTCAAGTACTGGTTGAACCCCGTCTGCTTTTACGAAGAGAACTGATACGGCGGTACCGAGTCCGAGCACAGTCACAAGCGTGATGAGCGAGCCGAGGTAGCGCATGTCGCGCACGAAATTCAAGGCCAAGAAAATCGCGACGGCGATGAAAGTGGACATTAGCGTGAACTCGTACATGTTCGCCCATGTAAGGCGGCCGGCTGCGATCGCCCGGGCAATTAGACCACCTAAGTGCAATGATGCCGCGAGCCAGGTGGTATTCATCCCGATCTTCGCCGCCTTACGGGCGGGAGCAGCTCGTCCGCTGCCAAGACCAAACAGGTCAGTAGCGAAAGCAATCATGGCTACGGTGTATTCGAATATCGAGCCGTAGACCAGTACTGTGCTTAGGTCAGAGGCGTTCATGAGACTCCTTTGGGTTTATGTCAGCGATGACCCGGTTTAAGGCTCGCTGTAGGCCTGGGTCGTCGCCCCGTGCGAGAGCGGCAGCAGTAACGAGTGTTGTGCCGTTTTCCTGTGGTTCTAGACGGACCCAGATTCTCCGACGTCGCAAGAATAGCGATCCAACTAGGCCGGCCATAGCGGCGCCAGCGAAGACCCCCAGCCATACGACAGAAGGGTCGTATCTAAGGTCGAGCGCCACGAACCGGGGTAAGTCGTCGAAAGAAATACTGCCCCGACCTTCTGGAAGACTGACTTCCTCCCCTGGGCGCAAGACCGCCCGAAACGGGACGAGCTCAGAATCGCTCTTACCGTCGACCATTACCTGGGTCATGTTCTCGGTGTCGAGCACGAGGAGAGATTTCGGAATGCCGTCATCCAGGCCCAGGTCACCTTCCCACAGTTGCAGGACGAGCACGGGATCGATCGGGGTGGGGTGTGCTGAACCAACAAACGCTCCGTCGTCAGAGGGAATCGCGCTCGGCAGGAACGTCCCTTGGAACCCGAGTTGATTTTCCCCGCGGTTCGCATCTGGAACAGTGACGACGCCGGTGGACGTGTACACGACGTCTTGGGGTAGGAACGGAACCGGCCCCTGGAACGCGAGCTCGCCGTCGGAGTCGCGTACGGTCAGTTCCGGGGCATAGCCGTTGCCCATGAGGTAAATCCGTGCCCCTTCCAAGTCGAGTGGATGGTTCACCTCAATGATCTCCGGCTGGACGCGACCGTCAGGGTAGGAGACAGTAACGTCGGCGCGGAACTCCCTCGCGTGAGCGTCCAAGGTGAACCGTGAGGTGAATGAGTCCAGTGTGAAACGGAACGGGGTAAGGGACGTGTCGTCGAGCAGAGGCCCGGAGTTGAAGGCATCATAATCCAGCGGCGCGTTGACGAACGAGCGGCCTTCGACAACGAGGGCTTGCCCCCGGTAGTGCACCATATGCCCCCAGGCCATGGCGATGAGAAGCCCGACGAGCGCGAGGTGGAAAACGATGTTCCCAGTTTCACGCCCGTACCCGGTTTCGGCGGAAACTTTCGTACCTGTCTCATCGGTTTCGGTGGCCACCTTGTGCAGCCTGCCGACCTTGAGTTTGCTGAGCGCCTGCTCAGGGGTGAGATCTGTGGTGAATTCTGCACGGGTGGGATACCGGCCCAGGTTCCTGGGCATCCGCGCAGGTCCCGATCTCATTGCCTGTAAGTGCACCCAGAGCCGGGGGAGAATGCACCCGGCCAGGGAGATGAACAATAATAAGTAGACGGCAGAGAACCACGCTGAACCGTACACGTCAAAAAGGCCAAGACGTTCCAACCACGGGGCGATCTCAGGGTTGTCCGTGTAATAACGCGCTACGGCGGTTGGATCTGCCGGTCTTTGCGGGAAAAATGCCCCTGGCAGTGCAACCACGGCAAGGAGGAGCAGCAGAATGAGGGCAACACGCATGGAAGTCAGTTGCCGCCACATCCACCGTCCCCATCCACGCCATCCAATCCCTTTGGCCGTTTCGGTGGAGCCTCTTAGTCCTTCTGGGGTGTAACTCATCAAATCACCAAGTCCCATGAATCGATCAGCCCTTGTAACAGGAGGGTCAATCGCGTCCATACACCTGTGATGAGGAGAACCCCAATGACGGCGAGCATGGCCCCCCCAAACCGCATAATCGCCACCCGGTGCCGCTTCATCCAAGCCACCATTCGCTCGGAACTACGCAGACCCAAGGCAACCCCGACGAAGGGTAGCCCGAGACCAAGACAGTAAGCGATGACCAAGACGATCGCCCGGGTGGAGTTTGCTTGATCCATGGCAAGAGCGATCACCGCAGCTAACGTGGGCCCGATGCAGGGCGCCCACCCGAGGCCAAAAGTGATGCCAAGAAGCGGCGCTCCCACGAGCCCCGCCCGCGGTGACATCCGCAGCCGGCGCTCACGCAGGAGGAACGGGAACGCCCCAATAAATGCCAAGCCCATGAGGAGCACGATGACTCCAAGGAGCCGAATGATGATGTCCTGGTATTGCGCCAGAAATAAGCCCACTGAGCTGAGCAGCGCCGTCATCGCGACAAACACAGCGGTGAAACCCCCGATAAACAACCCCACCCCGGCTACGACCTTCCCGCGTTTACCGTCGTCGGCTCCGGCCATTCCGCCCACGTAGCCAACATAACCGGGCACGAGTGGTAGCACACATGGTGAGGCGAAGGAGACGATCCCAGCAAGGAGTGCTACGGGAATCGCTAGCAGCATTGACCCGGCAAAGATCAGCTCGGCGAACGTTTGCCCGATGCTCATGATGACTCAGCGAGCGTGTCGGTAATTAAGGCGTTCAACGTCGATTTCTCGGCTAGGCCGAGGATTCGAGCAGCAACCCTACCTCCGGCGTCCAATACAACCGTTGTTGGCACTGCTTGCAAAGGTACAACCCCTTGCACTGCGGCGATTCCAGCCGCATTCTTGTCGTACAACGACGGATATGGCATGTCGAACCGCCGCTCGAACGCTATTGCGGTGGCCGGTTCATTAACGTTGTTCACCCCTAAGAAGTGCACTTGACCTTCATGTTCCCGCGACAGGGCAGCGAGGTCGGGTGCCTCTTTGCGGCACGGGGGACATTCGGCGTACCAAAAGTTCAGGACGACGACGTCACCGCGCCAGTCGGATATGTCGACTGGATCGCCGGTCATCGACTCTCCGGCAAGTTCGACCGGCTCACCCCGTTCGTCCGTGTCCCACATTTGGACCGAGCCATCACCACTAACATATCCGGAGTCCACGGCGTCAGTTGAGGTGAGATCCTGTTCAGCGCTTCCAGAGCAGGAGGTGAGCACGAGCGCTATGGCAGCTAACGCAGCGGGAAAAAGTCGGCGCAGAATTCGAGGCATGGTCAGTTCCAGTTGATAGTGGGATGTAGCGCAGACGGGTTTGCCAGCAGGCGCCGCTGATCCCAACCCGACGGCGCTTCACCTTCAGCACGGGTGGTGTTGAACGGGGCGGCCGTGCATTGGTGGGTGCGTAGGCACCGCGCTTCGGTGTAGGGTCGCGTGATCGACGTCGGGCTCTGACGTGCCATGACCGTGTCTGCGGGGTCTTGGGCCGTGCAGCGGAGGTCTTTGATGACCGAAGTCATTCGGCGGTCAAGCTGTCCCTGATGTGGTTTTGCCCAAGAGGCTTCAAAGTTCGTCAACTACGTATTTCACGCCCGGAGTTTGAGTAGCAGTGATGGTCGGGCTGAGTATGGACTGGCGTCCTCGTTGTGGGAAACCATCTTCTGGGTGAATTTGGTGTCCGCGTCGTTATGTGCTGCGGTCACAGGATCGGTCGAGTCCGACTTCTCTGTTGTAGTAACGGTCGATTGCAATGGCCCGGCGAGACCGTCGTCGTCGGTGTTGGTCCCGCACGCGGCCAGGGTCACCGCTAACGCGATGGCGGCGCCCATAACGGAGATTCCTTGCTTCATAAGAGGTGCGAGTAACCCTTAATCTTCTTCCCCAACTGGAGGTGACGGTTAATTGCGAGGTCGATGCACAGTTCATCTCCACCAAACCAGACAACTTCATCGAGGCCCGCACTGAAACTGACTTCTTCATCAACCCTTCATGAACTTGTCATCAGAGCGAAATACTTCCAAGACCACCAACACATTCCGCGTCTAGTAGTTGGCAGGGTTTTCTTTGATTCGAAGGTGGGGACGGTGGCGTCGGCCGACCCTAGCGGGAGCTTCCTTGCTAATTTAGGTGAAACCGGTATCGGTGTAGGTCAGCGGCTAGTTTTGGACGCTCTGAGTGCATGACCTAACTTTTCTTCGGAGCGATTTTGTCAAGGTTGAAGATGTCGGCTAGACGCTTTTGGGCACTGGTGGTCTGGGTGAATATGCGCCTCTGGTTTCAGTGGCGGTCAGGACCTCAGCAGACCCAAAAGCACAGGACTGAGCCCGCAATACCGGGCCTAAAGACCCTGGACCAAAGTCCTGGAGGCATCGCGGATGCAACATCACGCGCGTGCTGGAAGGATCGTTCGTATGACGGTTAACGCAGTTAAAGGTGAAGAGATCCGGGTCCTGGTGGTGGATGACGAGGTGCCGTTGGCCTCATTGGTGAGTAACTATCTTGAGCGGGATGGCTTTGTGGTTCAGGTGGCTGGCGATGGCGGGATAGCTGTGCAACGAGCTCGCGAGTGGGAGCCGGCTGTGATCGTGCTTGACCTGGGCCTTCCCGGGGTTGATGGGATTGAGGTGTGCCGGCTGGTGCGCACCTTTTCGGACTGTTACATCATCATGTTGACCGCGCGGGTCGAAGAGACTGACAAGTTGATCGGGCTGTCGGTGGGGGCCGATGATTACCTCACCAAACCATTCAGCCCGCGGGAGTTGGTCGCCCGCATCCGAGTGATGCTTCGCCGACCGCGCCACAGTGATGTTGAACCGCTGGATACGGTCGCAGTGTTTGGGGCGTTGAGAGTGGATAGCACCGCGCGAGAGGTCCACGTAGGGCGCGATCTAGTACCCCTGACGCGGACGGAGTTTGATCTTTTAGCAGCATTGGCAACGAAACCGCGCGCTGTTTTCACCCGCCGGGAACTCATTGAAACGGTGTGGGGTCCGGGCTGGTTCGGTGATGAGCGTGTGGTTGATGTCCACCTCGCGCGGGTGCGGAACAAGCTTGGTGAGGACCCTGCCGACCCAGTCTTTGTCAAGACCGTACGCGGTGTTGGGTACCGGATGGGGACTGGGCAGTGAAGGGGCGCCGGTGGGGCTTTGCTGCTCGCCTGTTGAGTGCCATCGCGGTGGTAGTTCTTGCTGGGTTGGTCACTGCTGGGGTGATTGGCGCTGTAATCGGGCCGAGAATTTTCCACAATCATATGGTTGCTAGCCAAAGTATCGATAACGAGGTGATTTACCACGCCGAGGTGGGGTTCCAACACGCCTCAAGGCTGTCGCTGAGCGTGGCATTAGTGGCGGCCTTGGTTGCCTCGATTGCGGTCAGCGTGATCTTAACTCGTCGCGTGACCGGGTCGCTGTCGGCTGTCACGACCGCTGCGCGAGCATTAGCAGATGGCGATCACGGCGCCCGGGTACCGCTGATGAACTTAGGCCAGCAGTTCGACGAGCTCGCCGAGGCTTTCAACTCCATGGCCGCTGATCTTGCCGCGGTTGAAACTACCCGCACGAAAATGCTGGGCGACCTTTCCCACGAGTTGCGCACACCACTGGCGATCATCGACGGCTACCTGCAAGCCATCGGCGACGGGGTACGTCACACCGACAAGGACACGCTGGCGATACTGGGGGATCAGGTAGAGCGGTTGACGCGGCTGAGTGAAGATATCTCTCTCGTCACCATTGAGGAGGGCCGATTAACGATGCGTCACGTCCCGGTGCCGGTCACGACCCTGCTAGAAAGCGCACACGCGCAGGCGAAAGCCCAGTATCTAGCTGGTGGGGTCGACTTCGACTTCCAAATTTCTGATAGTGCCCAAGGGGCAGTGCTCGATGCGGACCCCGACCGCCTTGGCCAGGTATTGACCAACCTGGTGGATAACGCCTTGCACCACACGCCCCGCGGGGGACATGTCGTTTTGAGCGCAGACCTCGAGGGCTCGTGGGTCGTTATCCAGGTGAGCGATGACGGCGCGGGAATCGCGAGTGAACACCTCCCGCATCTGTTTAATCGATTTTACCGAGTTGATACCGCGCGGGACCGCTCCCGGGGAGGCTCAGGGGTCGGCCTTGCCATCGTCCGAGCGATCACTCGCGCTCATGGCGGTTCTGTGACCGCGAGTAGCGCAGGCCTGGGCAGCGGTGCGTCGTTCACCGTGAGCTTGCCCCTGACCTGAAACAGCGGCGCAACCCTTGAGCGCCCGGCGTTTTGTTGGTCTTGGAAGCGTTTCGCTCTGATGACAAGTTCATGAAGGGTTGATGAAGAAGCCAGTGTAGTGCGGGGTGGGACGTGGTTGTCTAGTTGACTAGAGACGAACCGGGATGGAACTAGATAATAACCGGCGCCTCCGCTGGAGGTTTGGACATATGGGAACTTAGGAAATACACCTGATGAAGCGAACCGTCTTCGTTGTGAGCGCCGTCGCCGCCTTAGCCGTGGCTCTGGTTGCGTGCGGGACCAACACCGAAGATGGCGACCGCGCGGGGCCTTCGCACCCCACCGCTACCGCAACGGATAAGGCTGACCCGAGTAGCTCGGTGTCTAAGGCGCACAATGACGCGGATACCGACTTCGCCCAAAAGATGATTGCCCATAATGAGGGTGCGATCGCGATAGCCAACCTGGCAGCACAGCACGCCACGACTGAACAAGTGCGAGACCTAGCCAATCAAATTATGGGGATGCAAAGTCCGGAGATCGAAACGATGACCACCTGGCTGATTACCTGGGAAGAAGACCTCGTCCTGACGGACGAGGAGACCGGGAAGGACCAGGGTGGAATGCTGCTGGAGGGTCTGAGGCGGCAGGAAGCCTTCAATGACCTTGAAGCACGATCAGGTGGTGACTTCGATAGACGTTTCCTCGAGCTGATGACCGCACACCACCACGAGGCCATTGAGATAGCTAAAGATGCGCGGAATCATGGAGAAAACTCGGAGGCGCTGGAACTCGCAGCGCAAATCATCGCGAACCAGGAAACTCAGATCAAACACATGGAAGAGTTGTTAAACACCGGGCTTGAAGGTGGGACAGGGGCCTCGAGTTGGCCGTGAAGCGTAGTTCACGGGGCGTCCATACTACAGAGCTCTCGGTAAATCCGACCCGTAGGACGTGTTCGAACCCCCCGCGAAAAACCATGACGGGGCGCTGCCGACTTTGACAAAACTAAGGAAGAATAATGCATTGGCATGGATGGAACGACATGGGTTTGGCCATGGGGTGGGGGTGGATCTTCATGCTTCTGCTCCTGGCCG
>Ga0079226_10003986_pt1 | contig 11297 bp, 12 predicted proteins | sample Poulit2014_FD_76345 | JGI IMG/M metagenome (GOLD analysis project Ga0079226, IMG submission 76345) | Agricultural soil microbial communities from Georgia to study Nitrogen management - Poultry litter 2014 | ecosystem: Environmental > Terrestrial > Soil > Agricultural land | place: USA: Georgia...
AGTCTAGCAGCCTAGGAAGGCAGCCCTGCATGCTCCCTCAAGCGGGCTTCAGCATCGTTGACAATCCGCGCAATTTTAGGGTCATCGAGGTCTAGATTTGATCCCCCCATGACTTGAGACGCGATCTTGCCAGTGGCGGTTCGTCGGAGTGCAACCTTGGCTGTCACACCGGGCGAAATATCAACGGTCTCACTCATCACAACGGATGCCTGTATGCGTTCTCGCAAAGTTGTGGCGAAGCGAGCATCTTTGTCAGAGGCCAACCGTAGTGTGAGGGGTTCTTGACCAGTGACCCATTCGACCGTAACCGTGTCGTCTTCGTTCTCCCAGGAGGCCGTATCAACTATGTCCCAATCAAAGTCAACTTCTACACCACCCTGACTGATTACTAAGAGTGTGGTAGCTGTAGCAACCGCCCACTGACCGTTCTTCAGTTCAGCGCTAGCCAAAATTTTCATGGGACGCTCACTGCCTGGAATCGGCGGGAGCGCGTCGATGACCCACGATGGGATTGAGTTTGATTTGCGGCTCATCATGCCAATTACGGTACGCCGTTTATATACTTTTGGATAGCCAGATCGTTACCACGTACGTAGCACTACGTTGGTATACGTACGTGGCGTTGGTAATTATGGCTTTTTACTGCATAATGGTTGTTACAAGATCATAAAGATCGAAAAGCCCTAGAGAGTAATTACTCCGTGAGTGCTTCGCGGGATGAGGACGTTGGGGAAGACGAACCTCAAACCGAAATGGAGGCGCTATGTCTGGAGCGATGACTCGTGGTGTACTTTTCGTGCACTCTGCACCTCGCGCGCTGTGTCCACATATCGAGTGGGCCGTGAGCGGGGTTACAGGCGCGCGCACATCACTCGATTGGATTGAACAGCCGGCTGCGCCGGGCATGCTGCGCTCTGAGTTGTCGTGGCAGGCACCGCAGGGCACAGGAGCGCGATTAACATCAGCGCTACGCGGGTGGACCCACCTGCGCTACGAAGTCACCGAAGAACCTTCTGCGGGCGTCGATGGTGGCCGCTGGAGCCACACCCCGGAACTGGGCATATTTCACGCTGTAACGGACGTGCATGGCAATATCCTGGTACCGGAAGATCGTGTTCGCGCCGTGGTCGAACAGGCAACGGGGAATGCTGATAAATTGCGTGAAGATCTTGACTTGGCTCTGGGCCAAGCGTGGGACGATGAACTCGAGCCATTTCGCTACGCCGGGGCAGGTGCACCTGTGCGTTGGCTCCATAGAGTTGGATGAAGCATTAAACACATAATAAATGGGTGGCGTGCGAACAACGAGGTTCGCACGCCACCCATTTTCGATTCTAAAATGAGTGCGCGGCGGCGTCACACACTGCGAAGAACCAAAGCCACGTTATGCCCACCAAAGCCAAACGAATTGTTGATCGCGGCTATCTGCCCCGAGGGTAATTCGCGAGGAGTATCCCGTACGAGATCAAGTTCCAATTCCGGATCTGGTTCAGTGACGTTAATTGTCGGAGGAGCGAGCCGGTTCTCAAGGGCGAGAATGGTGAAGATTGACTCAACAGCACCAGCAGCTCCCAATAAGTGACCCGTCATGGATTTCGTGCCCGAAAGTCGTACATGGTCGGCGTCTGCCCCAAATAGGCCAGAAATTGCACGAGCTTCAATCATGTCGCCTACTGGTGTTGAAGTTGCGTGAGCGTTGACATGAACTACATCGCCAGTCGATACATCAGCATCCTGCATAGCAATTTTCATAGCTCGTGTTTGTTCGCGCCCCTCTGGCTCAGGAGCCGCAATATGATGAGCATCACCGGTAAGACCAATGCCGGCTACTTCGGCGTAGACCTTGGCGCCTCGCGCTTTGGCATGATCTTCTGACTCCAGAACAACAACGCCTGCGCCTTCCCCCATGACGAAACCATCACGGTTTACGTCATATGGTCGGGACGCCTTTTGAGGTGCGTCGTTTTGAATTGAAAGAGCTTTCATCGCGGCGAAAGACGCAATGGGCAAGGGATGTATCGGTGCTTCTGTGCCCCCCGCGACCACAACATCAGCGCGGCCATTACGGATCATCTCAGCGGCGTATCCGATAGCTTCAGCCCCCGAGGCGCACGCAGACACAGTTGTGTGGGCTCCCGCACGCGCGCCCACTTCAAGAGCGACCCAAGCAGCGGCCGAGTTCGGCATCAGCATCGGGACAGTCATCGGCATAACGCGGCGTGCACCACGCTCCTTCATGGTGTCCCACGCACTCAGTAACGTCCATACTCCGCCAATGCCAGAGGCAACGGCTGCACCTAATCGCTCTGGGTTGACGTCTGGCGATCCAGCGTCCGCCCACGCCTCACGCGCTGCTAATAAAGCGTATTGCGCGTTCGGGTCTAATCGACGTTGTTCAGGGCGAGGTAGAACATCTTTCGCCGGTACTGCTAACTCCCCCGCAAACTTGACCGGGAGGTCCTCGTGGTCGCCAAGCCAGTCGGCGCTAATCGTGTCGATACCGGATTTACCGTTCAGAGCCGCTTGCCATGAACTTTGCGCATCTCCGCCCAGGGGAGTGGTGGCGCCTATACCAGTAACAACGACGGAACGCGGCTGTGTCATAACCAGTCCTAAGAGTTGATGGTAAGAAACACATCGGCGCCGAAGCTTCTTGCCTCGACGCCGATGCCTGGTGCGTCACAAATTAGCTTGACGCTGGAGTGACGCTGTGAATTTCAAAATGCTTTACGCTTGCGCTTTGGTGATGTAGTTGACGGCGTCACCAACAGTGGCGAGGTTCTTAACTTCGTCATCGGGAATGCGCACGTCGAACTTTTCTTCAGCCAGCGTCACAATGGTCATCATCGACAGCGAATCGATGTCAAGATCATCAGTAAAAGACTTCTCGGACGTAACTTCAGCTACGTCTAGTCCGGTTTCTTCGTTGACGATCTCTGCGAGGCCCTGCAGAATTTCGCTTTCATTAGCGGCCATGTGCTTTATCTCCTTGCGTGATTGTGAACATGTCAATTTACTAACATGTGTTGGTGTCCAAAACTAGCGTCGTGCCAGTCGCTAACTTTACGGCAGCACTATTACCTGCGCTGCATAGACCAGACCGGCCCCAAAACCGATCTGTAAAGCGAGATCGCCGCTGCGAACTTTCCCTTCTTCACGCAGACGCTGCGTTGCCAGGGGAATTGAAGCGGCGGAGGTGTTTCCTGTTTCTGCAATGTCTCGGGCTACCGCAACTGATTCAGGTAATTTTAGTTGCTTGATCATTTGATCGATGATGCGCATATTAGCCTGATGAGGAATAAAAGCCTGGATTTCATTTGGCTTTATGCCAGCGGCGTCAAGTGCACGTTGCGCAACCGGGGCCATCTGCCACACAGCCCACTTAAAGACAGTGGGTCCTTCTTGTCGTAGTGTGGGCCAGCCGGCGTTATCGTCTTTGACGCCTTTCCACGAATGCGTTTGACGGATTGCCTCGGCTTTTGAACCATCCGAGCCCCAAACTGTGGGACCAATACCGGGAGCATCCGACGCACTGACAATCGCGGCGCCTGCGCCGTCGCCAAGCAAGAAAGAAATGCTGCGATCGGTTGGGTCTACAAAGTCTGACATCTTTTCAGCGCCGATGACGAGCACATTTTTCGCGAGACCGGAGCGCACGAGGGCATCAGCTTGCCCAATGCCGTAGCAGTAACCGGCACATGCAGCTGAAATATCAAACGCTGCTGCTGGGGTAGCGCCGATACGATCAGCCAGCACAGCTGCTGCAGCAGGAGTTTGATGGAAATATGTCACGGTGGAGACGATGACAGCATCCACGTTCTTTGCAGGTAAATCCGCGTCGCTCAATGCTTTGACGGCCGCTTCTTCTGCGAGATCAAGAACGTCGGTATCGGCTCCAGCTCTGCGACGTGTCACTATGCCGGTTCGCTGTTGGATCCATTCGTCTGAAGAATCGATGGGGCCAGCGATGTCGTCGTTGGTAACGACATTTTCACCACGAGCGGCACCGATACCAACAATACGGGTGTGGTGGGAGCCGCTCAGTTGATTTAATACGGGATGGCTCACAGGGACTCTCCTGCCTTGCCATGTCGGCGCACGAGGTCGCGGGCTGCTTCAAGGTCGTCTGGTGTTTTTACTGCTACTGATTCCACACCCTTCAGGGTACGTCGTGCGAGACCTGACAGGACGGCTCCCGGTGCTAATTCAATAATCCCGGTGATGCCTGCTTCTCCCATCCGTTCTTGGCACAGGTCCCAGCGAACAGGAGTAGAGATCTGGTTTACCAGGTGCTGCAAGAGGGTGGGGCCGTCATCCAAGGTTGACGCATCTTCATTGGAAAGCATTGTGATGTCTGGTGTGCGTACCTTGACGGAGCTGATAAGACGCTCCATTTCGTTTACGGCGGGTGCCATGTATTTGGTGTGGAAGGCTCCGGCTACTTGTAAAGGCATGACTCGCGCACGAGTGGGCGGATCTTCTGCCAATTTTTCTAGGTTCTGGATTGTGCCTGCGGCAACAATTTGCCCGCCGCCGTTGACGTTTGCTCCCACTAAATCTAACTCAGTGAGTTTAGCCGTAATCTCGTCGGAATCTCCTCCTAAAATGGCGGACATTCCAGTTTCATCGGCGGCTGCAGCGGCAGCGGCCATGGCTCGACCACGAGCGGCAACGAGCATGAGTGCTTGCTCGGGAGTCAGTGCGCCGGAAACGGCAGCGGCAGTGTATTCACCAACAGAGTGGCCGGCGGTCATCGAGACCGTGGCACGTAGGTCGACTTCAGTTGGAAATAAGGCTTCGAGAGCTACTAGCCCTGCAGAAACAATGAGAGGCTGCGCTACGGCAGTGTCTCGAATCTCATCGGCGTCAGCTGTTGTTCCAGCATCAACTAGATTCAAGCCCGCTGCTTCCGAGTAAAGAGCCAACTGCTCCTCGACTCCTGGTAATTGCAGCCAGGGGGAGAACAATCCTGGAGTTTGAGAGCCCTGTCCCGGGCACAATACGACAAGCACGGATTCAACTCTGCCTGATCTTTAGTGGGTTTGATTGATGATGTCTCTCACGAACCTTACGCCATGAGATTAGAGGTTTCCTACAAAGAGGTCGGTTTACGCACTAAACGTGTGATCCAGTTCTCCACTCCACCTGCTCTCACTGATTCTCCCCAACGAGAGGGCGGTGTGTAACACATACGCTTCCCGAGGATGGAGAGCGTCCCATCCGCATAATTCCGCGACCTTGCGCAGTCGGTATCGGACCGTGTTGGGGTGGACATACAACTCTCTTGCTGTTGCCTCAAGGGACCTACCGGTTTCTATGTACGCTTCAACTGTTTGTAATAAAGATCCTTGCGAATTGCTCAGTGGTTTGTAGATATCAACAATCAGAGAGTGTTTCGCCTCTTTATCTCCCATCAACGCCCGCTCGGGTAGTAAGTCATTTGCCAAAACGGGCCTAGGGGCTAATGGCCACGCTGATGCGCTCTTTAAAGCAGACAAAGCGTGACGAGCTGAGAGACCAGCCTCGGCCAAACTTGTGACCTTGGGACCAATAGTGACCGGACCATGGCCAAAATATTCCAATAGGGATGCTGCCGCTTCTCGAAGATCACCGCTGCCTCCCAGTACCAAAACCAGCCGATCTCCTTGTATTCCAACCAGTGCATCGGCTACGGCTCGACGAGCTGAGCGGCGTAAGCGCGCGGGGTATGGTCCTGAAACGTGCCTCGGAGTTTGACCGATGACCACCACGGTTCCCCCATGTCCACTCCAGCCCAGAGCTGACATGCGTGAGCCCAGTGATTCTTGCGTATCACCGCGCACAATCGCGTCTACGACCAAGGCTTCTAACCGCGCATCCCATGCACCGCGGACCTCCGCAGCACGCGCGTAAACTTCTGCCGCAGAGAAAGCAACTTCACGCGAGTATCGTAGAACGGCGTCTCGTAATTCGTTTTCCATACCTGAGGCAGCCAACTCATCGGTGTGTTCTTCTACAACTTCGACGACGACTCGAACCAGTTGAAGTGTATTTTGCAAAGAGATGGAACGCGTTAATTCTGGCGGAGCAGCAGCGAATATCTGCTCTGTGGCGTGTTCCACAGAAGTCGGTTTTTCGAACCATGAAATGAATGCCGAAATGCCAGCTTGCGCTACTAAACCCACCCAGGAACGATCTTCTGCCTCTAAACCGCGAAACCAAGATAGTTCTCGATCTAATCGACGGACTGCGGCTGTCGCAAGCATGCCTGATGATTGCCGTAATAAGCGCAAAGTTTCTGGAGAACCAGGTGGTGGAATCGATGAGGTTCGGATGGTGGCCATGCGGGCAGCATAGAGGCGCGGTAGGCTCAAAGCGATGTCACGCTTGCATAAACTTTTGAAAAAACTGCGTCGACGACCTGCGGGAAAACGCGTGGGTATGCGCCGCCCGACATATGCTGCTCCACTGCATGATGCGGCCAAAGAGGACGAGTTGCGAACTATTTTGATTGCTGATCCGAACAACCGGGAAGCATTCACCGAACTTGCAGAACTGGTGTGGCACCGGACGGTTGAATCTGCAGAGCATGAACATTATGAAGATGCTTTGAGCGCGGAAAGTTCGCAGAACCCCGAAGAAGCAGCGCAGGACGCCGCGCACAACGCCGTGTGGTCTTTAGCAGAAGAGTTAGCCGGTAATCCTCACGCCTGGTATCCACTGGTGGAGTTAGCACGGTTGTCTGTCCATGAAGATCGCGATGGTGCGATGCGACGGCTTACGACCGCTGCGGAAAGAGATGACAGCGGTAAAGCTCTGGCCGAAGCGCTCAAAATGCTCCGTGACGCTGAACTCCCCGCAGACGCGTTAGCTTTAGGTATGGGCCATTGGCGAGTACAGGATCATGAACCTGAAGCAGGAAAACAACTAATTTATGCGGCCGTTGAGGCAGGACGACTGGCAGAAGCTCGCCGCCACTTTGAAGCGTTAATCGAGCACCCGGACACCAAATACGTCGGAAAAATCCGGAGTGAACTTGAGGGACTGCTGAACGAGTAAACTCGTTCGAAATAAAATCTGAAGATGTAAAGGTTGAGGGACGTCGATGATTTTCGACGTCCCTCAACTCGTTTACCAATTAATGCTTACTATCTCTGATTTATGAATCGCCGCCTGCGCTACCGGTGGTGCCAGCATGAACATTATGTAGTTCATAGCGTTCGATAGCCTTTGCCGGTGCGTCTGCGTCAACCTCGCCGCGCTTGGCGAGCAGTTGGAGCACCTTGACTACGGCTGATGGTCCGTCAATCTTGAAGTGACGACGTGCAGCTGGTCGAGTATCGGAGAATCCGTAACTATCGGCACCGAGAGTGGCATACTCTTCCGGTACCCACTGACGGATTAAATCAGGCACTGCATGGTTGTAGTCGGTCACGGCAACCACCGGGCCCGAAGAATCTTGAAGGGCCTGCGTTACCCATGGCGCTTCCGGTTCAGAACCCGGATTGAGGTAAAGTTCATCTTCATATTTCAAGCCTTCCTTGCGCAGTTCACCCCAGGCGGTTACAGACCAGACGTCGGCTTTTACTCCCCAGTGATGGTCCAAGAGTTCAGCGGCTTCTAACGCCCAAGGAACTGAAACGCCAGAGGCGAGGATTCGCGCCCGAGGGCCTTCGCCTTCAGCTTCATAAACGCGGTACATGCCCTTTAAGAGTGCATCCACATCGAGATTTTCAGGTTCTTCAGGTTGAAGCATCGGTTCGTTATAGACAGTCATGTAGTACATGACGTCCTGATCACGGCCATCTGGCTCCCCGTACATGCGCTTCAAACCGTCTTTAACAATGTGTGAGATTTCGTATCCGTACGCCGGGTCATAATGCACTACTGCCGGGTTTGTGTAGGCCAACAGCGGCGAATGACCATCGGCGTGCTGTAGCCCCTCACCCGTCAAGGTGGTCCGGCCCGCTGTCGCGCCAATAACGAAACCACGTGTCATCTGGTCAGCTGCGGCCCAAAAACCATCGCCGGTGCGCTGGAACCCAAACATCGAGTAGAAGATGTAGACCGGAATCATCGGTTCATCTTGTGTTGAGTATGCGGTGCCGGCGGCGGTGAAGGCAGCGACCGACCCTGCCTCGTTGATACCTGTGTGCAAAACTTGGCCCTGCGCGGACTCGCGGTATGAAAGCATCATTTTAGCGTCAACGGGACGGTAGAGCTGTCCGTGCGGGTTATAAATCTTGGCGCTGGGGAAGATAGAATCCAGGCCAAACGTGCGCGCCTCATCCGGAATGATGGGCACGAAACGTTTCCCAATTTCGGGATCTTTGATGAGGTCTTTAAACAGGCGAACGAACGCTTGTGTCGTTGCTACTTCTTGCTTCCCTGACCCCTTCTTTAGTAGTTCGAAGGATTTTTCCTTCGGCTCTGGAAGCGTTTTAGGCTTCGTACGCCGCTGCGGTGTGTAACCACCGAGTTTGGTGCGGCGATCGAGCAGGTATTGGATTTCTTCGCTCTCAGATCCCGGGTTGTAATAGGGCGGTAGGAACGGATCCTTGTCTAACTCGGCGTCCGAGATGGGGATACGCAAAGAATCACGCAAGTTGCGTAGGTCATCTACCCGAATTGTCTTCATCTGGTGGGTGGACATCCGGCCAGCGAATGTCGGGCCCAACCCGTAACCCTTGATGGTCTTGGCCAAGATAACGGTTGGCTGGCCCGTGTGATGTGTTGCAGCGTGATATGCGGCGAATACTTTGCGGTAATCGTGGCCGCCGCGCTTCATTGCCCAGATGTCATCATCACTGAGCTTTTCTACCAGCTTTAAAGTCCGAGGATCGCGACCAAAGAAATGCTCGCGAATGTAAGCGCCGGATTCTGCGCGGTAAGTTTGGTAATCGCCGTCCGGTGTGCGGTTCATGAGGTTGACAAGCGAGTTGTCTTTATCGGAGGCAAGTAACGAATCCCACTCGCGACCCCAGATCGTTTTGATAACGTTCCAGCCGGCGCCGCGGAAGTTTGATTCGAGCTCTTGAATAATCTTTCCGTTGCCTCGAACCGGTCCGTCCAGGCGCTGCAAATTACAATTAATGACAAAGGTCAGGTTGTCTAGCCCCATTGCCGCAGCCAGGTGGAGGAATCCGCGGCTTTCAGGCTCGTCCATTTCTCCATCACCGAGGAACGCCCAAACGCGTTGTTGTGAGGTATCGCGAATGCCACGGTCGTGTAAATATTTGTTGAACCACGCTTGATAAATCGCGTTCATGGGGCCAATCCCCATTGAAACCGTGGGGAACTCCCAGAATTCGTTGAGTAGGCGTGGATGGGGATACGAGGGGATCCCACCGCCGGGATTAGTTAATTCCTGACGGAAACCATCCATTTGCTGTTCGCTGAGGCGTCCTTCAAGAAACGCGCGCGCATAGAACCCGGGGGATGAATGCCCTTGGTAAAAGACTTGATCCCCGCCTCCTGGATGGTCTTTGCCGCGAAAGAAGTGGTTTTGTCCTACTTCATAAAGCGTGGCTGCCGAAGCGTAGGAAGATAGGTGTCCTCCCACGGCAATCCCGGGCCGCTGTGCTCGGTGAACCATAACGGCAGCGTTCCACCGAATCCAACGGCGGTAGGTGCGTTCGACGTCTTCGTCACCAGGGAACCACGGTTCGTCTTAAGCGGCGATGGTGTTGACGTAGTCACTGGTGAGCGGGGCTTGGACGCGAACTTGTTGTTCACGCGCGTATTGGAGCATCTTTGTGAGCAGATAGCGGGCTCGTGGCCCACCACGCTCTTGAATGACGCCCTCTAATGACTCGAGCCATTCGGCGGTTTCTTCCTGGTCGATATCGGGTACTTGACTGACCAGACCATCGAGGATCGGACCTGACTCATTGTGTGAAGTCACCAAAGAACCTCTTCTCCTCTGAGCGCCGAGATATCGGCGGGGGATTTGTAGCGTGCGGACCACTGCGTGGTTATAAGACGCAGACAAAGCAACGCGTATGTGTTTATTGTCCTCCCTGGACGGCCCTCGTGTCACGCGGGGGTCATGAAATGTTGACGTGATCTTCAATACATTATCGTGAGATTGTCATGGAAATGGCATGACGTTGTCTTTACCTCTTAGTATGGATTTTCTGCTCTAGAGGATTAATTTTGAGATATCTCGGATTGGCGACTTGCCTAAATCGCTGCATTACGGTGGGCTAGTACCCGTGGGTCGGTAATTTAGGATGCCGATTCTTAAACCAAACCAGAGAGGGACGAGTAGAAGGTGGCAGCGACCGCCGGCCAATCAGCCGCAGGGAGCAAGTTCAGTTTTTCAACTGGACAGGTAATTCAAGAACTTGGTTACGACGACGATGTTGATTTCGACGTACGTGACGAGATAGAGCAAACTACTGGGACAGAGCTCGAAGATGAGTATTTCCAGGAAGTAGCCGACGCCGTCATCTTGTGGTGGCGGGAAGAGGACGGCGATTTAACGGACGCTCTCGTAGACGCGCTCACTCTCCTGGATGACGGGGGAGATGTGTGGATTTTAACGCCGAAGGCGGGACGGGATGGGCATGTGGACACGCATGACATCAACGATGCCGCGATGACAGCCGGTTTGAATCCCACAACAACCTTGAGTGCGGGAGAGGACTGGTCAGCCTTACGGTTAGCACAGCGTCGCGCTCGTTAAATGAGTGAAAATTTGGGTGCTGGTACCCCGGCTGTGGGGTCCCCAGCCCCTACCTTCTCGTTGCCCGACACACATGGCGCAACTCTGGGTAGCGGGCACCTATACGGAAGCACAGCGCTGCTGGTGTTCTTTCCTTTCGCATTCAGCCCAATTTGTGCGGGCGAATTGGAAGAGATCCGCGACCGATCCACGGAATTGGCGGAATTAAACGTGCGAGTAGTGACCGTCTCGTGCGATTCGCAGTTCGCGCTTCGCGCGTGGAGTGACATCGAGGGCTTCGACTTTGATTTGCTCTCTGATTTTTGGCCGCATGGTCAGGTCTCGAAAGACTTTGGTGTCTTTGATTCCCGCCGCGGCCTGCCACTGCGGGGATCGTTTCTACTTGACGCGGAAAGCACGGTTCGCTGGAAAGTCATTAATGACGCCGGGCAGCCGCGGCGCGTTGACGATTATTTGGCAGCAGCATCGCAATTATGAGGTTGGCTACCACTTAACGTCGGGCCGGTTGCAGCCGCTAAATACGCACCTAATAGGCTTCCATCCGCACCTTAAAAAAGGGCCTGTAGCTCAGTTGGTTAGAGCACCTGGTTTACACCCAGGGGGTCGGGGGTTCGAGTCCCTCCGGGCCCAC
>Ga0079226_10003987_pt1 | contig 11295 bp, 14 predicted proteins | sample Poulit2014_FD_76345 | JGI IMG/M metagenome (GOLD analysis project Ga0079226, IMG submission 76345) | Agricultural soil microbial communities from Georgia to study Nitrogen management - Poultry litter 2014 | ecosystem: Environmental > Terrestrial > Soil > Agricultural land | place: USA: Georgia...
CATGCGGTCATGATCAGGGCTGCGGCCGCAACAAGCAGCAAACGTCCGGCGGCGTGAATTTTGATACGGGTTTTCATGCGGTTTTCCAGTTGCAGGATTCAGCTGCGGCCATACACATCCTCAAGCCGCTCGATGTCATCTTCGCCGAAATAGCTGCCGGTTTGCACTTCAATGATGTGCACATCCTCAGTGCCGTGGTTTTCCAGCCGATGCAGGGTTCCAACGGGTATTTCAACGGCCTCGTTGGGCGCGTAGACGCGCTCGTCGTCACCCAGACGCACCGTGGCCTGGCCGGAAATGACCGTCCAGTGCTCGCTGCGGTATTGATGGCGCTGCAGCGACAGTATGCCGCCGGGGTTGACCACCAGGCGCTTGACCTTGCAGTCATCGGCGTCTTCAAGAACGGTGAAGCTGCCCCAGGGGCGGTGAACGGTGCGGTGAAAAACGGCCAGCTCGTCGTTGTTGCGGGTCAGCTCCTCAACCACCGACTTGACTTCCTGGGCGCGCTCGCGGCTGGTGACCAGCACCGCATCGCCGGTATCGACAATGACCAGATCCTCGACCCCGACGGCGGCCACCAGGCGCTTCTCGCCCTGCACGAAGGTGTTGCGGGCATCGACCAGCACGGCCTCGCCCTGCACCTGGTTGCCCAGCGCGTCGGTTTCGTACAGCTCGCTGATGGCCTGCCAGGAACCGATGTCGCTCCAGCCGCAGTCGAGCGGCACCACCGCCCGCCGGGCCGCTTTTTCCATCACGGCAAAGTCGATGGAGTCGGCCCGCACGCTGGCAAAGCGCTCGCTGTCGAGCTCGGTTGGCCGGCCATCGGCCTGCGTGTGCTGCCAGGCTTCCCGCACCTGGTCGAAAATATCGCCGGCATGCATTTGCAGCGCGGCCAGAATGGCATCGGCGCGAAAACAGAACATGCCGGCGTTCCACAGATAGTCGCCCGATTCAAAATAGCGACGCGCGGTGTCCTGGTCCGGCTTTTCAACAAAAGCGGCAATTTCACGGCCGCTGTCGCCGATGTTCTCGCCGGCGCGGATATAGCCGTAGCCGGTTTCGGCGTGGGTGGGGCGCACGCCCAGGCAGGTCAGCCAGCCGCCTTCGGCCAGTGCCCGCGCCTGTTTGACAGCGGCCGCAAATGCATCGACATCACGAATGAGGTGATCGGCCGGCATGACCATGAGACAGGCATCGGGCCCGTGGTGGTGCTTGACCCACAGGGCGGCGGCGGCGATGGCTGGCGCGGTGTTGCGTCCTTCCGGCTCAAGCAGAAAATGATGCTCGGCGGCGGCGTCCACGCTGCGGTATTCATCGCGGGTCAAAAAATAGTAGTCGCGCCCGGTCACTGTAAGCGTCGGCGCGCCGTCGGCGATTTGCAGCGCGCGGCGCATGGTGCTGGCCGCCAGGGTCTGGCCGTCGGCCAGGCGCATGAAGGGCTTGGGGTGGGCGCGCCTTGAAACCGGCCACAGCCGGGTTCCGGCGCCGCCCGACATGATGACGGGAATCAGCATGGGGGCTCGCTCCAGTGTTGCAGGCATTGTTCAAGCGCGCGTTCGCTGTCCGGCAATGCCTTGCCGGTCAGCTGTTGATAGCGGGCGCCATCGAGCACCGACCAAGCGGGCCGCTGCGCTTTTTGCGGCCACTGGTCGCTGGTGATTGGTTCAACCTTGACCATGTCGGGAATGATGCCATGCCGGACCGCCCGCTGCACGGCATGCTCGGCCAGTGCATGCCAGCTCATGGCGCCCTGGCCGGCCACGTGGACAATTTCGGCGCCGTCAATTTCAGGGCCGGCATTCAGCAGCTGACCGGTGGCCTGCGCCAAGGTGCCCGCCCAGGTGGGCGAGCCGGTCTGGTCGGCCACGACCTTCAGATCATGTCCATCGGCCGCACGCCCGAGGATGGCCGACACAAAATTGCCCGGCAGCGCGCTGTATACCCAGGCGGTTCTCAGTATCCAGGCCCGGCAGCCCGCTGCGGCAACGGCCTGCTCACCGGCCAGCTTGCTGTGGCCGTAGACCGACTGCGGCGCGGGCACATCATCTTCGCGCCAGGGCCGACCCGGCCGGCCGCTGAACACGTAATCGGTGGAATAGTGCACCAGCAGCGCATTGTGGCGCTGCGCCCAGTCGGCCAAAAGCGCCGGCACGTCGCGGTTGAGGTCAAAGGCCGCCTGCTCGTTGTCCTCGGCATCGTCCACGGCCGTCCAGGCGGCGGCGTTGACAATGACTTGAGGCTTCAGTTGATCAAGCAGCCTGCCGAGCGCGGCGTGATCGGTCAGGTCCAGCGTGTGATCGGCCGCGCTGCGCGCGCAAGTTACCGCTTCCGACAGCTCGCGGCGCAAATGACGGCCCAGCTGGCCGCTGGCGCCCAGCAGCAGCGTGGTCATGTCGGCAGCCGGTCGGCCGGCACCCGGTCAAGCGGTGGCGCGGCGCGGTCCTTGTCGGACAGGTCGGTCGGCGGCAGCGGCCAGTCGAGGGCAATGCGAGGGTCGTTCCAGGCAATGGCGGCGTCGTATTCGGCCCGGTAGGGGCGCGTGCACAAATAACTGAAGGTGGCCGTGTCGCTGAGCACCTGAAAACCGTGGGCAAATCCTTCGGGCACCCACAGCTGGCGGTTGTTTTCGGCGCTCAGTTCAACGCCCGTCCAGCGTCCGAAGTGCGCGGAGTCGGGGCGGATGTCGACCGCCACATCAAACACCCGGCCATGGCTGACCCAGACCAGCTTGCCCTGCGGCTCGGGCCACTGGTAGTGCAGCCCGCGCAGCACGCCCCTGGCCGATCGTGATGCGTTGGACTGGACAAAATCCGGGCCGATGCCGTGTTCTATATAATTTTCGCGGCGCCAGGTTTCCATGAACCAGCCGCGCTGATCGCCAAACACGCGCGGCTCGACGATTTTCACGCCGGGCAGATCGGTGTCAATGACTTTCATGACGGCCTGACCGTGTGGGCGATCATGCGCAGGTAGTCGCCGTAGCCGCTTTTGCACAGCGGCTCGGCCAGCGCCAGCAGCTGGTCGCGGCTGATCCAGCCCTGGCGGTAGGCAATTTCTTCGGGACAGGCCACGCGCAGCCCCTGGCGGGACTCCAGGGTTTCTATATAACTGGACGCCTGCTGCAGCGAGGCATGGGTGCCGGTATCCAGCCAGGCGTAGCCGCGGCCCATTCTCTCGACCGTCAGGTCGCCGGCGTCCAGATAGCAGCGGTTGAGATCGGTAATTTCCAGTTCGCCGCGCGCCGACGGCTCGAGCTGCGCGGCAAAATCGCAGGCGCGCCCGTCGTAAAAATACAGGCCCGTCACGGCGTAGTTGGATTTGGGCTGTTCGGGCTTTTCTTCCAGCGACAGCACGCGGCCGCTGTCATCCATCTCGGCGACACCGTAGCGCTCGGGGTCGCTGACCCAGTAGCCGAATACGGTGGCCCCGGTGGTGCGCTGACTGGCGTGGGCCAGCAGCTGGCGCATGCCGCCGCCGTGAAAAATATTGTCGCCGAGAATCAGGCAGGACGGCTGGTTGCCGACAAAGTCACGGCCGATGATGAAGGCATCGGCCAGGCCGCGCGGCTCGTCCTGAACTTCGTAGGTCAGCTCCAGCCCCCACTGGCTGCCGTCGCCCAGCAGGCGCTTGAACAGCCCCTGCTCATGCGGCGTGGTGATCAGCAGGATTTCGCGCATGCCGGCCTGCATGAGGGTCGACAGCGGGTAGTAGATCATGGGCTTGTCATATATGGGCAAAAGCTGCTTGGAAATGACCCGCGTGATGGGGTACAGGCGGGTGCCCGAGCCGCCGGCCAGAATAATGCCGCGCCGCTTCATGCCTGCACCCTGGCTGTGCCCAGCCGTTCGGAGCGATAGCGGCCGTCGCGAATGCGCTGCCACCAGTCGCGGTTGGCCAGGTACCAGTCAACCGTTTCGGCCAGGCCCTGCTCGAACTTGACCGCCGGCTGCCAGCCCAGCTCGTCGCGAATGCGGGCGGGATTGATGGCATAGCGGCGATCGTGGCCGGGCCGGTCGGTGACGAATTCGATCAGCTCGCGGCGCGGGTGCGCGCCCGGAACACGCTCGTCGAGCAGGTCGCACAGCAGCTGAACCACCTCGATATTGTCGCGCTCGGCGTTGCCGCCAATGTTGTATACCCGCCCCGCGCGGCCATCGGCCAGCACGCGCAAAATGGCGCTGCAGTGATCGGACACGTGCAGCCAGTCGCGCCGCTGACGGCCGTCGCCGTAGATGGGCAGCGCCTCGCCTTCAAGCGCGTTGATGAACATCAGCGGAATGAGCTTTTCCGGAAACTGGTAAGGCCCGTAGTTGTTGGAGCAGTTGGTAATCATGACCGGCAGCCCGTAGGTGCGGTGCCAGGCGCGGGCCAGGTGGTCGGCGCCCGCCTTGGAGGCCGCATAGGGCGAGTTGGGAATGTAGCGGTGTGTTTCGGTAAAGGCCGGGTCGTCAAGTTCCAGCGTGCCGTAAACCTCGTCGGTGGACACGTGCACAAAGCGGAACTCATCCGGCCGGCGCTGCTGCTGCCAGTAATCAAGCGCGGCATCGAGCAGGGTTTGCGTCCCCATCACGTTGGTGCGAATGAATGCGCCCGGATCGTCAATGGAGCGGTCAACGTGACTTTCGGCGGCGAAATGCACCACCGCGGACGGACGATGCTGCTCAAACAGCGTTTTAAGCAGCGCGTCATCCAGTATGTCGCCCTGGACAAAATGATGCCGATCGGCCGGCAGGCCGTCGAGAGACTCGCGGTTGCCGGCATAGGTCAGCAGGTCAAGGTTGACGACGCTGAAGTCGGTGGTGTCGAGAACGTGGCGGACAAAATTGGCGCCAATGAAACCGGCACCCCCGGTAACAAGAATAGTGACCATGTATCAAACCGTAGTTGGACCAGTACCCGCTCGCCCCTGCACAGTCCGGTTGCAAAAACCCGAACCGCGTTTTGCAGGCGCACAACATGATACATGCTCGGACCGGCGTCTGCCTCCCTGGAGCAAGACATTTCGCGCAGGCGATACAACAACCTGCGACATCGGGAACTGCGGGATTAATGCTTAAATGCCCGATGGCAGCGCTTGTGGCTTTGCGCCCGCCCAGCGCCAAGCCCCGAACCGTCAGGTCAAAGGCATGACCATTGGACGAAGTCAGCACAGCCTCGTGCCCTTCCGCGATTTCAAGGCGCACGGATTTGGCATCATTCACGGACACTTGCATCCGGTAAATATTGGTTCGATCGGAAGCTGCGTTCGGGCTGGCGCTGGCGAGCAAGAGCATGATGGCCAGCGCCGCGTTTACTCTCCATCACCCCTGACCCCAAACGACTTTCATGTGTGCACAAGTCGCCCTGCGGGAATGCGCGCGTTCGGCAAGCCTCCCAGGGGCATTTGGGCCGACAGGCCGGTCAGCGCGGCGAAGCGGGCTCGCCCTTGCGACCCAGTTCTTCAAGCAGCGTGGCCATGTCTTCGGCGTGCTCTTCTTCCTGGGCAAGAATGCCTTCCATCATGCGGCGCGTGGTGGGGTCGTCATTGCCCAGATAGCGCACGATTTCACTGTAGGTTTCTATGGCGATGCGTTCGGCCACAAGGTTTTCCTTGATCATGTCGACCAGGTCCTCGCCTTCGACGTACTCCGCGTGCGCCCGGGTGCTCAGGCCGTCGGGCGAAAAATCGGGCTTGCCCTCCAGCTGCGTGATGCGCTCGGCAATGAGGTCGGCATGGGCCTGTTCTTCATTGGCATGCTCAAGAAATTCTTCGGCCACGCTTTGCGAATGGATGCCGGACGCCATGTAGTAATGATATTTGTAGCGCAGCACGCAGACGATTTCCGTGGCCAGTGCTTCATTGAGCAGCTTGATCACCTGCTTGCGGTCCGCCCTGTAGCCGGGCGTCATGGCGCCATCGCTGATGTGTTTGCGGGCGCGGTCGCGAATGGCCTGGATGTCAGAAAGAAACGGTTTGTCGGTGCTCATGTGACGGCTGCTCCTGAAGGCTTGTTGTATCGGGCTTGGTGTAACAGACTTCTTCCCGGCGCTTGCTGGCCCGGGATGGGCCCGGCCTATTTCCCTGGCTGTATGACCAGGTCATTGTGTACTTCAACCACGCCCTTGACGTCGCGCGCTATTTCACCTGCCCGCCTTTTTTCGAGCCCGGATTTGGCGAAACCGGACAGCTGGACGATCCCGCCTTCCATGGTCTTGACCTTGATATTGGCCGCTGAAGTGTCTTCGTCCTTGGCCAGCGCAGTCTTGACTCGGGTTGTTATGACTGAATCATCGACATATTCACCCACGGTTTCCTGATCGCGGGCCACGCTGCAGCCGGCAAGAAACGCTGCTGCAGCAACGATGAAAATCATGTAAACCATCGTACGATTCGTTTTCATTGAGACTCTCCTTGTCAGTTTGCTGATGGACTCCGATCAAGCTTTGCGACGCCCTGAAACAAGCGCCAGAACAAACAAAACCAGAAATACGAAAAACAGGATTTTGGCAATGGTGGCTGCAACGCCGGCAACGGCGAAAAAGCCCAGGCCTCCTGCAACAATGGCGATAATCAAGGCAATAACGGCGTAAAACAGCATGGTTCTCTCCTTGTGGATGAATCTTCACTCGCTGCCGGGCGTCTGCTTCTGGCGGCGCCCGGCAGCCGCTGGTGCAACCGTGCAGATCAGCTGAAATCGCTGAAATCCCGCACCTGTCTTTCCGCTTCATCACGAGCGATTCCATAGCGCTCCTGCAGTTTTCCAACCAGATATTCCGAGCTGCCGCCGGCAACATCCAGGTCGTCATCGGTCAGGCGCCCCCACTTGGCCTTGAGCCTGCCCTTGAGCTGTTTCCATTTGCCTTGAATGATGTCTTCGTTCATGTCGTTCTCCTGCTGCAGTGCAGCTGCCGGGTCTGTTTGCAATGTCTACTGCGCGGTTTCAAGATCGGAGGATTTGACCTTTTTTACCCCTTTGACGCTTTCAGCCGCCGCAACGGCCTTCTTTTTTGCAACGTTGTTATCGACAGTGCCGGACAGGGTGACGGTTCCGTCCTCGGTCGTGACTGAAATGCCGCTGCTGGCCAGGTCTTCGGTGCTGGCCAGCTCGGCCTTAACCTTGGTCGTGATCCAGGTGTCATCCACAGCCTCGCCAACGGTGCGCGACTCATCATCTTCTTCAGCCCTGACCTTCAGACCCGAGGCATCAACCTCCTTGACACCCTTGACGCCTTCAGCAGCCGCCACAGCCCGCTCAACCTCATCGTCGGTTGAAACCACACCCGTCAAGGCGACCGTGCCGTCTTTGGTGTTGACGGAAATGCGGGTGCTGCTCACATTCCTGGTAGTTGCCAGCTCGGCCTTGACCTTGGTTGTAATCCAGGTGTCGCTCATGGCGCGATCGGAATCCGAAGAATCCTGTCCGGCATCGGCAGCGGTCGCGGACTGAATGCCCAGGCCGACCAGTCCGGCCAGCATGAAGAATGCAGTCATTAAACGCACGGTTCTGTTCATTGATTTCTCCAGCTGCGTATCAATCGCAGACAATTGCACATGACTTGATGCTAGACGCATGCAGGCGACAGCACCAGATGTGAAATGACCAGATGAATTGGTCAAATTCAATGACTTTGATGATTTTTGGTGGCATGATTGCCGGCAAGGGCCGCACTCAGGACACCGAGGTCAGCGCCATGAAGCCTGAACCGGAAAGAAGTGAGCTGGGCGTGAGCGTGTTTACGCGCCTTTTTGAAAAAATGCACGAAGGCGTGCTGCTGGTCGACAGCAGGGGCACCGTGAAATGGGCCAACCCTGCCGCGGCCATGCTGCACGGCTGCGACCGGCCGGATGAGCTTGAAAGCACTTCGTCCGAATACCGCCAGCGCTTTGTTCTGCGCGACAGCGACAACAGGGAACTGCCGGCAGGCGACTGCCCGCTGGCAAGGCTGGCCAACGGCAAGAGCTTTACACGAATACAGGCCTGGCTGAGCCGCAAAAACGACGTCGAACAGCAGCGCCTGCTTGAATTTTCCAGCCTGGCGCTGACCGCGCCGGACGGCACGCCCGGGCCGCATGCCCTGATCATTGACGAGCCGCAAACACAGGCTGCCGAAACCGAATGGACAGCGCACTCCCTGGAAAGCAATCCGCTGCCCGCGGCGATACTGCGGCTGGATGACTCGCGCTTCATCATGGCCAACGACGGGTTTGTCCAGCTGACGGGGCTTGGGCATGAAAGGCTCAGCGCCCTGCCGCTGCGCGAGCTCGATATTCTGCGCGATGCCGAACGGCGCAGCGAGGCCATTGAGGCCCTGGCCGCATGGCACAGCATTGAGCCGCAGGAATCGACCGCGCCAACCTGTTCAGGCGAGCGTCGCCACATCATTCTCGCCGGTCAGCCCGTCATGATCGATGGTCGCAAGTGCATGCTGTTTACCTGCCACGATCAGGATGCCCGGAAAAGAACCCTGATCTCCCTGCGTGAAAGAAACCGGCGCTACGCCAGGGTCTTTCAGCTGGCGCCCCTGTCCATGCTGATTTGCCGGCGTGCAGAATGGGCAATTGTTGAAGTCAATGACGCCTTCCTGGCCGCTTTCGGTCACGAGCGTGACGAGCTGCCGGGGAAATCCGCGCTGCGCACAGGCTTGCGCATGGATGAACAGGACATCAGCAGGCTGGAACGGGCGCTCAATCTCAACCAGTCGATTGACAAACTCGAGCTCGAGCTGCAAACGCGGGCGGGCGCAGCGCTCAACGCTCTGCTTTCGGCCGAGATTGTCGGCGCCGGCGACAGCGAATACATTTTGCTGGCAGTCAAGGACATTACCGCCCGCCGCCGCTCGGGCGCCGATCTTGCAGCGGCCATAGAAGCCGTTATGGAAGACACTTCGTGGTTTACACAAACGCTGATGGAAAAGCTGGCTGAAATCCGCCAGCCGAAACAGCAGCACTGTGATCTGGAAGAGCTGACCCCGCGCGAACAGGAGGTTCTGGCAGCCATCTGCAAGGGTCGCAGCGATGCCGAGCTGGCCGATTCGCTGGGCATTTCACCCTATACGGTGCGCAGTCATCTGGCCAATCTGTACAGCAAGATTGACGTCAAAAGCCGCAGCGCAGCCATCATCTGGGGCCGCGAGCGGGGATTGGGAAACTATTGAATGCCCGGGCCGGCTGGCGTGGCCACCGGCCGGCCCGGCATGAATCAAAAGGGAATGTCGTCCTCAAGCCCGCTGTCATCAAACGAGGCGGATGAATCATTGCCGGCCGGTGCCTGCCCGCCACCATAGTCGCTGCGCTCGTCAAATGACGCGCCGCCCGAGGCACCACGGCTGTCGAGCATCTGCATTTCGTTGGCAACGATTTCGGTGGTCCAGCGATCCTGGCCGTCCTGGCCCTGCCACTTGCGCGTCTGGATGCGGCCCTCGATATAAACCTTGGAGCCCTTGCGCAGGTACTCGCCGGCAATTTCGCCAAGGCGGCCAAACAAAACCACGCGATGCCATTCGGTGCGTTCGCGCATTTCACCCGACTGCCGGTCGCGCCAGGCCTCGGAGGTTGCAATGCGAATATTGGTGACCGCGCTGCCGCCTGCGGTATGGCGGGTTTCAGGGTCAGCACCAAGATTTCCGATCAGTATTGCCTTGTTGATTCCACGCGCCATGGGATGGAGTTCTCCTTTCAGGATTCAGCATCAAATTTGAGTGGCAGTCTAGCACAGGGCCGACGGCCCTCAGCCGCCGCAATTGCCCGCCACCATGAAGGCCTTCGCCCCTTATAATTGTGCGCCATGAATCAAGCCACTTCTTCCAGGATGCCAACCAGCCTTGACGACGTGCTTGCCCTGATGCAAGCGGACCGCAAAGCGGTCGATGACCTGATCATGCGCCGCCTGGCGTCCGATGTGTTTCTGGTCAACCAGATCAGCCACCATATCATTCATGGGGGCGGCAAGCGCATGCGCCCGCTGGTGCATCTTCTGAGCGCACGCGCGGCCGGCTACAGGGGCGCCGACCACCACAAGCTGGCGGCCATCATAGAATTTATCCACACCTCCACCCTGCTGCATGACGATGTGGTGGACGAATCGGCCCGGCGCCGCGGCCAGGTGGCCGCCCATGAAGTGTGGGGAAATGCGGCTTCGGTTCTGGTGGGCGACTTTCTGTATTCGCGCAGCTTTCAGCTGATGGTCGAACTCGACCGCATGCCCGTCATGAAAATTTTGGCCGATACCACCAACATCATTGCCGAAGGCGAAGTGCTGCAGCTGATGCAGATGGGCAATCCGGACCTGACCATCGAAGATTATTTCCAGGTCATATCCGACAAGACCGCCTGCCTGTTTTCGGCCAGCGCCCGGCTGGGCGGCGTGCTGGGCGGGCTTGACGAAGCGGCCTGCGACGGCCTGTCCGACTACGGTCTTTATCTTGGCCAGGCGTTCCAGATTGTCGATGACGTGCTCGACTATCGCGCCAGTGATGGCGAGCTGGGCAAGAATGCCGGCGACGATCTGGCCGAGGGCAAGGTGACCCTGCCGCTGATTCTGGCGCTGGCGGCCGCCACGGCCGACGAGCAAAAGAAGATTCGGGGCATGATAGAGGCCGGCGGCAGCGACTCCATCGACGAAGTGCGGGCCATTATGATGCGCACCGGTGCCTTTGATGACGCAATCGGGCAGGCGGAAGCGCTGGCTGCAAAAGCGCGCAGCGCGCTTGAACAGCTGCCCGCCAGCCACGAACGCGAAGCGCTGGCCACGCTGACCGAATACGCCATCAAGCGCGCCAGCTGAAAACAGCGCCCAGGCGCTTTCACGCACCGGCCGGCCCCGCCCGGCCTGAATGCGACAGTCTCACCGGCTTTTTTCAGCAGCGCCAGGGCGTGTCTTATGGATTGGCCAGCGCCCTGACCGCGCGCCTGAAATGCTCGCCACGCTGTTCAAAATCACGGTAGCGCCCAAAGCTGGGCGCGCCGGGCGAAAGCAGCACAACGCCACCCTCGGGCGCCATGCCGGCCGCCAGCTCAACGGCGTCATCAAGTTGATCAGCCTGGTGTATCCGATACGCCCGGGGATCACCCTGGCGCGCCCTTTGCCGCCTGTAGGCATCAGCCAATCCGCAGCCGTTGTCGGGCAGCGCAATCAGCCCGGCCAGCTCGTTGTTTTCAGTCCATTCGAGTACAGGCTGCCAGCAGGTGGTTCGGGCGTGTCCGCCGGCAATGAGAATGACCGGTGCCGGCGACAGGGCTTCAAGCGCCGCCCGGGCTGACCAGGGGTTGGTGGAGATGGAGTCGTTGATATAGCGCACGCCATTGATGACAGCCAC
>Ga0079226_10003988_pt1 | contig 11295 bp, 6 predicted proteins | sample Poulit2014_FD_76345 | JGI IMG/M metagenome (GOLD analysis project Ga0079226, IMG submission 76345) | Agricultural soil microbial communities from Georgia to study Nitrogen management - Poultry litter 2014 | ecosystem: Environmental > Terrestrial > Soil > Agricultural land | place: USA: Georgia...
GACACAGAGTTCTAATGTGATAGGTAATGAAGTGAGCAGTGAAAACTCGTTAACGACTACCGAAGAGACAAGTTTAACTTCAGATAGTTCGAATACACAAGACTCAACAGAAGAAACGACAAGCCAAGAAAGCTCTAATTCTGAATCTGAAAGTGAAGTCGAAGAAACTAGTGAAAGTACAAGTGAGGATACAACAACTACTACAACAGAAACGACTGATTCAAGCACAACTACAGAGTCAACATCTACCTCTGAAACAACAAGTTCAAGTCACTCTCAGCAAACTTCAGAAATACAATCATCAAGTGAAGAACAGTTAACTGATACTTCAAAAGCGCCAGTAATTGACCAGTCAGAAATATCGAATTATTCCGATTTTATTCCTAATGAATTCGTAGAAAGTGATAATGAAAAAATCGATAGTTCAATTTCAGATTTTCATGGCTTTGAAGCCCCACTAATCGATTCTTACGATGATGAATGGTCGGCAGCTATTGTTTCTTTCGTTTTGCAGTTATTACATGAACCAGTAAAAGAAAAACAAAAATCAAAAGAAACGGAAAGTCGACTAGAGAATAAAAAAGAAGATAAGGTGCTTAATAACGTTGAACTGCCACAAGCTATCTATCAGCGTATATTTGATATCGATTTAGGAGAAAATGCAAAAGAGATTATCAAAAATTTGAATGAAATTTCAGCTAAAGAAGGCAAACCAGGGAATCTAGTTGCCTGGAAAACGAAGAATACTTACAAATTAGGAATTTTATTGAGTGAAAATAAGGTTGTGATTGCCGATGACTTTCTAGAAATCCTGAAAGAAGATTCGGAAGATAAATCTGTTAAGGGCATCAATAAAAATAATACACAAGAAAAACGAGAAAGAATTTCAGGAATTCAAATTTTTTCCATTTTACCAGATACTAAAAAAGATGATGCAACTTTGTTCGAAACGTATCATTATGTTCCTGAACCAGATCTTTATTTGGAATGGAATCAAAAAATGTCTTTGACAAAAGAAGGTAAAAATCTTTTAAAGAATTATCCAGTTTCCTACAAGTTTGTTGAAAACGATCATACGAAGCGATTCATCGAACAAATTGGCGACTCTGCGCGTGAGTTAGGATTGAAAAATGATTTGTTTGCTTCTGTCATGATCGCACAGGCTATTTTGGAAAGTGGTTCAGGATCAAGTGGACTTTCAACGGCACCTTACTATAATCTTTTTGGAATCAAAGGAGCTGGAGTTACTTTACCAACTCTAGAGGATAATGGCAAAGGTAGTATGTATTCTATTCAAGCGGCTTTTCGAATTTATCCAAGTTACAAAGAATCGCTGGAAGATTATACGCAACTGATAAAAAAAGGAATTGCTGGAAACAGCGATTTTTATAAACCAGTTTGGCGATCAGAAGCAAAAAATTATATCGAGGCTACCCAACAATTGACTGGTAAATATGCAACGGATACCCAGTATAATAATAAGCTGAACTCATTAATTGCTGTTTATGGATTGACTAGATTTGATGAACCGAAAGTAAGTAAAGCCACTTCGAATTTAGCAGATATTCCTAAATTTTATCAGGAAAAAATTAAGTATCCTGTTTTTAATAATGCCAATTACAATATTTCTGGATCATATGGTTCAGATCAGTGTACTTGGTTTGCTTATAATCGAGTTCATCAATTAGGTGGCTATGTAGGCGATTATATGGGAAATGGTGCTGACTGGGGAACCACAGGAAAAAGACAAGGCTATGAAGTTTCACATGAACCAAAAGCTGGAACTGTGATTAGCTTTAAGCAAGGTGTTGCTGGTTATCATGATTTATACGGACATGTTGCTTTTGTTGAGGTTGTCGGACCAGATGGTATCTTAATCTCTGAGGGAGATGCTTCTTATCTAGCTTATCGAGTGATTCCAAATGAGATTGCACAATCTGTTAATGTTAGTTATGTTACCCCTAAATAATAAATGGAGGAAATAAATGAAAACAAAAACAATTAAAAAATCGTTAAGTACTTTATTACTAAGTTCTTGTGTGTTAGGCGTGATCGCACCTAGTGTGAATGTTGTGGCAGATGAAAATGAACCGTATCCTTATCCGAGTGACATTCTAGCTTTTCCTGGTGCAGAAGGTGGTGGTCGTTATACTTCCGGGGGACGGGAAGGAGAGGTTTTTATTGTTACTAACCTTGATGATAATGGTGATGATAAGAATCCCGTTCCTGGTTCCTTGCGAGATGCAGTTAGTGAAGATGATCGTTTTATTGTTTTTGATGTTGCAGGTGTAATCGATCTTCAATCCACCTTGAATTTGCGAAAACGTAAAAATATTACGATTGCTGGACAATCAGCTCCTGGAGATGGGATTACTATTGCTGGTTTTGAAACCAATATGAGTGATTCTGAGAATGTCATCATTCGTCACTTACGTTTTCGTCCGGGTGTCAAAAATGTATTGAGTAGTGACTCTATGGATGCCATCTGGGGTCGAAGCATGCGTAATGTGATGATTGATCACTTATCTACTTCTTGGGGAACCGATGAAACAATGTCTTTGTATCGTGCAGAAAATATGACAGTTCAATGGTCATTGGTTTCTGAGAGTTTAACAATGAGTGGTCACACTAAAGGACGTCATGGGTATGGGGCTATTATGGGCGGGGTGAATACCACCTATCACCATAACTTGATTTCTACCCACACGTCTAGAATGCCCCGTTTTGGTGGTGGAACAGCCGAAGCAGATGATAATGAGCATTTGGGCACTTTTGATTTTCGAAACAATGTTATTTACAATTGGGGCTTTAATAATACCTATGGCGGTGGACGTGCAAATTCAAATATGATAAATAACTATTTGAAAGCAGGTCCTGGAACGCGTGATGAAGTTGCTAATCAGATCATCAACGCTGGAGAAAAAGACAAGCCTGGTAATTTTCATGTAAGTGGCAATGTACTAGAAGGAAATACCGAGGTTTCTGACAACAATAGTTTAGGAATTACCTATGGCGGTGGGGCTAAAGATTGGACAACTATTGATTCTCCTGAATTTCCAATGGATGGTACGACGCCAGAAGCACTACGGACTACTAGCGCGGAAGATGCTTATACTGAGGTTTTAGAAAAAGCAGGAGCTACTGCACCAAAACAAGATGCTGTCGATGGACGCTTGAAAAAAGAAGTCGAACAAGGCAAAGGACGATTCATCAACAATGAGGCGGAAGTTGGTGGATATCCAGTCGAAGAAATATATCGAGATGAAACAGAAGATACTGATAGAGATGGTCTCCCTGATTCTTGGGAAGAAGAAAATGGTCTTGATCCAGAGAATTCTGAAGATAGTATGGAAATCAATGACGAAGGCTACACCTATTTAGAAGAATATCTCAATGATATTGTTGCAGATGCTGAAATTCCTGAAAATCCAGAAATAGAAATCACTCAACCTGCTAATAACGAAATCTTCTCAAATGATGAAAAAATCACAATTGAAGCTATGGTGGATGATGCATCAGATATTGCCAAAGTTGATTTTTATGATTCCACTGGACATATTGGCACACAAACTGAATCAAATGGAGAAGACACGTATACGTTCGATACCAATCTAACTGATGGGACCCATTTTGTGACTGCGATGGCAACAGATGAAAGTGGTCTAGAAACTCAAGCAACAGCAGTGGCCGTGCATGTTAATACAGAGACAGAAACAGGCGACTGGAAATCAGTTGATATTGGCGAACCGGCAATTCCTGGTTGGTTATCATTAGATAATGATCAAATAACTGTGAAAGGGTCAGGAAAAATTTCTGGAACAGCGGATAACTTTCAATTTGCAAATCAAGAAATGTATGGCGATGGTGAAGTAGTTGTCAAAGTGGATGAAATGTCACCAATCGACCACCATGCTTTTGCTGGCTTGATGATTCGCGAGGGACTAGAAGCTGGCGATAAAGCAGCAGCATTAGGCGTCTCCTTTACTAAAGGGTATGAATACGAAGAAACAAATCCAGAAACTGGAAAAGTAACCAAGATGTATCGCAATCCTTTTGCAGCTTATTTAGTGGGACGCTCTGAAACTAATGCAGATTTTGATCAAATCGATGAAAATCTTGATTCTAAAAAAGCCGGTGATGAATCTGGTATTGCCATGATTGAAGATGTTCCAATGAAAGATGAAGCAGGTAATTTCCAAGGTTACTATTTGAAGTTAATCCGTAAAGGAGATACTTTTGAAGCTTATGGTTCGCCGAACGGAAAAGACGATTGGGAAGAAATTGGCTCAAAAGAAGTTCCGATGAATAAGAAAGTATATGTTGGCTTAGCAGTTGATGGGAACCAAGTTTCTAACCAATTGCACAATTTAAATGCGGCGAAGTTTTCCGATTTTTCATTTAAACAAGAAGTAAATCGCGAGTCTTTTGATCAGTTAGTTACAGAATTAGAAGAAAAAGAAAGAGAGAAAGAAGATTATACCAAAGTAAGTTGGGAAATCTATGAACAGGCCAAAGAATTAAAAAATAGTGCAACTCAAGAAGAGGTAACCGCCCAAATTGAAAAACTTCAAGAAGCTTTTGATAACTTGGTAGAAATCTACGAATTAAAAGATTGGTTTGCTCAGGCAGAAAAGAAAGTTGATTCAAATTATACCAAAGCGAGCTGGCAAAAATATACAAAAGCTAAACAACTTGTGAAAGAAACAATTGATAATGACAGTGCTACACAAGAAGAGGTTGATGCAGCCAAAGAGGAAATGACAAAAGCAGAAGAAAGTCTAGTAGATATTTCTGAACTAAATCAACTGATTGCTGACAGTAAAGAAAAGGCAGAAAAAGAGTATACATCCAAATCTTGGAAAGCCTTTTTAGAAGCACTAGATAAAGCGAAATCTATGGTAGCAACAGAAGAGGCGACACAACAAGAAGTGAATGATGTTTACAACACTTTGGAGAAGGCTATTAAAGAATTAGAGAAGAAACAAGCTAAAGCTCCAACCAATCCAGGGAAGCCAAATAACTCAGGAAATAATAAAGGAAAAGGAAGACTTCCACAAACTGGTGAAAAAGACCATTCAATGGTTACGATTATTGGAGGGATTACGCTTTTATTAGTTGGTGTTTTGAGCTATATGAAGCACAAAGTAGCAAACAAAATGCAGGATTAATACTCCTAGTGTTAAAAAAATGTAGGTTTATGCAATGCACCACTACTCGTTAAGACTAAGTAGTGGTGCATTGCTATTTTTATAGGCAATTTAAAAAATGAAAGTGTAATTATACTGATTCATTGAACTTACCAGATCCTAACTTAGTCGCAAATATCAGACTCTTAAAATTCTATTGATAAAATAAATTTTAGTTAAAAACTTCCAAGTATTGGTTTGAGAAACAGAAGTATTTGTCTAAGCGTTTAAAACTCTCTAATAAACAAAACCATAAAAAAAGCCATTCCATTTTGGAATGGCTTTTGATAGTTATCAGTAGGTTATCCTTTCACAGAACCAACCATGGCACCTTTAACAAAGTATTTTTGTACGAATGGATAAACAATCAACATTGGTAATGTCGCAATAATGATGACTGCCATTTTTACTGACTGTGCGGGTGGGACAACATCTACACTGGCAGAGTCGGCATTGATTCCGCTAGATACCAATACGATTTGACGAAGCAATACTTGAATCGGCCATTTTGCTGAATCATTGATATAAAGGATGGCTGATTGATAAGTATTCCAATAATTTACGGCGTAAAAGAGTGAAATTGTTGCAATAGATGGTAGTGACAATGGCAAAATGATTCTGAAAAAGACGCCCCAGTCAGAACAACCATCCATTTTAGCGGATTCTTCTAAGCTATCAGGAATTCCCTGGAAGAAGTTTCGCATGATAATCATGTTATAAGCACTAACAGCAGATGGTAGTATCAAAGACCAAAGTGAATCGATCAAGCCTAAGTTTTTAACAATTAAAAAGGTAGGAATCATTCCACCACTAAATAACATGGTAAAGACAACGAGAAAGTTAAAAAATGAACGACCATGTAAATACTTACGAGAAAGTGCGTAAGCCATAAAGGAAGTAAGAATCATACTCACGATAGTTCCTAAAATTGTTACAAAAATGGAAACACCAATACTTTTAAAAATAGTAGGTGTTGATAAGATGTAACGGTAAGCATCTAAAGTAAATGTCCTAGGAATAATGATAAATTTTCGTGTCGACATTTCTCCTGATGTGGCAAAAGAACTTCCTAGTACATTTAGAAATGGTAATAAACATAATAGGGTAAAGAATAATAAGAATGCGACAATAACTATTTTTACAACTTTTTCACTCGTGGATGTTTTAACACGGTTTTGTTTTGAAACGGATTGCATAATTTGTCCTCCTATAGATTATTTCTGGTTATTCCTAATGTAGCACGGTATAAGGATGACGTATATAATCATCCTTACATGTTCAAAGATTATCAAACTTCTAAAAAAGCTTGATATGAAAAGGTTTCCTAAGCTAATCATTGTGATTAGAAAGAAAAAACAAATGAGAAAAACTGTATTCGCTTACATAAAGAGAAAATGATTATATACGTAATTTGAAGAATAAGCTATGATGGATTTGTTAATAAAAAGACAAGAAAGGAAGGCTATACTTATATGGAATCAACACAACAAACGGCAATACCAAGATTAAGTGAAAAAGAAATTAAAGCAAAACAACGTAAGAAAAAATGGGATAAAATAAAAACAAATCATGCACTATATTTAATGTTACTACCGGGCATATTATATTTTATTGTATTTAAGTACTTACCAATGGGAGGATTGGTAATTGCCTTTCAAGATTATCAACCCTTTCTAGGTATTTTAGGAAGTCCATTTGTTGGGATGAAGCATTTTGTTCGTCTGTTTTCTGAAGATACGTTTTGGATGCTTTTGAAAAATACGTTAGCTATTTTCGGATTAGACATTGTTTTTGCTTTTCCTTTACCTATTATATTGGCTTTGATGATTAATGAAATAAAAAATGCGACCTTTAAAAAATCGATTCAAACCATTATATATCTCCCTCACTTTATGTCTTGGGTTATCGTTGTTTCGATTTTCTATGTGTTATTGACAACAGAAGGTGGCGTAATCAACAATATTATTCAAAGTTTTGGTGGACAAAAAATTGCTTTCCTAACCAACTCGCACTGGCTGAGGCCAATGTATATTATCCAAGAGATGTGGAAAGGTTCAGGCTGGGGCACAATTGTTTACCTAGCAGCAATTACCAATGTAGATGAACAATTATATGAAGCCGCTGAAATGGATGGCGCCGGTAAATTACGTAAAATGTGGCATGTCACTTTACCTTGTATTCGCCCTACTATTGTTACTTTGTTCATTCTTAAAATTGGAAATGTTTTAGAAATGGGATTTGAACATATGTTCTTATTGATGAATTCAATGAACAAAGAAGTGGCCCAAATTTTTGATACCTTTGTTTATACAGCAGGGATCAAAAATGGACAATTAAGTTATTCGACTGCAGTGGGAATGTTTAAAGGTGTTGTCGGTTTAATTTTAGTTGTTGCAGCGAATAAACTAGCTAAAAAAGTCGGCGAAGAAGGAATTTATTAAAAAGAGAGGCTGAGATAAAGATGACGATTGAAAAAATAAATCGTATGAATGATGTGTTAATTGGTATTTTAACAGTGGTCTACTTAAATCTATTATGGGTTGTTTTTACCGTTTTAGGACTAGGTATTTTTTCCATCGGACCATCCTCTTATGCCTTAATGAAATATTATGATCGTTGGTTTCGGTTGAAAGAAAAGCCAGCAATTACGAAAAGTTTTTGGAAGTACTTTAAGGAACGCTATCGTCAATCGCTAGTGATTAGTTGGATACAAATTGGTGCAATTGGAATTGTCATTGTCAATTTATTTACGACCAATCAATGGTATATAAAAACAGCTAATGCGTTCGCCTTAGTTTTACTAGTTTTTCTTTTTTCACATGTTTATACAATTATGGCCGCAACAACCTATCAGACCATTAAAGAAATTTTAAAAGGATCAGCAATGGTAGGCTTTGGATACTTACATTATTCAATCATCAGCTGGACCGTAATCATAGGAGCCTATTTATTAGCTTCTAAATATTCACCAGCATTACTTTTCATTGCAGGAATAGGGTTTGTAGGTGCTGTTTTAGGATTTGCTGGTAAATTGATTTTAACCGAATTTACACCTAAAAAAGACGACCTTTTTGAACAGGATACAATGAATCAATCACATTCTTTATAAAAAAGGAAATCAAATTTAGAAAGGGAATCACTTGAAATGAAACTTTCGCAAAGAGCTTTGGATACAATATTTGAACGTTATGATTTGTTGCCAAAAGAAAAAAGATATCACGGAAAATGGTCTTATGATATCGGTGTAGTTTTGATGGGCGTAAAAATTGCCTATGAACAAACGAAAGATCCCAAATATTTTGACTATATCAAAAATACCATGGATTTTTATATAACAGAAGATGGCTCTATTAAAGGTTATGAAAAAGACAAAATGAATATTGATTATGTCAACAATGGCAAATTATTATTTCTCTTATATAAAGAAACAGGTGAAGAAAAATATAAATTGGCAATGGATACCTTGTATGATCAATTGCAAAAAATGCCTCGTACTTCGGATGGTGGATTTTGGCATAAGAAAATTTACCCCAATCAAATGTGGTTAGATGGCTTATATATGGGATCCCCATTTTTAGCTGAATACTTGGTTACATTTAAAGAAGGAAAAGGACTAGAAGATGTTTTCAAGCAGTTTGACTTGTGTTATCACCATACTCTTGATGAAAAATCAGGACTTTTGTACCATGCTTGGGATGAAAAAAGAGAACAGTTTTGGGCTGATTCTAAAACAGGACATTCACCCAATTTCTGGGGACGAGCTATGGGATGGTATATGATGGCGTTAGTAGATACGATGACGATTGTTAAAGAGGTTAGAGACATTTCGCCACTTCAAGAAATTTTCACCAAGTGTTTGACAGCTTTAGAAAAGGTACAAGATTCAACGACAAACGTTTGGTATCAAGTATTAGATAAAGGAAATCACCGAGGTAATTACTTGGAAGCTTCTGCCTCAAGCATGATTGTTTGTGCCACAGCAAAAGCTTTAAATAAAGGTTTTATTAAGAAAGAATGGTCAGATTTTCTTGATAAAAGTTACCGAGGTTTGACCGAGGAATTTGTCTTTATTACCGATGAAGGATGGGTCAATCTCATTCGAAACTGTCAAGTGGCTGGCCTTGGAGGAGATGATAAGCGCGATGGAACATTTGTCTATTACATCAGCGAACCAATTATCACCAATGACTTTAAGGGTTATGGCGCCTTCTTGCAGGCGGCACTTACAATGGAACCATTAAACGAATAGGAGGATGCAAAAAACAAATGGAACGATTAATTACTGATTTTGGTGCAGAGTCAGATGGTACTTTGGCGACCGAAGCAATCAATCAAGCAATTAGCAAAGTAGCTGAATACGGTGGGGGAAAAGTGGTCATTCCTGCTGGAGAGTTTTATACTGGAGCAATTATTTTAAAAAGCAATGTTGAACTTTTTCTATCTTCCGGAAGTGTTTTAAAATTTTCAGATAATCAAGACGATTACCCAGTGGTTACCTCACGTTGGGAAGGGGTCAAACGGGAAGTGTATGCTTCTTGTATTTATGCAGAAGATGCAAAAAACATTTCTGTTACCGGTTTTGGCCTGTTAAATGGAAACGGGGAAAAGTGGTGGCACCTTCATCGCAATGATCGAGAAAATCTTAACTATCCTCGTCCGAAATTAATAAGTTTTGATTCTTGTGAGAATGTGACATTAAGAGACTTTCGTATTATTGACTCGCCTAGTTGGACAATCAATCCAATTTTATGTCATGGAGTCACTGTCGACAATATTAAAATAAAAAATCCAGCCGATTCACCAAATACAGATGGCATTGATCCTGAATCGTGTAAAAATGTTCGAATCAGCAATTGTCAAATTGATGTAGGCGATGATTGTATCGCAATCAAAGCTGGTACAGAAGATACGTTACACCGGGTATCTTGCGAAAATATTACCATTACAAATTGCCAAATGGTCCATGGTCATGGCGGCGTAGTAATCGGTAGTGAAATGAGTGGCGATATTCGTAATGTGACCATTAGTAATTGCGTCTTTCAAGAAACAGATCGAGGGATTCGACTAAAAACGAGACGGGGACGAGGAGGTATCGTTGAAGATATTCGTGTGAATAACATCGTGATGGATCAAGTATTATGTCCTTTCATTTTAAACTTGTATTACTTCTGCGGACCAAAAGGAAAAGAGAAGTACGTATGGGACAAAGCACCCTATCCAATTACGAAAGAAACGCCGATGTTTCGCCGTATTCATTTTGCCAATATCACAGCTAGAAATGTTCATGCCTCAGCGGGCTTTATTTATGGCTTACCTGAACAACCAATTTCAGAAATTAGCTTCCAAAATATCAATATTTCAATGGCTGAAAATGCGATTCCTGGAAAACCAGCAATGATGACAGGAATTGAAGAAATGGCTAAAAATGGGTTTTATCTTGGCTGTGCAAAAGATATTAGTTTTGATCATGTTACCATAGATGATATCAAAGGAACTAGTTATCATGTGGAAGATAGTTCCATGCTTTCCTGGAACTTTTGTAAAGTGAACGGTCAAACTTATCAAAAAGAAGTGAAATAAGTATGGAAAAAGAGCAATTATTAGAATTTTTAGGACCTTCTCTGGCAGTTACACCAGAGGCGGTTCTCCTAGAAAAGAAAGTAAGAACCCATTATACGTTTGAAGTTTTACAGCTTACCTTAAATGACATTGAAACGGTTCCGGCCTATTTTGCTTATCCCAATGCCGAAAAGGGTCCCTACCCATTGGTTATCTTCAACCATTCACATGGTGGCAATTTTGAAGTTGGTAAATCAGAACTAGTCAGAAGTAGTGATTATTTACAACAAGAAAGCTATCTGGATACGTTAATTGAAGCAGGGTATGCCGTGGGTTCAATCGATATGTGGGGATTTGAAGAACGCCAAGGGAAAAAAGAAAGTGAGCTATTCAAAGAGTTTTTACTGAAAGGGCATACGTTATGGGGGTTGCGATTGTATGATGATCAGCAATTTCTTACTTATCTTAGTTCACGAGCTGAGGTTGATCCAGATAGAGTGGCAACAATTGGTATGTCGATGGGAGCTATGATGAGTTGGTGGTTAGCAGC
>Ga0079226_10003989_pt1 | contig 11295 bp, 14 predicted proteins | sample Poulit2014_FD_76345 | JGI IMG/M metagenome (GOLD analysis project Ga0079226, IMG submission 76345) | Agricultural soil microbial communities from Georgia to study Nitrogen management - Poultry litter 2014 | ecosystem: Environmental > Terrestrial > Soil > Agricultural land | place: USA: Georgia...
CTCGATTAAACAGAAATATTTTAAAAATTCACATATGGGGGGTGGTGGGATGAATGAAGGCTTTTAGAATCGATGTAGGAATAGAACACATAAAGGATTATCTCATGTCTAAAATAGATGTGACCAATCCTGTTGAAGTTGAAAAAGTTGGTAGATATTTAAAGCATATCGAAATGTACAGACGTATGGAAAGAACCGTTAAAAAAGAAGGTGTTTCTGTTACAACCGAAAATGGAAGCCAATCATTTATAAAATCCCATCCATTACTCGGTGAAATGAATAAAGTGAATGCGGCGATTATGAACATAGAAAGAACATTTAATTTTATAGAAGATGGTGAAGGTCCTAGTTATTCAGCTAGTGATCTAATCTAATGTTAAAAAATAAACATGTAGACTATTACATGGAACAGCACGAAACTGGCAAGATAAAAGTTAGTAAGTTCGTGTTTTTATTATTTTCTTATTTAAAAAAATATGTTCTTAATCGTGATGACTTATATTTCGATAATGATATGCATGAGAAGTATATAGCGTTTGCTGAGAAAAACTATTTTAAGTTAGCTCCTTTTCAAAAGTTTAAAACAGCATTTGTATTTATTTATCATAAAGAAGATGATTATCCTTTTTTCGATCAATTCTTTTTTTATGAGGCTAGAGGTGCTGGGAAGAACGGTTTAATTTCCACATTATCTAATTTCTTTATCAGTGATTTACACGGAATAGATAATTATAACGTATCAATCGTTGCAACCAGTGAAAAACAAGCCGAGACGTCCGTTGAAGAAATTTACAATGTAATTGATAAGGCAGGTAAAGGAAGCGTTCTACAGGCTTTATTTCAACACAAGAAATCAGAAATAGTTAGCAAGACGGGTAAAGGTAAGATTCAATTCCATACTTCTAACGCAAAAACGAAAGATGGATTGCGTGATGGATGTGTCATTTACGATGAAATACATGAGTTTTTAAATTCAGATATTGTAGAAGTATTCTCTAGTGGTTTGGGTAAAATCAAACATTCTAGGGAATTTTTTATTACAACCGATGGATTCGTTCGAGGTGGATATTTGGATGACATGAAACAGCGGGCCCTTAACGTTTTAAAAGGTGAGGCTCCAGAAGATAGGTTATTTGTGTTTATGGCCACACTCGATAGCGAAAAGGAAATGGAAGATGAATCGAATTGGCAGAAAGCTAATCCTATGTTCCATGAACCTATGAATGAATATGCTAAAGGTTTATTCCGAAAGGTAAGGCAACAATACATTACTTTAGGAAATTCGAAACCATCATCAAGAATTAAATTTATGACTAAACGAATGAACCACCCTGCAACAGATTTAGAAACTTCAGTTGCTACTTGGGAAGAGATTGAAGCAACGAATAGACAAATACCTAATCTTGATCACAAATCGTGTATTGGTGGACTTGATTTTGCAAGTATACGAGATTTCGCTGCTGTTGGTTTGTTGTTTAAAGTTGATGATCAATACATTTGGAAATCACATTCTTTTGTAAGGCAAGGTTTCTTGGATAATGTCGAGATGAAACCTCCTATCCATGATTGGCAAGATAAAGGATTGTTAACGATTGTAGATGAGCCGGTCATTAATATAAAACATATCGTTGATTGGTTTGTAAAAATGCGTGAGCGATATGGAGTTAACACAATTGTTGCTGATACATTTAGATTAGACCTAGTTAAACAGGCGTTAGAAGCAGAAGGATTTGAAATCATGTATGTGCGAACAAAAGGTATTGAAGCATTGCTCGCACCACGAGTCGAAACGATATTTGCTGAACAAAGAGTTATCTATGGTGACAATGATTTAATGCGCTGGTACACGAACAATGTAAAAGTGATTGTCGATAAAAAAGGAAATAAAACTTATGGTAAAAAAGATGAAGTGAGACGTAAAACAGATGGGTTCCAGGCATTCATTCATGCCTTATATCGTGATGATTTGATTGAAGAAGAAACGAATGTTGATGATGTATTAGATTTTCTTGATGAGATGGTGTTTTGAGAAAAAAGAAAGGACTGATTTATACGATGGTTAGTTATTTATGTTGCGAGTGTAATAGACGCTATAAGTTTGATAGGGAGATTACTAGACTTAATTGTCCTATCTCACGTTGTGATGGAGAATTAGAGTTAATAGGACTTGGGAACGAACAGCCATATTTACAAATAACATTAGATGAACTCGATTCAGTACCTAAAGTAATTTATAAAGGTGAAGAAATAAAATTGAAACAAGAGGTGATATTCCATTGGGAAACAGACACTTCTATTCCTGGTGGAATAACGATTGAAATTGAACATGCTGAAGCGAGTAATAAACATCCAAAGTCTAAAAGGATTGAGGAAAGGATAAAAAGTCACGTCAGATTTTGAAAGGAGTGTGATCCATATCTGCCAAGCTAGTGGCAAACTAGCAACTGAAAGGATGTGATTAAAATTTGAGTGTATGGGATATGTTTAAACGTAACCGTGATTTGGGGGAAGAATTAAACGAAATATTAGATATGGACTTTTTAGGTTTGGAAGTAGATCAGCGTTTATATCTAAAACAATCAGCTATCGAGTCTTGCGTAAACTTGATTGGAAGAACAATATCTACCGCCGATTTCAGATTTATGAGGGATGATCGACGTGTAAATAGTGATTTTGATTATTTACTTAATGTTAGACCAAATAGCAATCAAAGTGCTGCTGAGTTTTGGAAAGACTTCGTTTATACATTATTAACGGAAAATGAAGTACTCGTTATTGTAAGTGATAACGATGAATTTCTAATAGCCGATAACTTCACTAGAAATAAATATGCAGTATATGAAGATACTTTCGTGGATGTAGAAGTTAAGGGATATACATTCAAACGGACATTTCCTATGAATGAAGTTATTTATATGACGTATAACAATAAGAAGTTTACTAGGTTTTTAGACGGAATGTTTAAAGATTATAGTGAACTTTTTTCACGTATGATTGAAACGAAAATGTATGAAAATCAGATAAGAGCATTGGCAGAAATTGATACAACACAAAGATTGGACCAAAACACTAGAGACAGATTATCTAATTTCATTAATCGCATGTACAATTCTTTTAAGAAAAACGCCTTCGCTATTGTACCTAAAACAAAAGGGTTTGATTATGAAGAAATTACAAGGAATTCAGCATCTAAAAATCAACCCATTAAGGAATTAGGAGAATTACGAGTTGATGTTACAAAACAGGTTGCAAATATTCTTGGAGTTCCATCTGCGTTAGTTTTGGGTGATTTGGCGGAATACGAAACAGCATTGAAAGCATTTATAAGATTTACAGCAAGACCTTTAATTGAACAAATTAAGGATGAGCTTAACGCTAAACTAATTGATGAACACGAGTACAAAAAAGGATTAGAAATTAAGGTGTATGGGGTTTCCGAACGTAACCCAATCGAAATGGCAGATTCTGCTGATAAAATGGTTGCTAGTGGTGCATGGAGTAGAAATGAAGTGCGCGAAAAGTTTGGCGATGAACGTGTTGATGATCCACGAATGGATGAATATGTTATAACTAAAAACTATCAAACGTTAGATGAGCTTGAAGGAGGTGAGAATGAGTGAAGCATAAAATCAAAGGAGACATTATTTCATGGAATAGTTCCATTTGGGACTTCAACCAAAAAATGAAATCTATTAAAGAAGATGAAGATATTACGCTAGAGATCAACTCTTATGGTGGAGACGTGTTTTTAGGTATCGACATCATGAATACATTACGTTCTCACGAAGGTAAAGTTACTGTGATTATTACAGGTATTGCGGCAAGTGCTGCATCCGTTATCGCAATGGGTGCTGATAAAATCAAGATGTATTCAAATACACAGATGATGATTCATAATGCGTGGACATTCGCAATGGGTAACGCAAAAGAATTACGTAAAGTAGCTGATGACTTAGATTCTATCGGTGAATCAGTACTTGCATCATATACACATCGAGTAGATGCTGATACTGTTACAAAATTGCTTGATGATGAAACGTATATGTCTGCTAAAAAAGCAAAAGAATTAGGTTTTATCGATTCTATCATTGATGAAAAGGCAGAAGAAGTCGAATCTGAAATGTTTTCTAATAAAGCACAAGAATTTAATGCGAATATTACATCAGAGGAAACTGGATCATTAGAAGGCAAATTGGTTTTACTAGAAAGTGAAGTTGAAAGACTTCGAGAAGAATTAAAACAAAATAAACAGGAGCCAAAAGAAGAACCTCAACAGCAGATTGCTGCTAAAAGAAAAGGGTTCTTTTTTTAATTTAAATTATTAGGAGGAAATGACTTATGGCAATTAAGTTAAAGAAAGCGATGGAGAATTTCAACGCTAAAAAAGAAGCGTACACAAAATTATTAAAAGACGAAAACGCAACAGAAGAACAATTACAGAACGCAGTAGATGAAATGTTTACAGCATTACAGGAAGATTTAACGTCAAAAATTACAGCAGATGCTCGTAATAGCTCACTAGATACACAAGTGTTAGTATCACGTGGATCACACGTACTAACATCTGAAGAAACTAACTTTTACAACAAGGTTGTTGAAGATGGTGGTTTCAATGATGAATCTGTTTTACCAGAGACTGTACAAGAACGTGTGTTTGATGGATTAGTTAAAGAACGTCCACTATTACAAGCCATCGGTTTACAAGACTTAGGTGCAGTTACTAAATTTATTTATAGTGATCCGACACTTGCTTATGCTTGGAAAGAGATTTTCGGAGATATTACAGGACAAGTTAATGCGGCATTCCGTGATGAAAAAATTACTCAGTTAAAACTTACTGCATTTGGTGCAATTCCAAACGATATGTTAGAGCTTGGTCCAGTATGGGTTGACCGTTACATGGTCACGCTTTTAATTGAGTCGTTAGCGGCTGGTTTAGAGTATGGATTAGTAAACGGACGTGGACCTAACCAATCTGAGCCGATTGGATTGTTAAAAGACGTTGATGCTGATACAGGTGCAGTAACTGATAAAGATTCTTCTGGTACTTTAACATTCGCTCCATCAGATAAAGGGGAAATTGTTGTTGGCGAATTATATGAGGTATTAAAAGAGTTATCTACAGATGAAGAAGGTGAACACCGTAAGGTATTAAATAAAGTGGCAATGGTAGTTAACCCTATCGATTTATTGGCTGTAAATGCACGTCATACAATCCAAAATGATGCTGGAGTGTTTGTTACTAACTTACCTTACAACATTGATGTAATCGAATCGGAAGAGATTCCTGTAGGTAAGGCAGTGTTTTTTGTTAAAGGTGAATATGTTGCAGCGATTGCGGGTGGATACCGTTTAAAGAAATTTGATCAAACGTTAGCCATTGAAGATGCGACACTTTATACAATTAAACGATTTGCAAACGGACGTCCGAAGGATAATAAAGCAGCGGTCGTTTACGACTTAGATGTTAAGTTTGAAGTGCCTGGCGAAGAAGATCCAGAGGGCGCATAAGAAAGAGGTGATCTAATTGGTCACTGAAAACTTGGTCAACGATGAATTGATTGAAGAATTTAAAGAAGATATGCATATCACACACGACGATAGTAAAATAAAAGGCTCATTAACTAGAGCAGTTGCGTTTATAAGGTCACGTTGTGGTGATTTTGAATTAAATGACGAAACAGACGTTGAACATCTAGCGAAAGATTTAGTTTTTAATCGTGCTAGATATGACTACTATGAATCTACTGATTTATTCGAGGATAACTATTTGTCTGATATCACTCACTTAGCTTTATTATTAGCAGGTGAAGAAGATGATAAATAACAAACAAAACCGTCCACGTCCTCGAGTAAATCGTGGAGAATTACGCACATGGATAGAGTTTTACGAGTACAGACCGATAAAAGGACCAATGCCAGGACAAGTTAAGTTTAAAACTTTATACAGTTGCTGGGCAAAAGTTGATAAAGTTTGGTTACGTGATTTAGAGCAGGCGAAAGCTAACGGGACTTTATCAGATATCACATTGCTTATTCGTGATCCACTTAAAACTTATAAGCCTACGAATAAGCATTTTTTTAAGGTGTTTACGGACGAATATGAACATCTAGTGTATAACATTGACGAAACGTTCCCTGACTTACAAAAACGTGATTTTTACACGGTTATCGGTAAAGTTAAGGACGATATGAGATGGGATTAAGAGTTTATGGCGTTCAAAGGTTGATGAATGAACTGGAATTAAAGTTTAGTAAAGAACAAATTAAATCTATTGTCGATGAAGCACTAATTGCAGGAGCCTTAATCTTGGGCATGGAACTTAGACGGCAAATAAGGACTTTTTCCGATGGTACGGGTTACTCGAAAGGTTATACCCTAGACGAGATAACCATATCAGAACCATTGGACAAGTTAGGCAACAGGACTATAACGGTACATTGGAAAGGTAAGCATGGTAGATACCGTATTATACACTTAAATGAGTGGGGTACTATTAAAAACCCTAATCCAAGGGGTAAAGGTAAAATAGCTAAGGCGATGGCATTATCCCAACAAGCATATGGTAAAGCTGTTAGGGATGTCTTAAGGAGGCGATTGTAAGTGTCAGAACGCGAAATAGATGATGGTTTGTGGCTAATGTACAATGCATTAAAAGATGATGAAGTTATACAAGAATATTGTTATTCCGAGCGTGATGATGATTTACGTATCAACATCTTTAAGTATCCCGAAACAGCAGATATGACTGGTAATTGGATAGTACTCGAATCGATTATCAACGGTTTGCCATCTGATTATGCTGACAGTACATGGGTAACTTATGATTATTTACTGCATGTCGAAGTATGGTCACGAAATCGTGATGAAAATCGTATTGTTGCAAAACGTATACGTGATTTGTTGTGGAAACATTATAAATTCAAACAGAACGATGATATTGATGAACATGGTGAAGGAATCTTTCGGGATGCAAGAAGATATACGGGCAAGTTACACAGGAGTGATTTAGAAAATATCTAAGTCGCTCTTTTTTTATATTAAAAATTAGGAGTGATTAATTTGGCTGAAAAGATTTATAGAGCATCTACAGGGGTAGATGGTTTTTATTATGGTGAAATTGACGAAAGCACAAACGAACTATTGGCAGATAAGAATATTGAACGTGTGAAATTCTTACAAACTATCAATATTGAAATGCCACAAGAAATCGTTCGTGCACATGGTGACAACCGAACAGCAGAAATGGCAACATCAAGTGGAGATATAACAGTAACCAGTGGATTCCACAAGATTCCATTAGAAGATAAAGAACGATTACTAGGTTGGGAAAAGGTAGAAGAGATTTATTCCGTTGGATCTAACGACATTTCTCCTTATGTTGCAGTTATTTTTACACGAACATATGAAGATGGTTCGAATGAGTATGTAGGGCTACCAAAAGGTTTATTCACACGTCCGAACGTAGAAGGTAACACGAAAGAAGATTCTGTTGAGTTTTCAAGTGAAGAAATTGAAGCTCAATTTATGGACCGTAAAGTAGAAGGTTTTTCTGAAGATAAATCTGTTTTATTTGCGGTTGATAAGAAAGGCGAAACATCTAATCGTGATAAGTTAATAACACTTTTATTTGGCGAAGGTGCAGTACTCGATAACGAAGATCCAGAAGGAGCGTAATCTATATGAAACCTCATTTAGAAGATTTATCGTATGAACAGTTGCAAAAATACACTAAAAAAGATATCAGCGAACGATTAACTGAACTTGAAGTACCACATGATAAAAAGTGGACAAAAGATGAGTTGATTGATTTGTTACGTGCTGAAGGTGGTCAATTTGACGAAAAAGAAGCACAAGCAATTGCTGCTGAATCTTACATCGTATTACATTCCTTTAAAGATTTAGAAGATAAAGGTTATGTATACGAAAAGAATAACAAATATCCTCGTAAAGCAAATAAGAATGTCACAAAGGAACGGATTAAAGTGTTATCTAGCAAAAACAATAAAATCGGTAAGCAGTTAATTAAAGAGCGAGGGTAACCTTGCTCTTTTTTATTATATGGAGGTAATAAAATGGCGAAATTAAAACGAACGTATATTGAATTGGTTAAGAACGTTGATGAAGTATTAAAGGGCGGGGAGCCAGAGTTAGAGAAAGTATGGACTCCTTATTTTATCCCATGGAAAACAGTACGAGAAGGTATGCAGTTATTAATGGAAAAAGAAGATGGAGAGTCAACAAATGATTTTGAAATGATAGAAGAAATGGAAGAGTTTATTGTCAATAAAATATTTAACGGAACTATTACTATTGATGATTTACAAAACAGATTACATGCACCAGATGCAGTAAAAACAATGCAAGAAGTAATTGAATTTGTAACATCTGGTCAAGAAAGTGATGAATTACGCGCTTTTTTGGAGAAGAAGAACTAACTGACGAAGATTTCACATGGGAAAAACAAATTGAATATACAGATAAGGTTATAACCGAACTCATGAAAGAAGGGAAAGACATAAATGAAGTTTTGGAAATGCCATATCATTACATTGTTCAATTGTTAGAGGAAAAGCAAAAACCGAAAGAAGAACAATCACTAATCGGTGCCTTCGGAGGTAGTTCTCCAAGTAGATAAGTTCTAAAAATACATAAACGAAGGGAGGTTACTAAAACGTGGCAGAAAAAATAAAAGGTTTTACGATAGAATTATCACTTGATCATTTGAAAGTAGATAGTGGTCTTAAGAACGTTAGACGTTCTCTCAGTCAAATGAATACAGAAATGCGTTCAAATATGTCTGTTTTTGATCGCTCTGAACGTTCTGTGCAAAAGTATAGTACACAGTTAGAAGGTTTAAATAAAAAGTTAGAATTACAAAAACAAATTGTATCACAAGCTAAAAAAGACTATGACAATATGGTTGCCACTCACGGGGATGGTAGTAAAGCGGCGCACGATGCAGCAAATGCATATAACCGAGAAGTTGCACAATTAAATAACCTAGAAAGATATATTGGTAGAGTTACAAAAGAAATGGAAGCCTTTAAACGTGAGCAAGAAATACAATCGTCGTTTGCTTGGAAGGCAGGCGAAGCATTTGAGTCATTTGGTGGTCACTTGGAGACGATAAGCGATAGAGCAAGATCTGTGGGAGGTGACTTAACCAAATACTTAACGGTACCGATATCAGGACTTATGGCAACTGTTGGTGGCTTCGGATTTAAACGCGCAATGGACTTAGAGCAAGTTGAATTTATGATGCGCCATATTTCAGATAGTACAGGTGAATTCGAAAAACGTATGGAATCTGTAGTTGATCTTGTTACTGATACACGTTTCGGTACTGCTGAAGTAGGAAATGAGTTTGCAAAATTAATAGGTGCTGGTGCTGCAGATGAAAGTGCAAAAATATTTAATGAAGTTGCAATGAACTTAGCTACATTTAAGTCAGATGATTCATTAATAGGACGTATTGGAGATATCTACGCCAAAGCATTGCAGGGCGGAAAGATAGATGGAACTATGCTTAACCAATTTACTGATGCAGGAGTAGATATTGCGAAAGTTTTAGGTAACAAATGGGGAAAATCAACAAGTGAAGTTAAAGAAATACTAAGAAGTGGCGAATTTGACATTGAAGAAGTTTTATACGAGTTATCTGAAGGTGTGCTTGAAGGTACTGAGGGTGTTAATGATGCCACTAAGGCAATGGGCGGCATGCTCGAAGGTTCAGGGCGCTTATTAAGTGGACAAATTAAAAACTTTTTCGCTGCAGTATCGCAAACCGGAGAAAGAGTTATAAAAGAAACAGGCTTGTTTGATGGTGTTAAAGATGCATTGGATGAATTGAGAGAAATGCTAAAGAGTGGTGAACTGGATGTATTATTTACTACTGTTTTTAGTGGAGTATCAAAAGCACTTGAAGCATTGGTCGATATATTACGTAAAATCTTTAAATGGTTTAGTAGCTTAGATGATTCTACAAAAGAATGGATAGGTAAGCTTGTAGGTATGGCAGTTGTAATAGGTCCAATCATAACTGGATTCGGAATATTTGGAGGTATACTTGCAAAAGTATCTCAAGGGTTGGGAGTCTTTTTAAAGTGGCTTGCACCTATCACAAAAGGTTTAGGATTTGTTGGCAAGGGAGCGGGTGGCGCTGGTAAATCTGTAGGCTTATTAAGCAGAGCCTTTACCTTATTTACTGGTCCGGTTGGAATCGCTATTGGAGTTATATCTCTATTAGTCGGCGCGTTTACATTAGCATATAAAAAGTCTGAAATATTTAGGAACATGATTAAAAAAGTAGGTTCGATTCTGAAAGAGACTTTTTCCAACATCATGGATTATATTAGGCCGGGCATCGATGCAATCAAGGAATTTTTCGGGTCACTACAGGATAGATTCCGAGATTTTATGCAAAATGAAGGACCACAATTTAAAAAAGCGCTTGATAATATTAAAAGTGTATTATCGGCAATCGGCCAATTTTTAGCCGATAGAGTAGTTAACGAGTTTAAAAAGTTCAAAATCGTTATTGATTTTGTCATGCCTTATATTGCCGGTATTGTTGAAAAGGCATGGGGCAATATAAAAGCATCTTTTGAATTCGGTCTAGAACTTGTGATGGGCGCTATACAAATTTTCAGCGGTATTTTCACGGGAGATTGGGCTAAAATTTGGGAAGCCTTCGGAAATATCGGTAAAGCATCTATGAATCTACTGTGGCATTACTTTAAAGACACATGGATCGGTAAGATGATTACAGACATCACAGGCTTCGATGGTGACTTCAACATGACCATTTCAGATATGTGGAAAAACATCAAGAAAAAATTCGCTGATAAAATAAAAGAGATTTATAATAATCTTAAAAATACTTTCATAGGAAGAATAATTTTTAGTATCATCGAATTTTCGTTAAATTTCCGCAAAAACATTTCTGAAATGTGGGATAGAGTTAAAAGTAACTTCACAACAAAAATTAAAGAAATTAGGCATTCCATAACAAATTCGTTTGTCGGTCGTATTATCCAGTCCGTTACAGGAATGAAAACTAGGTTTATAGGAATCGCAAAAGACATGTGGACAGGTGTTAAAAAACAGTTTAACAATATCGTGGACGGTGCAAAGGCATTGCCAGGTCGTATCGGTCAAGGGATTAGAAACGCAAGAAGTAAAGCAACTAATGCCATGAAATCAGTAGGAAATAAAATGATTGAGTGGGCAGGTAAACCGTTTAACAAAGTGGTAGACGGTGTTAACTGGGTGACTGGTAAGTTAGGTATTAA
>Ga0079226_10003990_pt1 | contig 11295 bp, 6 predicted proteins | sample Poulit2014_FD_76345 | JGI IMG/M metagenome (GOLD analysis project Ga0079226, IMG submission 76345) | Agricultural soil microbial communities from Georgia to study Nitrogen management - Poultry litter 2014 | ecosystem: Environmental > Terrestrial > Soil > Agricultural land | place: USA: Georgia...
GTAGAATTCAGTTTCCTTCGACAAGGCCATGGTGGCCCAACGGCAAGCCAGATGCGCCAGTATGTTAGCCGAGCTTTCACGGACAAGTTTTAAAAAACTTTGTGATTTCTCAGAACTTTCATGAAAGTATCGCCCGATAGCTCCGGTGACACTCCCTACCATGCCTACTGCGCGAACCCAAGTGTTCACAACGCCCCAAGCAACTAGACCTAAACGACATGCTTTCGTCTGATGCTCTTGCTATTCCGGACGATACTCAGAGGAAAGATGAAATGCAGATCCTCAACGAGTGGACATGTGCCTATCCAGGGTTCGAACAGGTTGAATCCGAAGTAAGCCGTCTAGGCATGCTGCATCGAGAGCCATAACGGGGGCCTTCCTAATGGGTTCACGCTAATACGCCGAGAGCAGCCAAACTTTTACTTCTCCGAAAGGTATTCCCAATGCGCATCAAGTACGGAAAACATTCTGTTGGCTTGGAGTCTCTGTGCCTCCGTGGAGGCATCGATTTTCCTGTTCGTCCGTTGCAATAACTTTTCGGTGGAATCACTTGAACCATTCTTCAAATTGCGAAGCAAATAGCGACGAGTTTTCGCGGACTCCTCTACCGACAGGGCGCGCGTGTTTTCCAACTGCTCTACTGTCCGTTTTTCGGTGCCGTGTAGAGAATACAGAACTTGATAGATTTCACGGCGAGTTGTTTTTTGTTGATTACTGATTCGATCCAACCGCAATATTATGAGGCTGAAATAGATGAAAGCCAGTCCGCCAATACATAAAATACATATTCGGTACAGTACGTCTCTCCCGGTCGCTACCCCAGCTACTCCAACGACAACAACAACCAGAGAAAGTAGTAGGATCAGTCGTTCATTATTAGATAGTCGCTTCATTTGTTTCCTTCAACATTGAGTCTATCTGCGCACAGTAACTCGAGTAACTAAAGTTTGCTTGAACAAACTTCTTGCTCTTCTGAACCTGATGAACATATTTTGATCTGTTCTGGTAGAAATCCCTTATGATATCTACTGTTTGGTCAGCGGTACCGTATACGGCAGATTCACCGAAAACCGGTCGAAATTTGTCCGGCAATATCACCACCACTCCTGAAGCTACAGCTTCCAAAATCGACCGACCGAATGCCTCTACTGCATTTGAGTGCTGGAAGAACACGTAAAAGTCTATAGTCTTTAAGAACTTTTGCGGTGTCATGTAATTTTTCCCGTATACGGTCCACCCGCCAGGGATTGTTGATCGTTTAAGCCCCTCTAACGCAGATTTTGCACCGCCGAGAATTCTCACGTCAACGGTGCCATCAAGCGGATAAGCTGACCGGATATCTACTGCTCGCTCTGGCCATTTCATCGAATCATCTCTGGAGTGACGACCTACCACAGGCAATGTGCTCCGGAAGCGGTCTCTGTGAACAAACCATTCATCAATATTTAGGATGCCGGGAAAATTGAATTCCTCGAGCACCGAATCGGGGAGTCGCTTCTCCAGCCGTTCCCTCACCATTTCGCTTTGAGGAACCCACGAAACATCGGTGTCAAATGCAGTTTCCGTGTGCTTATGAACCATGCTAGGGATGTACCGAATGTCGCTCCCGTCCAATTCCTCCGGTGCCTGATTCGCCACAATCACGACTTTTCCCGCTTGAACATTACTCGGCTCTGCGGGCGGAAACTGCATTATTGGCGGATACCGCAAAATCAACAGCTCGGTTATCGCGGGATCATCGTACAGTACACTGGTCACCTGTCCTGTATTGATAAACTCCAAAATTGGCGCACCGATGCTGCGCTCCTTCGCGCTCATAAATCGAGCCGGTTCCAGGTGCATCACACCTACCCGTTTACCAGCAGAAAGCAGCGCCTTTACTTCTTCTAACATTGAACGCTGAGGACCGCCGAATGGGTGCCAGTCTCCTGCAAAAATGACATCAAAACGCGAGGCCTGCCCGACCGGAGCAATCTGAAAACGATGAGGAACACTCAGATTTGAAAGTCGTCCTGTATCCAACGATAACTCTGTGTCAGAAGCGGTCTCATGCCAGTGCTTGTACGACGTTTTAAAGTTTCTTCGCGCAGGGTGACTCCATCCAGCACGAAATTCGCTATTGGACAACGACCCAACAGCCTTCCGGATTACTGTCAATGGAACTTTGAGATCATGTACCTTCTTGTGAGTCAATCGCTCGACTCTCAAATAGAGTTCCGTATCGCCGGCCTTACGAACCGGAAGGAAACCTCCAGCTTGCTCCCATACCTCTTTCGGGAGCATCAGAGTAGATGCATTGCTCTCTACGGGCGTCGACTTACCTAAGCGTGTCATCAGTAAGTTTTCATCGCATGCGATCGAATAAACTCTACAACCGGCGACTTCTTTGTTGGTTTCCAAGAAAGCTACTTGCGTCTCGATACGCTGCGGATGTGACCAGTCATCGTCGTCATGGCCGGTTAAATAGTCACCTTGTGCAATTCCGAATCCTAAATTCCTAGCACCATATGTCCCTACATTCTCCTGAGTAGAAATGACTCGGATGCGTGGGTCCAGTGATGCAATGTCTGCAAAGACCGGTTCGTACTCAGCGCCCGAACAATCATTCACAACAAGAATCTCAAGATTCTTCCACGTCTGGTTGATTATCGATCGTACCGCTGTATAAATATCACTTCGCTGCGGCTGGTAACTGGTGAAAATAACGGATACTTTTTTAGCGCTCTGAATAACCGGTCCAAGAGCACGCGGTGCGTGACACGTAAGACTATTAAACGGAATTTCAGTGTCACCAACAATTTCGATCGGCAATAAGTTGTACTTGCTAAATGGCACATTGAATTGTTCTGTCCACGATTCGATTTTGGACGAATCTTGAGTTATGAATGGATTAATGATGTCGGTGTGAAGATGCCCGTGAGCAGTCTCATCCAACTCTGGAGTTTCTCCGAGCCAGTCAGCCGCACGAAGAAAATCGCCATTCAATATCTGGAGTTGAATGAGCATTCTTCGGTATGTGTGAGATTTTTCTAGGGAAAGCCACTTCACAACAAGCAGCAACAACGCTTCTCCGACTTCACCATCGTCGTGATATATATTCTGTAAAAGCACTACCCTGGCTAAAGCCCCAAGCCGTAAAATCGATTTGATAGATTTTCGAATATCTCGTTTCGCTTTGATCTGGTCTTTAAGTTCAGAATAGGTGAACGTATTTCCAGTCGCTTGGTATGCCAGTATGTCTCGGTAGCTCGGCGACTGGTGTCGCAAGGCAGAAGCTTCTACGGCACCGGACCGTCGAGCTGAAATCGCCGCGTAATCTGCGAGCAACTTCTTATAAAGTTCAGTCTCTGAATCCGCAGCTGGGCCTGTTTTCGTTCTTCTAAATCCTGGATGCAAAGTTTCCCCTACGTACAAATCAAGGCCGCAGCATAACGCAAAGCAGCCACCAATTAAAATCACTTTCGACGCTCAGACACACTCGCGTCCACCGAGTCAAATACATCCTTACCTGCTACAAACCGCTCACGATCATTGTACTTTCATTCCAATTCATACCTTATTAGTTTGCAGCGTTCGCGAACGGTCGTGCGCTATCGTGCAAATTCGTAGTCCGGTTTGCACAAATACCGTATATTTCAAGGACTTTCTGCCAAAGACTTATACAGGTTTGGTTGTCAGAGAGCCATCTAGCGTTCCAGCAGCAAAGGCGCCCTTAGCTAGGTTGCCGCATCTGCGCATGTTTACCACCCGTAAATTCCGAGATCCGTTCTAGAACTTGCACAAATTTTTCAGCACGGTTTTCCGTTTCAAAGTCAGACAGAATATTGCCTTCACCCAGCGCATTGCCTGTTAGCCAGTCTTGCTGAACGAAAGTAGAAACATCATTTGGATTGAGCATTACCGCCATGCCAGCATGACAAGAAGCAAACCGTGGTGGCAGCATGACAGTCGCACCTTTAGAGAACGCGAGTAGCGCTTCATAAGATGATTCCTGTGGCCAATTATCATCCGGATAATAGATGAAGTAGTCGACGTTCTCTAAGAAGATATCCAACGTACTAGTTCGTGGGAGCAAAACATCCCAGTGACTAGGCCATGCCTTTTTGCCATAACGACGCACATAGCACTCGGACGTGCCCCAAATGCCGACTATAGCTTTGTCACTCTGCGGTGGCCAAAGGTGTACAGCGTCTGCATTTGACCGGGGCCATTTTGCCTTAATATTGTCAGTGGTCCTTCCAATAACCGGTTTGTCATACCTTGGACGACGGTTTCTATAACCGGCCCTCTGAGTCATGTCCGGTAAGACATACGGCACCACGTCTTGCCAGAGCTCTATTTCAACAGAAAAGGCGGTCAGATAACGATGAACTCCTGCGTCTTGAGTAATCCAGACTGGTTCGACTCCGAACAGTTCGACAGCCCGGTCTGAACATTCTACTGGGTGGTAGATCGGCTCGGACCCGTCCCAGGCGCTCGGAGCCCTATCGGCAAGAATGACCAAACTTTCCACTTTGTTTTCAAATCCGTTGGCCGGCGCAAATTGGAGTAACTCCGCACTGTTAACAATCAGTGTCCCGATTTTCGCTTCTTCATCTGGGATAACCAGCTCCAAGCTTCCTGTGTTAATTGACTCCTGTATATCAGAAAGTAATTTTGAAGCAGGAGCATGACCCGGAAACGCACCATTCAATTGCATAATTCCGACGTGCTTACCTTGAGCTTGCATCGCACTGATTTCTGCTAGCGCGCTTCTGGTAGCGTCACCGTCATGTCGCCAATCCGTCAAAATGACGCAATCAAATTGACGCCCACTAGTCTGAATCGACTGAAATTTGGGTGGAAGCCCTAATACTGCAGACTGGTCTTGAGGCAGCTTCAACCCTGGAGATTTCGCCGTTCCATGCCAGTGCCGCATGTAGTTCAAGAAAGCCCTTCTATTTGGATGAGCCCAACCAACGCGAAAATCGCTTCGTGACAACGACCCGAGTGACAGCCGCGTTAGATAGATTGGTCTATCAAGCCGCCTAACAGGTTTCTTAGTGTATTTTTCCAGTCGCATTCGAAATTCAGAGTCAGCGCCCTTCCGAGATTCCAAATACCCGCCCATCTCACGGGCGGGTTCAGCACGATACATCAGACTGACTTCACACATCCGCTGAAAGGAGAGCCCCCTTTTGATGCGAAATAGGTTATCATCGCTACGAATGGCTTGTCCGACTACTCCAGAAATATCGGGATCGTTTTGAAGTTCCCGCACCTGGAGAGTCAAGCGATCCGGATGAGACCAGTCATCTGAGTCCTGTCCTGTTATATATGTGCCTTGGGCGGCCCAGAGTCCAACATTTCTAGCATAGTAAGTCCCACGATTTTCAGGCAGCACAAAAATCTTTACTCGCGGATCGATTTCCGCCAGTTTCTCTACGAATTTTGGCGGCCCTCCTGGGCTCGCGTCATCTACCACTATCAGTTCAAGATTCCGCCAAGATTGGTCAAGTATTGATCGTATGGCCAACTCAAGCGATGCTTCATCTGGTTCAAAACTTGTCATGATGACAGAAATCAGTGGGCCGTTATTCGTTGTCCGGAAAGCCGACTCGGCCTTTAAAGCGTTGAACGGCAGGGTCGAATCCTGACCGTCTAAAACGACCGGCGACAGCCCGGAGCCTTCAATTGGTGCATTAAAGCCAGCCAACCATGCTTCAACCGAGCTGGCCTCCTCATTCACAAATGGATTACCGATATCAACAGCAAAGTCCTCGGCTTCCTCCCCCAGCAACGCTCCAAACTCAGTCAGTAGTATTTCAGCTTCGCTGAATTCGCCTCTCTCAGCGTGTAACTGGATTCTGAGTTTTACGTTTTCAATCTTCGTTGTACGTAGAGCAACCCGATTAGTACTTAAAGCTAGAAATTGCAAAGCACAATTTGTGTCACCTGGGGTCAGTTCTTGGAACGCGACGAGCCGGCCCAGATTATGTAGCCAGTCATATCGAAGGGAAATATCATCGATGGCATCATTTTGGAAGAGGTTTAGAAGCTGAGCAAAATCGTAATTCTCGTTCGTTGCACAGTACGCAAAAACGTCTCGGAAAAAATCGGAACGATTCATTAACGCGATCTCAGCGACATCCTCCATCCACGACTGAGCATGCTTTGAATATTCGGATAGCAACGCATGTTTAGTAAAGGGTAGATCCCCTAAATATTCTTGTGAATCGTCTGACTTTAAGGTCTCAGTTCTATTCGCTTCCGTAGTCAAAACCCCTCAGCTTTCCATTTTTGCTCAATCGTGCAACTTTGTATATTGCCATAAGAATCAGTGCCCACTCACTAATGTATACAGTTCCAAAACCTAAACCGATACATCGTCTCGAGCCGTCTCGTTCTCGCTCGATCTACCGATGTCTCAAATCATCTGCCGGTGCTGAAAGTCGTTCTTGTGATTCCCAAACCATCCGTTCCAGCTCCCGGTAGCGTTTGTCGTTTGTAAGTATCTCATTTTCCAGTTTTCCGAGAATACGTCTTTCGGAGCGTTCTAGCCGTGCATTGAGGCTCTCCAGCTCGGCAAGCGATCGGGCAGATATTCCCGGTCCCGAACCACCCCCATGACCGTCCAACCGGCCTGCCAATTGTTCGTATCTACGCTCCTGCAAGAACTTCAACTCGGCTAAGCGTTCATTGGCCGTCCGAAGTCGGCTGACGATCCGCTGATAGCCCCGAAACAAGAAGACCGTGAGGCCTCCCAGGAAGAACGTAGCGATCCAGACCGAAGCCACGAAGAATGCGGGGTCATCAGTCAACAGTGCAGCAGTCAGCACCGCTGCTAAGGCAACAGCTCCTGCCACGACAGCCGTCAATAGATACTTAGCTTTACGCATTGCTCTCCGAATTCGTTCGTTCAGATGAAATAATGGTTGATGTCAGCGATCGAATGTATTCAACGTAGGAACTATTTTTGAAGTGCTTCGTAAACCAACGATAGTTCGATCGAGCCTTTTGGGTATGTTCCTCCATCGCGTGCACATATTGATTGATAATCGCAGGAACCTCCTCAGGCACGGCATAGATCGCAGTTTCTCCGTGAGCTTCCTCGAACTGTTGGGGCAGGACGACAAGCGCACCCGCCGCAGCTGCTTCTAGTGCTTCCCGACAGAATGCCTGGCTATACCCTTCTTGAGGAAAATACAAGAAAAAATCGAGTCCACTCATGAATGCTTCAGGCTGGACTTCAGTATCGCGGAATACCACCCAGTCAACTGGATAGTTTCGCTCTGAGTATTTGCGAAGGTATGGACGAGCATCACCTAAGATAGTCACGTCGTAGTCCCCATCAGATGGCCAAAGCAGCTTCGTTACCTCTATGTCTTGAGGCCACAGAGAGGGATTATTCTCAGCATGACGGCCGATCACAGGCCGTTGTCCTTTGAATTTGGTGCGTGTGTTCCACCAGTTCTCTGGTTGAAAGACTATCGGTATCTCAGTGGGCTCGACGGTTATTTTGTCCTGATAGTCGGTGAGCTGCCGCCGTACTGCTGGGTCCATTGATGTCCATACAACAGTCCCTCCAAAGAGTACGTTAGCGTTCTGATCGCATTCCACCGGCAAGTACCAAATATCATATCCGTTATCAGGCGGCTGGTCGGCAGCAATTAACGTCATCCGAGACACTAGATTTATGCCGTTTAGAGGTGAAAACTGCAAAATAGCAGGATCGTGGACGACCACAACATCTGTCTTAGTATGCTCGTCCACGATGACCTCGTCCACGACGCCTTCGTTGATCAGAGCTTGGATTTCGAAACTGAGTCGCGTTGTCTCCTTGGACGGACTCAACGGCGACTCGAGATGCATGATGCCAATCCTCTGTCCGTGGTCTCGCAGCATCATGATCTCATCAATCATGGCCCGTTGAGTGCTTCCATACGCACGCCAATCCCCCAGAAACACCGTGTCGAATACCGGGGACTGCTCAAGTGGTGTCACTTTGAACTTATTCGGTACCGGAAGTGGCGGATGTTGCAATTCCGATATGCGAAGCTCTGCCCGGAGTGCCTGGTCGTGCCAATGTTGGCTGGCATTCCAAAATGCTCGTCGGACAGGATGGGACCACCCTGGCTTGAAGTCTGCTCGAGACAACGAGTCATGCCCAATTCGGATGAGGTATAACGGTTTCTCAATTGCATGAATGTTTTGTCCCCGATATTTCTCCACCCGTCGCCGAAATTCGCTGTCTGCCCCCTTGCGTGCATCAATGTAGCCACCAACCTCCCGAGCCAGATTGCTACTGAGCATCAAGCTTACTTCGCAAGCCCGGTGTGGGATTCGTCCAGGGAACATCCTCACAAGATTCTCGTCTGCCCGTATTGCCTCGACAACTACGCCCGGTGAGGCAGGGTTCTCCAGCATGTATTCGACCTGGTGCGCGATGCGTTCTGGATGCGACCAGTCATCCGAGTCCTGCCCCGTGATGAAATCACCCGTTGCGGCAGCGATACCCGCATTCCGGGCCCTGTATGTGCCACCATTGACCTGCAGCTCAATCACAGAAACTCGAGGATCAAGGTTCGTAGCCTGCGCCAGGACGTTTTTGTACTTTTCTGAGCTGGCATCATCCACGATAATCAATTCAAGGTTCTGCCAGGACTGGTTCAGAATAGACTTCACCGCGAGGAGGAACGTATCGTCTTGTGGTTCGTAGCTCGTCATGATGACGGATACTTTTGGACCGCCGCTCTTTGGAGATGGCAGCTCCGTGCCGAGCTCATTGAATGAATGCCCCGAAGAATCCGTACGTTTCAATGGCAATAGGTCATTTTCAGTAAAGGGACGGTTGAAACCTGCTAACCATTCCTCATAAGTTTCTGTCGTCCCAGAAAAAGCAGGATTCGCAAGATCAGCGAGTAGGTAATCATAATAAAAGCCTGTCAAGAATTCATTATCTTCGATGAGTTCTACAGCCTCATTTTGCCTGCCCCTGCTGGCGAGAAGCTCAATCTGAAGACGGTGAAATTGCTGATGTTCCTGGTTCTTCGTCAGCTTCGTATTTGCGAATTTCAGACATTCTAACCCGAAATTGATGTCTGCTTCTCGGCGTCTCTCATCCAGTTCTTGATCGGCTTGAAGCGCAACGACTCGTCCCAACGCGGCAAGCCAGGGAATCCGAAAATCCAGATCTGACACCGCATCTTCATCGAATCGCTCTCGAAGTTCTTGGGCTGTAAACCACTCGTGAGTAGCCGCGTAGGCCATGACATCCACGAGCACTTTTGAGCCGCTCCTGAGTGCAGCCGCTGCCGTCTCGAGATGACCTTCGCTCCGCAAAGCAACAGAATATCCACGAAGTAAGTCACGATAACTTCGAGTCATCTTTCCTTCTCTCCTCGACCTCTGGAGTGCCTATTAGCGCGTTTACATTTCTGAGTCATGATTCGAACATCACGCATTGAGCGCCCCGGTCGCATTCTGGAACCCGAAATCCGAAAAGTCGCTTGCGACATCGTGAGACGTGACCGAGAGATTGAGTACCCGCGCGAGTACATCTTTCGGCGGAGGCGTATGCCCATCGTTCCAACGCTCTTTGAGCACCAAGACCTCGGTCTCAGGGTGCACCGCTTCCAAGAATGGCCCAAGGTGAGACTGCACATGGGAATCATCATTTAGATTCTGCATGTAGGCTACTTGGACATTTTGCGGCCCGCTGTACAGATCACATAAGTTTGAAACAACTTCAGTCGGCAGCTGACTCAACGGTTCAGTTGACTCGGCATCTATGTTGAATGCTTTGGTAACGAAGTCAGTAACTGCTCGCGGCTTATACTTGGCGATATCAGTTTGTGGGTTAAACACCACGGCTAAGGAGTCGCGGAACTGACTGGCAAAATATAGCGCGGCGAATCCTCCGCCAGATCCGCCAAAGAACACGATCCGCTGTGTTCCCAGGCTGTCCGCCACTTTCTTCAAAATAAGAGTGAGCTTCTGCTGCAAATCCGGTTGATGTAAGTTGCCTGCGTACCAAGACAGCATCAGTTCATCATCTAAGACCAGCGACGGGTCCGAAACAAAGACCCGGTTTGCTTCGAGACCACCAGAAATACCCAATCCGGACAGGACGGGGAGCGTAAAATGCGATTCGATAGCGCCATGAAAAAAGACGATTGTCGTTTTTGATTCTGCCGGATGGACCAGCAAATCAATCGGTACGCCGTCCGACTGGATGGTTGAAACGCCTGCGGGCACTTGCGTCACGTTCAGGAATGTAGCGACGGATGCAAATTCAGCTACTTGATGCACACTTTTATCGATGAATCGTTCACGCTGCACAGCGACCCTCACTCCAGACCAGGCTAAGCCATAGTTTTACAACAGGTAGCTCAGCAGTTCACAACTACAAAACGTGGGCTTCCTCGCCTGTCGTTGCACCGCGTGTATCAAACAGCAGTTTGGCTTGTGTACCAATCTTTTCCAGATCATACTCGCGATGAGCCTGCAACAGGATGACGATGTCTGCACTTTCGACCGCTGAATCAAGATCTGACACCGACTCGTATTCGTCCCCGTTGAATTGCCATGTCGGCACGTTCACATCATGGTATGAAATCTTGGCGCCTTTATCTACCAGACCATTTCCCACAGGTATTGCCGGAGAATGTCGCTGATCCGCGATATTGGCTTTATAGCTGACACCTAGGAGCAATATGTTCGAGCCGTTCAATGACTTCTCGTGGTCGTTGAGCAGATCCTGAATACGCTGTACCACGTAGTTCGGCATGGAATTGTTGATATCTTCCGCCAGGTCCACAAACCGGAAAGGGTGTCCAAGGGCTTTGCGTACTGAATAGTTCAAATAGCTTGGGTCAATCGGGATGCAGTGTCCCCCGACACCAGGACCGGGATAGAACGCTTGGAAACCGAATGGTTTGGTCTTCGCGGCTTTGATGACTTCCCAAATATCAATGTCGAGTTCGTGACTGAACTTTGCCATCTCGTTAACCAGACCGATATTTATATGCCGGTAGGTGTTCTCGAGCAACTTTGCAGTTTCGGCTTCTTTGGCACCCTTGACCTTAACCACTTCATCGATGAACTTGCTGTAGAACGACACTGCCAAGTCGCCGGATGCGTCCGAAACGCCGCCGACAACCTTCGGAGTGTTCTCAAGGCAGTATGTCGTGTTGCCGGGATCGATACGTTCTGGCGAAAACGCCAGGTAAAAGTCTTGATCCAACTGACGGTTGCTCGACTCGAGGGCAGGCTTGAGCACTTCTTCCGTTGTGCCTGGATACGTGGTGGATTCCA
>Ga0079226_10003991_pt1 | contig 11295 bp, 9 predicted proteins | sample Poulit2014_FD_76345 | JGI IMG/M metagenome (GOLD analysis project Ga0079226, IMG submission 76345) | Agricultural soil microbial communities from Georgia to study Nitrogen management - Poultry litter 2014 | ecosystem: Environmental > Terrestrial > Soil > Agricultural land | place: USA: Georgia...
CCCAAGGTCGGGTCGTTCGACGCGGGCTTCGGCACCGCGTTCCTCGCCCGTGTCGTGGGGGAGAAGCGGGCGCGTGAGATCTGGTACTTCACGGAACTGATGGACGCGGACAAGGCTGAGCGGTGGGGGCTGGTCAATGCGGTCGTCCCGGGACCGGAGCTGCTGGACTACGCGAAGGAGCGCGCGCGTCTCCTGGGTCGGCAGGCGCCGACGGCTCTGCGGTTCCTCAAGCAGTCCTTCAATGCGGATTCCGACCATCAGGCGGGCTTCACCAGCCTCGCGATGAGTGCGCTGGATCTCTATCAGCACTCGCCGGAGTCGCATGAGGGTGCGGCGGCTTTCGCGGAGAAGCGGGACGCGGACTTCAGTCCGTACGTCAACGGTTTCTGACCGCCCTCGACCTGAGACAGCGATCTTCCGAGCAGGAGCACTGCCATGGACTTCACGATCACCCCGGAGGCGCAGGCGCTCGTCGATCGGGCCGCCGGCTTCGAGGAGCGGCTCATCGCCGAGGCCCGTGACCGGGAGGCCGCAGGTGCGATCGGGGCGGACCTGACCCGGGAGCTGGGGCAGGCGGGTCTCATCGCGCCGGAACTGGCACGGGACCTCGGCGGCGGGGCCAGTACGAAGGTGGCGGCCGGCCTCGTCACGGAGGCCATCGCCCGCGGGGATCTGACGGTGGCCTATCTGCAGGTGGTCGGGTCGCTGATGGGGCAGGTGATCGCGCGGAACGCCGCGGACGAGGTCGCCGCCCACTACTGCCGCCTCATCACCTCCGGCGAGGGCACCGTCGCGATCGGGCTCTCGGAGCCGGGGATGGGCTCGGATGCCGGCAGCCCGTCGGTCACCGCGTGCCGGGACGGCGAGGACTGGGTCATCAACGGGACGAAGTCGATGTCGCTGGCGCTGACCTCGGCGGCGACGGTGATCTTCGCGCGCACGGACCCGGACGGCGGCCGGGGGAACGGGATCTCTGCGTTCCTCGTCGATCTCGATGCGCCGGGAGTGACGCGCACACCGGTGGAGGACATGGGGCAGGCGGCGGTCGCGCGCGGGCTCGTCGACTTCGTCGACGTCCGCGTGCCGGTCTCCCACATGCTCGGTCAGCAGGGTGCTGCGTTCACGCAGGTGATGCAGGGCTTCGACTTCTCCCGCGCGCTCATCGGCCTGCAGTGCACCGGCACCGCCGCCCGCGCGATCGAGGACACCTGGGACTACGTGACCGGCCGCGAGGCCTTCGACCAGCCGCTCTCCCGCTTCCAGGGCGTCTCCTTCCCCCTGGCGGAGGCGGAGACGAAGATGGCCGCCGCACGCCTGCTGTGCCTGAACACCCTGTGGCTGGGCGATGAGGGCCTGCCCCACACGTCGCAGGCGGCGATGTGCAAGTGGTGGGCCCCGCTGGAGGCCTACCACGCCGTCCACCAGTGCCTGCTGCTGCACGGGCAGAACGGGTACATGACCGGCAGGGACGTGGAGAAGCGCCTGCGGGACGTGCTGGGAATGCAGATCGGTGACGGCACCGCCCAGATCATGAAGCTCGTCATCGCCCGCCAGTCGGCGGGACGGGCGTATGCACCCTGACCATTACCACTGACCGCGTCACCGGTCATCCACGACTCTCCAGGAGGATCTCATGACTGTACTGACTGATCGCATCATCATCGTCACCGGCGCCGCCTCCGGCATCGGCAAGGGCATCGCGACCCGGCTGGCGGCGGACGGGGCGACCGTCGTCGTCGCCGACCTCGACGCGCGGGCATCGGAGGAGACCGCTGCAGAACTGGGCAACGGCTCGATCGGCATCGCGACGGATGTGACAGACCGGGCGGCCGTCGACGCGATGACAGAGGCCGTCGTCGACCGGTTCGGCCGGATCGACACGCTGGTGAACAATGCCGGCTGGGACAAGGTGGAACCGTTCATGGACTCGACGCGGGAGACGTGGGACCGCGTCATCGGCATCAACCTGATCGGCACGCTCAACTGCACGCAGTCCGCGGCCGCCCACATGATCGGGGCCGGATCCGGCTCCGTGGTGAGTATCGGCTCCGATGCCGGCCGTGTGGGTTCCAGCGGTGAGGCCGTGTACTCGGCGGCCAAGGGCGGCATCATCGCGTTCACCAAGACGTTCGCCCGGGAGATGGCGCGCAACGGCATCAACGCGAACTGCGTGTGTCCGGGACCGGCGGACACGCCGATGTTCGCGCAGATCAGTGAGGAGAATCCGAAGCTGCGCACTGCGCTGGAGAAGGCGATCCCCATGCGGAGGCTGGCGCAGCCCGGGGACCTCGCGAACGCCGTGGCGTTCTTCGCCCGCCCGGACTCGAGCTTCATCACCGGTCAGACCCTGTCCGTGTCCGGCGGGCTCACGATGGCCTGAACCGAGCCCAACCGTGTCCCCGGCCAGCGCAGCCCTGTCGCTGACCGGCGCAGCCCTGTCCCCGACCGGTCCTTAAGACCAGCAGTTCCGCAGTTCCCAGCGCAAAGGAGCACTGAGACGATGCCGACCACGTTCGACACCCGACTGACCGAAGCCCTCATCGAACAGCACACCGCGACGGGGGCGTGGAAGGACCGCCTCCTCCTCGACCACCTCGAGGAATGGGCTCAGAGGACGCCGGACGAGCCGGCGATCCGCGATCCGTACGGAGCGCACACGTATGCGCGGCTGCGCGCGGATGTGGACTCCGCGGCGCGCGCTCTCGTCGCCGCGGGCGTGCAGCCCGGCGACGTCATCGGCGTCCAGCTGCCCAACTGGTACGAGTGGGTCGTCCTCCACCTCGCCGCGCAGCAGGCCGGTGCCGTGACGAACGGGCTCATCCCCATCTACCGTGACCGCGAGATCGGGTTCATGGCGAAGAAGGCGGAGGTGTCCGTCCTCGTCGTCCCGTCGGTCTTCCGCGGGTTCGACTATCCCGCGATGGTCGACAGGCTCCGCCCCGATCTGCCGGACCTGCGCCTCACGGTCGTCCTCGACGCGCCCGGCGAGGAACCCTTCACGGCCCGCGACGGTTTCGTGCGGTGGGACGAGTTCTTAGCCGGCTCCACCCCTGCGGCCGACGAGGACTGGGCCGCACGGCGGCCGGACCCGAACGATGTGGGGCTCATCCTCTTCACCTCCGGCACCACCGGGGACCCCAAGGGAGTCATGCACACGCACAACTCCGTGCTGTCCGCAGCGATGCCGTGGCCGGACGGACTGGGGCTGGGGCCGGGATCCGTCATCCACATGGCTTCGACGTTCGGTCACCTCACCGGGTACATGTACGGCGTCTGCCTGCCGCTGCTGGTGGGCGGAACCGGCGTCTACCAGGACGTGTGGAACGGCGAGGAGTTCGTGCGGCTGGTGGGTGAGCACCGCATCGAGCACACCTCAGGTGCCACGCCGTTCCTCCACGACCTCCTCGAAGCGGCGAAGACGACCGGCGGCGATCTGTCCAGCCTCAAGCACTTCTGCTGCATGGGCGCGCCGATCCCGCGCGTCATGGTGCAGGAGGCGCGGCAGCTGATCCCCGGCATGAGCGTGTTCGGCGGCTGGGGCCAGACGGAGTGCGGCCTCGTGACGATGACCGCACCCACCGACTCCGCAGACAAGGTGACCTCGACCGACGGCCGTGCGCTCGGCGACATGGACGTCCGCATCGTCGATCCCGCCGGCGAACCCGTCCCTGCGGGGACGGAGGGCGGGGTGCAGGTGCGCGGTCCGTTCCTCTTCGCCGGCTATCTCAAGGAGCAGGGCCTCACCGATGAGGCGTTCGACGGCGACTGGCTGAACACCGGCGATCTCGCAGTCATGGACGAGGACGGCTTCATCCGCCTCAGCGGCCGCACGAAGGACATCATCATCCGCGGCGGGGAGAACATCCCCGTCGCCTACGTCGAGAACGTCCTCTACGAGCACCCGGAGATCACAGCCGTGGCGGTCGTCGCGGTGCCGCATCCGCGCCTCCAGGAGATCGCCTGCGCGGCGTTGACGGTGAAGGAGGGCGCGCATCTGACACTCGACGGGCTCAAGGGGTTCCTCGAGGAGAAGGGCGTCGCGAAGCAGTACTGGCCGGAGGATCTGCGCGTGCTGGAGGAGTTCCCGCGCACCCCCAGCGGCAAGATCCAGAAGTTCAGGATCCGGGAGGGGGTAGCCTCGCCGTCGTGAGCATCGACGGGAACGACGTGACAGCGGCCGTGCAGGGGGCACGGGCGGAACTGCGGGGGCGCCAGATCGTCGACGCCGCGATCGGCCTCATGCAGGAGAAGGGCTCCAACGCCGTCTCCATGCAGGCGATCGCGACGTCGGCCGGCGTGAGCGTGGGCCTGCTCTACAAGTACTTCTCCGACAAGGAGCAGATCCTGCTCGCCGCCATCACGCGTGTGCTCGGCGCCTTCCGCGATCGCGTGCCGCGGGCGATCGAGGGGATCGAGGACCCGGTCATCCGGGTGACGGAGGCGTTCACGGAGTTCTGCCGGGCCGTCGACGACCACCGCCACGCCGTCGTGCTCACCTACCGGGAGTCGCGCTCGCTCTCCCGTGACGGGCTCACGGAGATCCAGCGCCAGGAGCTCGAGACGCTCAGCCCGCTGATCGACGCGGTGCGCGGAGCCGCGGATGCCGGCGACCTGCGGGACGTCCCGCACGAGCTGTTCGCCTACGACCTCCTGGTGCTCGCGCACACCTGGGCTCTCAAGCACTGGTACTTCCATGCGCAGGGCCTCTCCGTCGACGAGTATGTTCAGCAGCAGGTGCGGACCGTGGTGCGAGGTGCGCTCACCGATGAGGCGGCGACGCGTCTGGACGGGTGAGCCACCGGGTGCCCGGCGGTGCGGCGACGAGGCCGAAGCGTGAGAGGCCGCGCCTGACGGACACTCAGGAAGGACGAGCATGACGGACACATCAGCGGCTGCAGCAGGAGCGGAATCGGCCTCGGAGGCCGCCTCGACCTCGGCGCCGGCCCACGACCCGATCGGACACCTCTCGCCCACGCTGCTCGAGGGCCACGTCGCCTTCATCACCGGCGGCGGTTCCGGCATCAACCTGGGGATCGCGCGGGCCTTCGCCCGCTGCGGCGCCGCGATCGCGATCTGCGGCCGCACCGAGGAGAAGCTGGCCACCGCCGCCGAGGACCTGCGCGGCTTTGGCGCGCAGGTCGCCTACCGGACCGCGGACGTGCGCGACGCCGAGGCCCTCCAGGCTGCCGTCGACCACGCGGTCTCCGAGCTGGGAGACATCAGCATCACGGTCGCCGGTGCGGCGGGCAACTTCTTCGCGAAGGCGGAGGAGATGAGCTCCAACGCCTTCCGCACCGTCGTCGACATCGACCTCATGGGCGCCTACCACGCGGCGCGGGCCACTTTCCCGTCCCTGCAGAGGACCCGCGGATCGATCCTCTTCATCTCCGCGAGCCAGGCGTACAAGGCGACGAAGTACCAGGCACATGTGGGCGCCGCGAAGGCGGGCATCGAGATGCTCATGAAGGACCTGGCGGTCGAATGGGGACCGCACGGCATCCGCTCGAACTCGCTGGTCCCGGGACCGGTGGCCGGGACGGAGGGCATGTCGCGCCTCGCGGGCCCGACCGGCGATGACATGTGGAGGCGCGCCGTGCCGCTGGGCCGCTACGCGGAGACCGAGGAGATCGGCGCGATGGCCGCGGTGCTGTCCGGACCGCTGGGCGCCTACGTCACCGGTTCGCAGTACACGGTCGACGGCGGGCTGGGGCTCGTGGGCTCGGGCCACATCTCCGACGCGGTGGAGAAGGCGCTCTTCGCCGACGAGTGAGCGCGGCGGCCCCATGACGGATGTCATGGGGCATCGGTGACGACCGACAGATCCGCGGCGGGGCGCGGATCAACAGACTGGTGGCATGAACACCACAGCTCCCGGCACAGTCGACGATCCCGAGATGAGAACCCCCCGCATCGCGCCCTCCCGCCTCGACCCGTCCAGCACCGACTCCTCCCACACCGACCCGTCCCGCACCGTTGACCTGTCCCGCACCGATCCGTCCAGGGGGGACCGCCCCGACCCTGCGGCCGCCGGCACAGCCCTGCACGCCGCGGGCGTCCACCGCCACTTCGGCAACGGCCCCCGGACCGTCCACGCGGTGGACGGCGTGGACCTGGACATCCACCGCGGCGAGATCGTCGCCCTGCTGGGGGCGAACGGTGCCGGCAAGACCACCTTCCTGGACATGCTCCTGGGCTTCACGAACCCGTCCTCGGGGTCCCTGACCGTCCTGGGCGGGTCCCCGAAGCACGCCGTCCGTCGGGGACGGGTCGGTGCCGTGCTGCAGACCGGTGGCCTCCTGCACGACCTGACCGTGCGCGAGACCGTCTCGATGGTCGCCGCATGCCACGCCGCCCACATCCCCGTGGACGCGGCGCTGGAGCGCGCCGGTGCCTCCGGCATCGCCCGCCGGAAGGTGCGCAAGTGCTCCGGCGGCGAACAGCAGCGACTCCGCTTCGCCCTGGCCCTGCTGACCGAACCCGATCTGCTGCTGCTCGACGAGCCGACCGCCGGCATGGACGTCCGGGCCCGCAAGGAGTTCTGGGAGACGATGCAGGCCGAGGCCGAACGGGGCCGCACGGTGGTCTTCGCCACCCACTTCCTCCAGGAGGCCTCGGACTTCGCCGACCGCATCGTGCTCATGCGCGCCGGCCGGATCGTGCTGGACGGCCCCGTGGACGCGGTCACCCGCACCGGCCACCGCACCCTCTCCGGTGTCTGGGACGGCGCACGGTCCCCGGAGGAGACTGCCGCGGAACTCGGCCTCGACGGAGCCGTCGCGCACCAGAACGGACGTGTGCGATTCGACGCGGAGGACACCGATCGCCTCGCCCGTCACCTGCTCACCGAGGGACTGGCCCACGACCTGACGATCACGGCGGCCTCGCTGGACGACGTCTTCCTGGACCTGACCTCCGACGATGCACAGGAGGCCGACCACGCACGGGAGACCTCCCGCGGGGCGGCCGCAGCCGCGCCCGCACGCACGACCCGGAAGGGACACTGACATGACCACCACCCCCACCACACGGCCCTCAGCCTCCTCACCCGGCGCAGGCGTCCGCGACGGCAGCCGGGTCCCCGCGGCCCGGAAGCCCACCGTCCGCCTCGTCGCGGGCTTCGCGGGCTGGGAGCTGCTGCGCAACGTCCGAATGGTCGCGTCGACCTTCTTCATCGTGGTCCTGCCCACCGTGCTCTACCTCATGTTCGGCGCTCTGGCCGACTACGGCGACGCCGCGGCCGGGAACGGGAACGTCGCTGCATACAACATGACCGCCATGACCGTCTACGGCGCCACCATGGCCACCAGCGCGATCGCCGGTTCGGCGGCGCTTGAGCGGCAGCAGGGCTGGGGCCGCCAGCTCGGACTGACCGGACTGAGCGGATCCGGCTACATGATCGGCAAGGTCCTCGTCGCCCTGGGCATCGCCATCCTGCCGATCCTCGTGATCTTCACCGTGGGCGTCCTGACCGGTGCCCGCTTCGACGAGGGCTGGATGTGGGCGGCCTCCGGGGGTCTCGCTCTGCTGGGCGCCATCCCCTTCGCCCTCTACGGGCTGGCGGCGGCGCTGCTGTTCCGGTCCGAGGCGGCGGTCTCCGCGGCCTCGGGGATCCTCGTGGTCCTGGCGTTCTTCGGGAACCTCTTCATGCCGCTGTCCGGGACGATGCTGGCGATCGCGAAGTTCACCCCCATCTACGGGATCGCCGCGCTGACGCGCTGGCCGCAGCTCGAGGGCACGGTGATCGACACGGCGGGTGGAGCGCCTGCCAGTGACCCGCTCTGGGCAGTCGTGCTAAACGTAGTGGTATGGACCGCCGTCTTCGCCGCGATCTGCCTGGTCGCCTCGCGCCGCACCACACGACGTGGTTGAGAGCGGCGTTGGGCTGATGTCCGCCCAGGCCGCTGCCGGGCCCGGTGGACAGTCGTCCGACGCCCCGGACGTCCGGTCCCCGGGTCCGTTCGGTCCCGGGGAGTGGCCGGAGGAGCCGCTGGCCCCGGAGGACCGCGTCCCGGTGCTCATCACGGCGGGCGTCTGGCTCGTCTTCCTCACGATCCCGCTGGTGAGCATCGTCACCGGCAGCGCCTCGGCAGGCGCCAAGGTCCTCGGGCTGGTCGGCACGGCGGCATTCATCGCCGTCTACATGGGGCACTTCGTCTGGCCCTGGCCGCTGCGCGGGCTCCCGCACTGGGCGAACACGGTCGCGACCTCGGCGGTGCTGCTCCTGTGCGTCGCGGCGACGATCCCGGCCGCCGGCCTGGGCGCCTTCAACTTCCTGCCGTACACCCTGGCGATCTGGATCTTCCCGCACCACCTGCGCGTGGGAATGCCCGTGTCCGTGGGCCTGGCCGCGCTGTGGATCACCTCGTCCGTGCTCGTCGACGCCGGCGGCGAGCGTTTCTGGATGATCGTCCCCACGGCTCTGGCGCTCGTCATCATGCTGGCCCTCCGCCTCGCCATGGAGCGCGAGGAACGATCCCGCCTGCTCGGCGAGGAGCTCGCCCTGTCCCGCCAGCGCGAGCGGGTCGGCCGGGACGTGCACGACGTCCTGGGCCACTCCCTCACCGTCATCACCCTGAAGACCGACCTGGCGCGGCGGCTGGTGGACGCCGACCCGGAGCAGGCCCGCGCCGAGCTCGACGAGGTCCTGGCGGTGTCCCGCCAGGCACTGGCCGAGGTCCGCAGCGCGGTCGGCGGGCGGCACGTCCCGGACCTGGACACCCAGGTCGCCTCGTCACGCACCGCCCTCGAAGCCGCCGGCATCGCGGCGCACCTGCCGACCGGGACCTCGGTCGCCTCCCTGCCCGTGGCCCGCCGCGAGCTCTTCGCCTGGTGCCTGCGGGAGGCCGTCACCAACGTCATCCGCCATGCCGATGCCTCCCGGTGCACGGTCACCCTCGCGGCGGGCCGCCTCACCGTCGTCGACGACGGAGCGGGGCTCCCCTCCTCGGCGCTTCCGGACGCAGAGCCGATGGACGCCGCGCGATCCACCGGGCGCTCAGCCGCGGCGTCGGCCCCGGGCAGTGGACTGCGGGGCATGCGGGACCGCGTCGTCGAGGCCGGCGGTACTCTCACCGTGACGGATGCGCGCCCCGGCTGGGAGCGTCCGGGCACCCTGCTGGAGGTGCGCCTGTGACTGCAGCGACAACCGCCCGCGGTGAGCCCATCCGGCTGCTGCTCGCCGACGATCAGGCGCTGGTCCGAGGGGCTCTGGCGGCACTGCTGGCGCTGGAGGGGGACCTCGAGGTCGTCGCAGAGCTCGCCGACGGCACCGCCGCGGTGGACGCGGTCGCGGAGCAGAGGGTCGACGTCGCACTCCTGGACATCGAGATGCCGGGACTGGACGGGATCGAGGCCGCCCGTGCCATCGCCGCGGGCGGGACCGGGTGTCGCTCGCTGATCGTGACGACCTTCGGCCGTCCCGGCTATCTGCGGCGGGCGCTCGAGGCCGGGGCGAGCGGCTTCGTGGTGAAGGACACCCCGGCCGAGCAGCTGGCCGAGGCGGTCCGTGCGGTGCATGCCGGCCGGCGCGTCGTGGACCCCTCCCTGGCCGCGGAGACGCTGGTGTCCGGCACGAACCCCCTCACGGACCGCGAGCGGGATGTGCTGCGAGCCGCGCTGGACGGCTCGAGCGTGCGGCAGATCGCCGCAGTCCTGTTCCTCTCTCCCGGTACGGTGCGCAATCACCTGTCCTCGGCCATCGGCAAGACCCACGCGGCCAATCGCACCGAGGCGGCGCTCACCGCACGGGACAACGGCTGGCTGTAGGAGCCGGGACTGGCTGCAGGAGCCTGATGCCTTGTTACGTCCACGTACCGGCCCCGGATTCGGCGATTTCGCGCGATTTCCGGGCCGGTACGTGGACGTAACATCCGGTTCGTGCCAGACGGCCGCCCCGTAGCAGAATGGCCCCATGTCCGCTCTCTCCCAGGCTCTCGCCTTCCGGCGCCTCGTGCAGGACAGCGCGGCGATGCGGATGCTGCGGGCGGAGAACGTCGCAGTCATGGCAGCGGTCCTGGGCGAGCACCTCGGCGCTCCGGGCACTCGCCTGGACACCGATGAGGTCCACGAGCGGATCGACGAGGACCTCATCGACCTGCGCGACCACTTCGACCTGTCCGACCGGCGGGCGAAGGCCTACTGCGATGACTGGCGGGGCGCCGGCCTGCTCGTCCGCCGTCCGGCCACGGACTCCCGGGGAGAGACCTACGAACTGTCCGCCGCGGGCTTCGACGCCCTCCGCATCCTCGAACAGCTGGAGACCCCGCAGGCCACGGTGACGGAGTCCCGGCTCGTCGCGCTCGCCACCGCCCTCCGGCAGCTCGCGATCGAGACGGACCCGGACACGGGCCGCCGCCTCCGCGCACTCGAGGCCGACCGGCGCCGCATCGACGCGGAGATCGAGAAGGTGCGCCGGGGCGATGCGACGACCCGCGTGCTCGACCCGAAGCGCGCGAACGAGCGCGTGACGGACATCCTCCACCAGGCGCAGGGGATGCCCGCGGACTTCGCCCGCGTCCGCGCCCGCTTCGCCCAGCTCAATCAGGACCTGCGCACCAGCATCCTCGAGGCGGACGACGGCGACGATTCCGTCCTCGACGAGATCTTCCGGGGCGTCGACCTCATCGAGTCCTCCGACGAGGGCCGCACCTTCACCGCCTTCTCCTCCTTCGTCCGCGATCCCGAGCAGTCGGCCGCGTTCGAGGAGGACGTGTCCGCGATCCTCGACCGCGACTTCGCAGGCCAGCTGACACCTCGGGCGCGGCGAGCCCTGCGCGGCCTCATGCGCGACATGAAGGACGGCAGCCGAGAGGTCCACGGCAGCCTCACAGACTTCGCCCGCGGTCTGCGCCGCTACGTCTACTCCCACGAGTTCCTCACCGATCGCGCCCTGCGCACCCTCCTCCAGGAGGCGCTCGCCCAGGCGGTGCCCGCCCGCACCCACGTGAAGCCGTACGCGGACGTGGGCGTCGAACTCGAGCTGTCTTCCCTGCGCCTGTCGAGCGTCGGCTCCCTCGTCCTCCATGACCCTACGGAGTTCGACACGGGCGAGGCGCTGGACGAGGCGGACGCCGTCACCGTCGACTTCGCCGCGCTCGCCGCCATCGCCCGGGAGAGCGAGATCGACTTCGACGAGCTCGTCACCAATATCAACGCGGTCGTCGAGGCCGCAGGCGGCGAAGCCGTGAGCGTCGCGCAGGTGCTGGCCCACCATCCCGCCACGCAGGGCGTCGCGAGCGTCATCGGGCTCGTGTCGCTCGCCGTCACCCATGGTGCGCTCGAGCCCGGGCGCGCCGA
>Ga0079226_10003992_pt1 | contig 11294 bp, 10 predicted proteins | sample Poulit2014_FD_76345 | JGI IMG/M metagenome (GOLD analysis project Ga0079226, IMG submission 76345) | Agricultural soil microbial communities from Georgia to study Nitrogen management - Poultry litter 2014 | ecosystem: Environmental > Terrestrial > Soil > Agricultural land | place: USA: Georgia...
GCTTTATCAATCCCATAAAATCGATTGTATTCTCGTAACGTAGAGAACAAGGGTACATTCTGACGTTCTAATTGAATCCGCAACACATTGACCACATCACACCATTCCAGAGCCTCTCGTAAATTATAAGACACTTTTACATTCAATGCCTTTCCATAGTATTTAGGAATGAGTGTGGGAGGACCGGCAACCATCACTTCTGCACCTTGTTTCTGTAGGCAATAGATATTGGATAGCGCTACTCTGGAATGAGAAATATCTCCCAGTATAGCCACTTTCTTTCCCTTTACTTTCCCAAACTTTTCTCTAATTGAGAAGGAATCCAACAAAGCCTGGGTTGGATGTTCATCCGTTCCATCTCCAGCATTTACGATTGGCACATCCACATGCTTAGCCAAAAAATGTGGAGCCCACACTGCCGCATGTCTTAACACGACCAGATCTACCTTCATGGATAAAATATTGTTTACCGTATCCACAAACGTTTCTCCTTTCTTTAAAGAAGAATTAGAAGCACTAAAATTAACAACATCAGCTGAAAGCCTTTTTTCTGCCAGTTCGAAAGACATTCTTGTGCGTGTGGAATTCTCAAAAAACAAATTTGCAATAGTCGTATCCCGCAGGGAAGGTACTTTTTTGATAGGTCGCTTTAAAACCTCTTTAAAATTATCTGCTGTTTTAAAAATCAGTTCTATATCCTGACGTGTCAGTTCTCTAATCCCCAGCAGATGTTTTACAGATAACCCCATTTTAAAATGCAAATTTAAAAACAAAAATTGAAGAAGAACAGTTCTATCGTAGAAATTTACTCTAGGCTGTTTCTCTTTAATATAACAACCTAAAAATAAACCTTTTACAACTATTTAAGTATCAATCAGAATGACTCTTCCATTATCTCCATCCCACTCTACCTTCACATTTTGCGTAATTAAAGCATCCATCCGGCGACCGGCATAATTAGGCTGAATAGGTAACTGACGACCATATAACCGATCTATCAAAACCAATAGTTCTACTTTCTGCGGTCTGCCAAAATCCAAAATAGCATTTAATGCAGAACGAATAGTTCGACCCGTAAAAAGCACATCATCAACAAGGATAACTTTTTTATTTTCTACTGAAAATGGAAGTTCTGTTTTATTCGGCACCGGTCGATTCTCTTTTTTATGAAAATCATCTCTATAAAAGGTAATATCCAATTTCCCATAGGGAATAGACAGATCCGGCAGAAGATGGCTCAGTTTTTTAAATATCCGATCCGATAAATAAACACCCCGCGGTTGCAAACCAATCAGCACCGTTTCCTCAAATAGGATATGATTTTCAATTAATTGATGACACAACCGCTCCAACGTGATGTCCAATTGTACTTGATTTAAAATTGTTTTCAACTTGCCTCCTCTTTTTAACAAAAATAAAAAACTTTCCCATAAATAGCGAAACAATCGAAAGCCATAAATACTTCGGGTTAAATTCGCTATCCTTTTTAGCCTGCAGCAACCACATGCTGTTTTAAATTTCGTCTAAAAGCGACGGCCAACATGGCTCCCGTAAATGCCAAACCACAACCCACCAAAACCGGTGTATTATATGCCAATCCAAAAACAATAGGCAATCCTCCCAGATAGGAGCCCAATGTATTTCCAATATTAAAACTAGCCTGTCCTGCAGAGGCTGCAAAAGTTTCAGCTCCTTTGGCATCATTGATAAGCATCATTTGCAAAGGCGTACCAACCGAGAAAGATATCATTCCTGTTATAAAGGACATAACATATGTTAAATAATAAAACTGAGCTGTAAAATGAACCGTCAACAAACACAACACCATCGCTAGAAAACAAAAGATGGCAGCCTTAGCAGCACCCACCGTATCCGCCAACTTACCGCCAAATAAATTTCCTATAAACATTCCCAATCCAGCCAATACCATTATAATAGGTAGACGATCAGGATCCACACCCCCTATCTGAATCACCATAGGTGCGATATAACTAATCCAGGCAAACAATCCGCCGGTTCCGATGGCAATAACGGCAATCAACAACCAGGATCTTTTTTTAGAAAAATATTTCAATTGTCCAAAGAGGTTTCCATCTTTCGCTTTGGGAATATCCGGCATCCAAAAAAAAATGGATAATAAGGTCATTAAGCCGAGAAAACATACAATACCATAGGTAAAACGCCAAGAATAATGATGCCCGACAAAAGTACCCAATGGCACACCAACTACATTAGCCAACGTTAATCCGGCAAACATCACGGATATTGCTCTTGCTTCTCTTCCTTTTTTAGCCAAAGAAGTGGCCACAACAGATCCTACGCCAAAAAAGGCGCCATGTGGCAATCCGGCTGCAAATCGAGACACCTCTAGCAAGGTATAACTGGGAGCGATTGCAAAGAGACCGTTAAACACCACAAAGAGAATCATTAACACTGCCAAAACTTTCTTCGGAGGGAATTTTCCGGTAATGAGTACCAAAATAGGAGCTCCTACAACAACCCCCAGAGCATAAAACGCAATTAAATGCGCCGCTGTAGGAATGGATACACCCTGATCTGCAGCCAAATCAGGCAATACACCCATCATTGAAAATTCTGTCATTCCTATAGACAACCCTCCTATCGCGAGTGCTATCAATCCTTTATTCAATCCTTTCATTTCGGCTGCAAAGGTCGGTATATTGGCAAGATAAAAAAATAAAAAATCTGTTAGTCGTCTGCCTGCCCTTTAGCGGCGGCAATAAGTCTTTTAGTATAAAAGATACAGCAATAGAAACTTTTAAGGATTTAGTATAATAATTAATACAGATTTACTCATAGAGACTAAAATCTATTCCCTTAATTTTCAGTGTTTCTGTATCATCAAAAAGTAATCCATCATTTTTAATACTAAACTAAACTACAGCCGCTTTAAAATTTCTCCAATCTCTAATCGCTATCCTCTTCTAATTCCCCGTCCGAAAAGATTTCTCAATTGCATGTCAATGACTCCCCAAACACCTTCTTTAATAATGTTCTTACTCATCTTAGATTCGCCAAACTGTCGTTCTGTAAAAGTGATAGGTACCTCTACGACCTGAAATCCAAGTTTCCATGCATTAAATTTCATTTCAATCTGAAAGGCATAACCCACAAATTTAATATTATCTAAATCAATCGCTTCTAACACCTTTCTTCTGTAACAAACAAATCCTGCAGTAGCATCTTTGATAGGAATTCCCGTAATCACCCGAACATAAAGAGAAGCTCCTTTTGACAATAAAATCCTGTTTTTAGGCCAATTCTCTGTATCCCCGCCTTTTACATATCGAGAACCAATGGAAACATCTGCCCCACGTTCATGACAGGCTGCATACAGACGCAACAAATCTTCAGGAGGATGAGAAAAATCGGCATCCATTTCAAAAATATATTCATAGTTGCGATCCAGACTCCATCTAAAACCATGAATATAAGCCGTTCCCAAACCTTGCTTTCCTTTGCGCTCCAATAGAAACAGCCGATCCTTATTTTGATAACGTAACTTTTTAACTAGTTCTGCCGTTCCATCCGGTGAATGATCATCCACTATTAACACATGAAATCCAGCATCCAAAGCAAACACTGCCTTAATGATAGAAATGATGTTCTCCCTTTCGTTAAAGGTAGGTATGATGACGATCTTTTTCAAAAGCTCGGTTTTTCTGTTAGATTAGGTTAGGTTTTAAAGTAGCGAATATAGATAATGCTTTTAAAAAGGAATTAGCTCTTGGGATTATTTTAACATCATTTCATTATAAATCTTAGATAACTTTTGTTTGGTATCCAATAGGAAATCGGAACGCATAATCCAATCATAGTACTGTGGTTCTTTCTGCAATACGTCCCGCACAGGTTTTCCTTTAAATTTTCCAAAATTAAAAACCTCTACCCCTTTCTTCAGTACGATACGACGTCCATTATCAACAAAATCTCCCCGTTTTGTAAACTTAGAAAGGCCGTCCACATCATTCTTTAACTCTTCATAATAATTAATCTGCGCCTTCAATACTTCGAATGTAGCGATGGCATCTGCATCGGCCGAATGTGCATTTTCAAGACTTTTGTTACAATAGAATTGATAAGCCGCTCCCAAAGTACGTTTCTCCATTTTATGAAAAATCGTTTGTACATCGATTTTTTTCCGGTTTTCCATCCCCAAATCCAAACCAACCCGCAAGAACTCCTCCACCAACAGGGGTACATCAAAACGATCAGAGTTATATCCGGCCAAATCTGCATCTCCAATAAACTGTTTAATCTCGTTGGCCACATCTTTAAATGCAGGACAATCCTTTACATCTTCATCGTGAATGCCATGTATAGAAGCTGCTTCTTCAGGAATCGGCATTCCCGGATTTATTCGCTTGGTCTTTGTTTCTGTTTCACCATCAGGTGTTAACTTTACGATAGCAATTTCAACGATTCTATCCTTTGCAATATTGGTGCCTGTGGTTTCTAAGTCAAAAAAAACTAAAGGGCGCTTAAGTTCCAGTTCTTTCATAGTCTATAATTGAGGCGTAAAGTTCTCAAAAATTATGGAAATTCAAAGGATTTTCGTTTCTAAACTTAAAAAACAAGCAAATGATCCTTCTTATAATTCCTTTTTTCCCTAAATATTTATTTTTTATAATAAGAATTATTTGTTATTTCCCCAATGCGCCAATATATCCTCATTCGTTGTACCTCCCAAACTTCCGGAGCTCATAATCAACAGATTAGCATCATCACTATCCTGTTGAGAAATAAAATCCAATAATTCTTCTTTGGTGCTAATCACTTCCATATTCTGTCTTTTAAAGCCTTCTTTAATTTGTTCCGGACTGATAAAAGGTAACTTTTTAATCTTTACCGCATGCGGATCATAAAATACAGCCACATTGTCTGCAGCGTCCATTTTTCCTTCATACTGTGGTAAAAAATCTTTATTGAGACTACTATAAGTATGCAATTCTGCAACAGCCGTCAATTTCCTATCAGGAAATTGCTCTTTTACGGCATTTAGGCTAGCTTCTACCTTAGAAGGTGCATGTGCAAAATCTCGAAAAACGGTCGTTTTTTCATCTTCATAAATTTTTTCCAATCGCTGAGCAGCTCCTTCAAAATCCTTAATTGCCGTCAAGAAATTCTGAGAAGATATTCCTAATTTCTGACACACCAAAGCCGCAGCTTGTAAATCCATTAAATTATGATCTCCAAAAACACTTATAAATTCAGCATATCCATTCAAGACGACTTGCGTTTTCCCATTTTCTACTTTATGTTCCGGAATAGCAAAAGGAATTGCTTTCAAGTGACTTCCATATTCCTTAACCAGCTGACTCAGTTCGCCATCTTTTCCATTGTATATCAGCGTGCTGCCGGTAGCCAAACCTTCAATAAATTTTTGAAACTGCTCCACATAATTTTCATAAGTAGGAAATACATTCATGTGATCCCAGGCGATACCACTCAATACCGAAATATGTGGATGATAAAAGAAAAATTTAGGTACCTTTTTTAACGCAGAAGCCGGATATTCATCTCCTTCACAAACAATCAAAGGCGCATCACTCATTTTCACAGAGCTTTCAAAACCAGGCACTTTTGCACCTACCAAATAATCAAAATCTTTTTCCTGCTTATTCAATACATGCATAATCATAGAAGTAATGGTGGTTTTCCCATGACTTCCTCCTACAACCACGCGTTTTTTATGTTTACTCTCCTCAAAGATATACTCAGGGAATGAAAATATAGATAATCCCAATGCTTTCGCTTGATCCAATTCAGGATTTCCATTTCTCGCATGCATACCTAAGATAACAGCATCTAAATCCGTCGTTATCTTATCCGTATCCCAGCCATCACCTGAATAAAGATTATTTTTTTTCAAGTTCGACAAAGCAGGATCATAAATTTCGTCATCACTGCCGCTAACCTCATATCCCTTTTTGTGAAGTGCTATGGCCAATTGGTGCATAATACTTCCGCCTACTGCTATAAAGTGTACTTTCTTCATATATCGCGAAAATAGGTCGATTTTTCTAATAATTGTTTACCTTTAACCAATAAATCAATACTTTATTTATGCCTAAAAAGAATTTACTTTTATTTATTATTTGTGCTATAGGGCTTTTTTTTATGGCAGAGTTGACCGCTTGTAGAACGCCTAAAGGCTTGGGATGTCCTACAAACCTTGGAAAAACAACTATTCCAAGCACGATCAATCAGTTACCTCAAAGAAGTTAACCCTTTATTGAATGACCAACAAGCTACGCATCTTTTACTATGAGAATAGCTATTATAAATGGCCCTAACTTGAATTTATTAGGGAAAAGAGAACCTGATGTATATGGAAATCAATCTTTTGAAGATTTCTTTGAAAAAATTCAAAAAGATTATACTCAGATTTCACTCACCTCCTTTCAAAGTAATACGGAGGGGGACATTGTCAGTCAAATACAGGAAAAAGGTTTCGAAGTTGACGGTATTTTACTCAATGCAGCAGCTTACACACATACCAGTGTAGCAATACGAGATGCTATAGCAGCAGTACCTGCGGAAGTTCTGGAAATTCATATTTCCAACGTTTATGAAAGAGAAAGCTTCAGGCACCACAGCTACATCGGAGCAGTATGCAAAGGAACAATATGTGGACTTGGACTTTGGGGATATCGCCTTGGTATAGACTATTTCATCAACCGAAAAAAACAAAAAAAGTAGCACTTTTCTATTCAAAACAAGCAAAATTAAAAAGGAATAGTATTTTTGCACTTCACACGCAATAAACCATGGATAATAAAGATCAAAAGAGAAAACCATATACAGTAGGTTCTCAACATAAAAAAAAGAAGAAGAAGAAAAAAAAGAAAAAATCTGCCGTTAGGGAATGGGTGGATGCAGCCATATTTGCGATCATCGCTGCCAGCATTATTAGAACCTTCTTATTTGAAGCTTATACCATTCCAACACCATCCATGGAAAAAACGCTACTGGTACATGACTTTCTATTTGTAAATAAACTGGCCTATGGGCCTCGCGTTCCCATGACACCCCTAGCCGTACCATTCACAATGGCAACTGTTCCTATTCTTAATGTACAGTCTTATTCCACCTGGCCTAAATTTGATTACCATCGCTTGCCCGGATTTGGTGATGTAGAAAGAGAAGACGTGGTTGTATTTAACTTTCCTGACGGGGATTCTGTCATCAAAGAGATTCCTGAAGCGGATTATTATGCTGTAATCAGAAGAAATGGCAGAGACTTCATTAAAAATAGCGGATATACGGTGGTTACCAGACCTGTAGATCGAAAAGAGAATTACATCAAACGCTGCGTAGGCGTCCCCGGAGATCACTTATCTGTAAGAGATGGTTATGTCTATATTGATGGAGCAAGAGAAAAAGTTCCGCCTCATTCTCAGAAAATATATTTGGTACAAACTGATGGAAGCACTTTTAACCCTCGTCGATTAGAGGATATGAAGATTAAGATGCCCAAATACGCAGATCCTTCAACATCCACCTATAAGTTTAACCTTACACCTTCCGATTCTACTACATTGAGTGGATTTAAAATGGTGAAAGACATTTCACGCTGGCTGGATACCATAGTAACTCCAGCTCTTTTTCCACATGATACCATGCATTTCAAATGGTCTCCTGATAATTATGGTTCCATTTATATTCCCAAAGAAGGAGCTACTGTAAATTTGAATTTGACCAACATTGCCTTGTATAAAAGGATTATCGATATTTACGAACATAACGACCTAGCTATTAAAAACGGAAAAATATATATCAACGGCAAAGTAGCTGACTCCTACACTTTTAAGATGAATTATTATTGGATGATGGGAGATAATAGAGATAATTCTTTAGACTCCAGATACTGGGGATTTGTACCCGAATCTCACATCGTTGGCAAAGCCTGGTTCATCTGGATGAGCTATGAAGAAGGTGGCGGCATCCGATGGAGTAGAATATTTAATGGTATTCATTAATTATGACACAATTGACTTAATATTAAAAGGACAGTCATGAAAGGAATAATCTTAGCAGGTGGCTCGGGAACCAGACTTCATCCCATTACCAACGCCATAAGCAAACAATTAATGCCTATTTATGACAAGCCTATGATATATTATCCCTTGTCGGTGCTTATGATGTCCAATATAAAAGATATTCTAATTATTTCTACCCCACATGATCTCCCGCTTTTTCAACATTTATTGGGAAATGGCAATCAATTGGGTATTCACCTCACCTATGCCGAACAAAAAGAACCTAAAGGCTTAGCACAGGCTTTTGTGATTGGCAAACATTTTATAGGCAATGATAAAGTAGCATTGGTTCTTGGAGACAATATTTTTTATGGAATAGGATTAGGACGTCAACTTGCGCAAAATACAAACCCGGATGGAGGTGTTGTTTATGCATATCGAGTTTCTGATCCTGAGCGTTATGGTGTGGTTGAATTTGATCAAAATAACAAAGCGGTATCTATAGAAGAAAAACCGCAACGCCCAAAATCAAACTTTGCCATTCCGGGACTTTATTTTTATGACAATGATGTGATAGATATTGCCAAGCGCTTAAAGCCCAGTGCTAGAGGAGAATATGAGATTACAGACGTGAGCAGGGTGTATCTAGAAATGGGAAAATTAAAAGTTTCTATTTTAGAACGAGGCACTGCCTGGCTGGATACGGGAACTTTTGATTCCCTTATGCAAGCTTCCAATTTTGTGCAGGCTGTTGAAAGCCGACAAGGAATAAAAATAGCTTGTATAGAAGAAGTAGCCTTTAAACAGGGTTTTATTACCAAAGAACAATTAACAGCCATTGCACAGCCACTGCTTAAAAGCGGATATGGGCAATACCTGCTTGCCGTAGCAGAAAAAGAATAGTTAATTTGATTAGCGAATCAATGATTGTCGGCGCAGGCTATACAATTCCTTTTCACGACTCCCCTCAGATAATCTCATTTTCTAAAGTTAAATCCTTAAATTTGCAAGCTAAATCAACTAGCAATATGAATAAAAAAATATTAGTAACCGGTGGCTGCGGTTACATAGGATCCCATACTATCGTTGATCTTGTAGATAATGGATTTGATGTCATATCTATAGACGACAACTCTCGTTCTACCACTACATTAATTGACAATATTGAAGATATTGTTGGTCAAAAGATAAAAAACTATCAAGTCAACCTTTGCGACCTGGATGCAACTAAAGCAGTGTTTGAAGAAAACAAAGACATTGAAGGAGTCATTCACTTTGCAGCTTTCAAAACGGTACCCGAATCAGTAGAAAAACCTTTATTATATTTCCACAATAATTTAGAATCTCTAGTAAACATACTCACTTGTGTAAAAGAATATAATGTTTCTAATTTTGTATTCTCTTCTTCCTGTTCTGTTTATGGAAACGCAGAAGAACTTCCGGTTGTAGAAACTACGCCAATGGGAGAAGTAGAAAGTCCTTATGCACGTACCAAACATATTGGAGAAGACATTATCCGGGATTATTCAAAAGTAAACGATACCAATAATATTCTATTGCGTTATTTCAATCCGGTGGGAGCTCACTCTTCTATTAAAATAGGAGAAATGCCATTAGGAAAACCGGATAATCTTGTTCCTGTTATTACACAGACTGCTATAGGAAAAATAGAAAAAATGACCGTATTCGGAACCGATTATGATACACGTGATGGTTCATGCGTCCGGGATTATATCCATGTGATGGATATTGCCAATGCGCATACCAAAGCCATTCAATATTTAATTGAAGAAAAAAACAAAGATAAATGTGAGGTCTTCAATCTGGGCACAGGAAATGGCGTCACTGTACTAGAAGCCATCAAAGCTTTTGAAAAAGTAAGCGGTGTAAAACTAAACTACACTACCGGAGGTCGCCGTCCGGGAGATGTGATTGCTATCTATGCCAATAATGAATATGCTCAAAAAAAACTAGGTTGGGATCCGAAAAAAGGCATAGATGAAATGATGGATACTGCCTGGAAATGGCAGTTGAAATTAAAAGAAATGGAGAAATAAATCATTAGATATAAACTGCAATATAGAATGCAGATTCTTGTGATTAGCGATGATTAATTATGATTTGATAATCTTAGCATCCTGACCAACATAGGTATCATAAAATATCTGCTTTCTATTTATTTTTAATAATTTTCTCAATGGACAAAAAAGTAGATACTGATGAATTAAAATATCAAATAGCCCTCACACTCATCCCCAATATTGGGGATGTATTGGCTAAACAATTACTAAAGCATTTTGGATCTGCGTCCAATATTTTTCATGCGCCCTTCAAAACATTGGACGCTATCCAAGGCTTTGGCACGGTGCGGGCAAGAGCAGTTAAAAACTTCAGGGACTTTGATAAAGCAGAAAAAGAAATCGCCTTTATCAAAAAAAATAATATCACTCCACTCTTTTTTACCAATAAAAATTATCCTAAGCGACTAACATACTGTAACGACAGTCCCATCCTGCTATATTATAAAGGGAATGCAAATCTCAACGAAACAAAGATCCTGAGCATTGTTGGAACAAGACATGCTACGGATTATGGAAAAACTGTCTGCAATAAAATCATTTCCGGATTAAAAGATTTATCCATCCTTATCGTGAGTGGTCTGGCTTATGGAATGGACGTTACAGCTCATCGGGCTGCTTTGAAAAATAATATTCCGACGATTGGAGTTGTAGCTCATGGTTTAGATCAACTCTATCCGGCACAACATATATCCACAGCTAAAGAAATGCTACAGAATGGTGGTTTGCTCACTGATTTCAGACACGGCACCAAGCCCGACAAACAAAACTTTCCCAGCAGAAACAGAATCGTTGCAGGAATAGCTGATGCTACGCTTGTAATAGAATCGGCTAAAAGAGGCGGTTCCCTCATCACTGCCGAAATAGCAAACAGCTATAACCGAGATGTATTTGCCCTCCCGGGACGATCTAATGATAAATATTCCGAAAGTTGTAATATGCTCATCCGCAATAATAAAGCCGCTTTAATCACCAGTGCTCAGGATATTATGTATCTGATGAACTGGGGAAAACCCAAAACAACAACCCCGAAAACAACTCAAAAGCAATTATTCCTAGAGCTAAATGAAAAAGAACAATCCATTATCAACATTCTCACAGGTCAAAAAGCGGTACACATTGATGATATTCGATTACAAAGCAAATATAACAGCTCGGAAGTAGCGGCCGCCATTCTTAACTTAGAATTACAGGGTGTCATTCAGTCCATGCC
>Ga0079226_10003993_pt1 | contig 11290 bp, 11 predicted proteins | sample Poulit2014_FD_76345 | JGI IMG/M metagenome (GOLD analysis project Ga0079226, IMG submission 76345) | Agricultural soil microbial communities from Georgia to study Nitrogen management - Poultry litter 2014 | ecosystem: Environmental > Terrestrial > Soil > Agricultural land | place: USA: Georgia...
ATCGCTACCACCACACTCACCTTATAACTTATATTACATTTCTATTACAGTACGTTACTACTAATATATCACATAATAGGTAAAAGGACAATGAAAAAAGATAAGAAGCCTGAAAATAAAAAGAAAAGCCGAACGATATATTTAAACCAAAAAAGAAACCGAGTCGTAACTCAGTTTCTTCTATTTATCAAGATTATTTTTTAACGTCTTGTTTGTAGAATTCTTGCAAAGCTTCTTGCCATGTTGGGATTACAAAGCCTGTAGCTTTTGCTTTTTTAAGACTCATTGTTGAGTTAAATGGACGTTTTGCTTGTGCAAAATCTCGTAGAAAATAGAACATCTTTTCTCAGAGATTTAGTCCCGTGTTCAGTTTCTTAAAACTGAACACTCCTTATATTATATTTAGTGCAGTTAGCTACTGCCAAAGCCCAAGTGTTATACTTGGAAAAAGCCACTGTGGATTAGTTTGTTGTCTCCAATCGCTTGACGATTTCAGAAAGGCTCTAACCACAGCTTTTTGTTTTCATTGGTAATGAGTTTGATAACGCTAGACGTTTAATCTTCAGCAAGGTAACAAGGCAAAAAGTAAGTGGATACCAAGTGGGCTTAATACTTAATATCTGGAGGTACTTTTATGCTCTATGTTGGCATTGATGTCGCTAAAAACAAACACGATGTGACAGTTATTGATAATACAGGGAAAATGGTGTTAAAACCCATCACTATTACAAACCGTAAACAAGGATTTGAACTACTTCATAATATCTTGAAACAACTCAACCAGAACTGTCTTATCGCCATGGAAGATACTGGACATTATGCCTTAAATCTCTTAACATTCTTACATCAAAGCAATTATCAGATTTACACCTATAATCCCTTACTCATCAAAGAATTCACAAAGTCTCTCTCACTTCGTAAAACAAAAACGGATAAGAAAGATGCACGTACAATAGCTCTTAAGTTACTTTTAGACCCTAATCGTGCCCTATTTATGCATGACAACAGGCAAGAAGAGCTTAAAATTATGACACGTCACATGAATCGTTTAAAGAAACATCAATCAGATTGGAAAGTCCAATATACCAAGTGTTTAGATATTATTTTCCCTGAACTACATCAGGTCGTTACGAAGCACTCTGACTATGTCTATGAGTTACTCAAACGTTTCCCTTCTCCCGAGAAAATGATAACGGCTGGCTTTGATAAACTTATTGAGGTTAAACGATTAACAGCTAAACATGCATTGGATATTCTCGAACTAGCTCCAAATTCCATTGGCACAACTTCTTTGGCTCGTGAATTTTAATTGATTGAAATTATTGAGAATATCCAACACTACGAAAAACTCATCAAACAAACTGAAAAGAAGATTGATGAGTTGATGGCTGAGCTCAACTCGGCCATCACTACAGTACCAGGCATTAGTAATCGTCTTGGTTCTGTCATTTTAGCTGAAATCAGAAATATTAATACTTTCAATCATTCAGATCAACTCCAAGCTTTTGCAGGGTTAGAACCAGCTATCTACCAATCTGGACAACTAGATGCTCAGGGAAAAATGGTCAAACGAGGCTCATCACACCTACGTTGGGCACTCATACAAGCTGCCATTAAAGTAGCTAGATACTCCCCTGCGTTTAAAGCTTATTTTAAAACCAAATTAGCGCAGGGAAAACACTACAACGTCGCTATTTCTCACGTCGCTAAGAAGCTCATTCGAGTGCTGTTTTATCTGCTTAAGAATAATGAAACTTTTGATGAGAATAAACTGAGATAAACCAACAAAAACATAGATGAAAAAGCCTTTTAAAACAGTCGTTTTAAAAGGCTTTTTGTCGTGTCTAAAATACATTCTAAAGTTTTCTAAAAAAATTTAGAACAAACTATTGACAACTCTTATAGTTTGTCTTTCTGATTATTTTTTTATTTTTATTACAAATCTTCTTACAAATCTTCTTTACGTAATGGTTTTACATCTTTAAGCAATGGGTGATTTTTATCTGCTTCAGAAACCTCTGCTTCTTCCAAGTTTTCCCATTTAATACCAAGAGTTGGATCTGCGTAGTTTACAAAAGCGTATTTTGGTTTAAGTTCAAGTGCCCAGTAGTCATTGACTAAGTAGCTGTATGATACTTTATCAGACAATACTTGGAAACCATTAGCGACACCACGTGGAACAAAGATACCTTTTGAAGCGTCGATAACTGTTTGATAAACGTGACCAAAGCTGTCACCTTCACGCAAATCAACCCATGAACCTAGAACTTTACCTTCGTCTGCAACTGAGATGTATTTATCCCATGGTTCTGCGTGAAGTCCGCGCAAAACATTTTTGTGTGAGAAGCTAATGTTATTTTGCAATTTTCCTTCTGCAAAGAATGATTCTGGGAAACCAAGCGGTAACATTTTTTCCTTTTGGAAATTTTCTTTGAACCAACCACGGTTATCGCCATGAACTGGAATATCGAATTCAATCATTCCAGGAATAGCTTCGATTTTTCGTGCTGCTAATTCTTTACCAAAGAATTGTTCTGTCATTATTCTTCTCCAATCAAACGGAGCAAGTATTTTCCGTATTCGTTTTTCTTAAGTGGTTGTGCAAGTTCACGCACATCATCTTTTGTGATGTAACCCATGCGGTATGCAATTTCTTCCAAGTTTGCCACTTGAAGGTTTTGCATACGTTGCACTGTTTCAATGTACTGAGCTGCTTCCAGAAGGCTTTCATGTGTTCCTGTATCAAGCCATGCAAAGCCACGTCCCATAACTTCCACAGAAAGGTCGCCACGTTCTAGATAGGCTTTATTAACATCTGTGATTTCAAGTTCACCACGTGCACTTGGTTTAATGCTTTTAGCAATCTCAACAACATCATTATCGTAGAAGTAAAGACCTGTTACAGCGTAGTGTGATTTTGGATGTTCTGGCTTTTCTTCGATTGAAAGAGCGTTGAAATCTTCATCAAATTCAACAACACCAAAACGTTCTGGGTCTTTAACTTGGTAACCAAATACTGTAGCACCTTTTTCTTTGCTTGCCGCTTTTTGAAGCATTTTGCTAAGTCCAGCACCGTGATAAATGTTATCACCCAAAACAAGTGCTACGTTGTCATCACCGATGAAGTCTTCACCAATGATAAATGCTTGTGCCAATCCGTCTGGACTTGGTTGTACAGCATAAGAAAGTGAAATACCAAATTCAGAACCATCACCTAGTAATTCTTCAAAACGGTGAATATCAGTTGGTGTTGAGATGATTAGGATATCTCGGATACCAGCCAACATCAATGTTGATAGTGGATAATAAATCATTGGTTTATCATACACTGGCATAAGTTGTTTTGAAGCCGCACGAGTCAAAGGATACAGACGTGTTCCTGAACCTCCTGCAAGAATAATACCTTTCATAGTTAGGTCTCCCTCTTTATTATTAAATAATCTAATCATCTGCTAAAAATATAAGAAACTGAATCCTCTTACTATTCTTTAGTTTTTATTTGGTTACGTATTTTAAGTAAAAAAGGATCAATTAATTCTTTTATTGATGTATCTCTACTATTAAGCAAAATAATTATATATGAAAATCCTGATAACAAAACACAAATTAAAATTTTTGACATATCATAATATTTAGTATTTGGACTCATCCAGATATTAGTTATAAAACATATTAACACTATTGCCAAACACTCCATAATTACTGCGTAAAACGTTTTAAGATTTATTTTTTTGTAATCAAAAAACTTTCTTGCACTCACAAAGGAAATCGAAAAAGAAATAAACTCAGCAATTAATGTAGTAAAAGCAGCTCCCAAGGCTCCATAAAGTGGAATAAATAAAAGATTCAAAATAATATTTGAAATTGCAGAAATCATTGTTGAAATCAACATAATACGCTCTTGATTATTGATAATAAGTATTAAACTAGAAAAATAAGAACACATAATTGCAAAAGGCAATGTTGAAATAAGAACTATTAAAATATCAGAACCATTTAAATACTCAAAGCCTCCAATAACAGCAATAATATTTTTATTTAGCATTATACTCCCGACACATAATGGAAATAAAATAAGAATTATCAGAGTAAAAATTTTATCCATATATCTATAATACTCATCATTATCCTTTTTTATCAAATATGCCATTCTTGCTGCTGAAGTGGAAATAATTGAATACACTACAGTCTTTAACATACCATATAGTTTCGAACCGAAACTGTATATCCCAACATCTTTATCATTTAAAAACATACCTAGCATTGTTATATCAGAATTAACATAGATTAATATTCCAAGCGAGCTGATAAAAAAAATTAGTAAACTTTTAAAATGTTTAGATATATTTAAACCACTCTTAAAAGTATACCTCACACGTCTTCTAATATACCCAATATTCAATAAGTTCCCACCTGCGCTAGCAAATAAAGAAATTATACAATAATTGACAACATCATCAGAAGTCTTAACAAGCGCGAACATCAAAATCATTGCAATTATTTGAATAACAATATACCTAATCGTAATATATTCATACTCTTCAAATACAGTATTTATCCAATCTGCGCCAACCGTTGTTAAACCAATAGATATTGAGTACATAATGATTAATAAAGAATAATTATGTAGTTTCTGAACACATACGATTGAAATAAACAGAAGCACGTAAGATATAACAGTAAATAAAAGATTTATATTTAACAATTCAGAAAATAGTATGTTTAATTGTTTAGGCTTATCCTTTATTTTTGAGCACTCTCTCACTCCATATGTGGCAACTCCAAAAGATGCAATATAAGCAAAATAGGATATATAAGATGTTGCAAAAACATACTTACCATAACCTCCTGTCCCTAGTGTTCTAGTCACATAAGGCATTGTAATTAATGGAAATATAAGCATACAGATTTGCTTAATACTATTAAAAAAAATACTTTGCTTCAGTGTTTTATTATTCACCTTTACTCTCCTCTAAAGAAGGATTAAGGAAAAAATATGGATGTATATTTTTTATCTCTTTTAAATTACCTATACCTAATTCCTTATCGTTAATAAATTCATATTCAAAATTTTTTCCAGAACGTCCAAGAATATCTTTACCAGATAATATACATTTCCTTATATATTCATCATCTTTTGAATACTTTCTTAAAGTTTTAACGATGTTTGGATCGCTATCGACAATCGAGGCGAGTTTCTCTTTTATTTTTTTAATACCACCTAAATACGAAAAGTGCCATCCTGCTTTTTCTATAAATGGAAGTAATTCACGATTGTCTCTCAGTCTCTGTGGCATATTCATATTTTTATATTTACAAATTACTGGTCCATACCACTTTCCTTTACTTCTACAATTCATAAAATAATAAAATAATTCTTGCTCCAAGGATACTGGCGTCACATCGAGCCATTCATGCAAATATGTTTTATTTCGTGTTATTATTTTTTTTACTAAGCTTTTTCTACCAAAAGATAATTCATACAAAAGAGTTTTTATATTACGCTTAAAAGAATATGAATCTCTATTATATGAAAGTGCAATTTTTTCTTTAAAAACCATTGGATTAGGAATTTCATCAATATCTGAAATTATTACAATATCCTCAGGATCACAAAGAGTTAGTGCTTCTAATATAGAATTTCTTTGAAAATACTCTATCCCAAAATCGCCATCTCCATTATACATTGGAAATTCACTAGGACATACATATATAATTTTATCAAGATATTTTCTAAAGCGCTCTCTGTTTTCTTTAAAAATCAAATTCTTTTTTTTACCTTGAAAAGTGCATGGCATTTCAACAAGTACGAATTTATCAACATATTCATCAAGAATATTTAATCTAACATCAAGTAGATCCAATTCATTAAAAAAAGTAAAACAATCATAAACTGCCATTATATCCCCCCTTAATCACTCATCTTTATAAAAATTCTTTTTGTATATACCATATCCCTCAATAGTCAAACTATTTACAGATGATATGTATTGTCTAATATCCCTCATTGAATTTCGTGTTGAAACACCATGATAGTGGATTATTTTTAGCTCTGGAGTATACAATGTCTTCAAATTTAAACTCTCACATCGTTTAGCTAATATTAGTTCTTCAAAATAAAACTTTGTTTCAGGAGAAAAAACTGTATTAAATCGTGATACATATTCAGGACAAAGTATAATGCACGCACCCATTAATACAGGATTTTCAACAGCATTCTTATATGCGAAAAATGCTTTTCTTTTTTTCTTAGATACTAATGCCATTATAACAGAAATAAAATAAGGTAATTTTGACTTAATAAGTATTTTTTTGGAATTACGTATATATTCCTTCTCTGATACCTCTATATTTTCTATTTGAGCTTTCTTTTTGCTCATCTCACTTTCTAGACTTTTTATCGTTGGAATTGTCAAATATAAAGGATTCTGGTGTATTTTCAACTTAGGAGCAAATACATCCGGTCCTAAAATTGAATAGTTATCTCTTTTAGAAATTTCTTCTATCTTAATTAGAAAATCTTTTTGATTAATAACTGTGTCATTGTTCAAAAAGATAACGTAATCTACATCATATTCCTTTTTTAAAAGTTCAAATGCTTTGTTATTAGCTCTAGAAAATCCCAGATTTTCCTTATTTTGATAATATCTTACATTAACATTATTAGCGAATCTACTTTTTATTATTTCAGGCGAATTATCGTTAGATGCATTATCTACTATCAATGTAATCGCTTCATCCGAACTATCTAATTTTAATATTGAATCTACACAATCTATTGTTTCTCTTACTGTTTTATAGTGTAACACAACAATTCCAAATTTATATTTTGTCATAATTCCTCACAATCTTTCAAAAATACTTTCCATTAATCCTATATTCTTTTTCAACTGTTACTCAACACTTATCCTTTATTTATGTTCATTCGAGTAACGAATTAAAAAACAAATTGTTATTAAAAATAGGATAAAAAACCGACTCATAATTTCCTCTAACGATATAAAAATACATATTAAACAATGATAATGTTATTAGCGAAAAAGCAATTATAAAATTGTTTAATGGTATTGTCAAATTGTTTCTACCATCTCTAGCATCTGACAATCTATTAGAACCAATTATATAAATTAGTAATGAGGTATCAACTTGAGACCTATACATCTCAGGAGTATAGAAATAAATTAACGGTAAAACAGTAATTAAAATCGTATTACTTTTTAGCAAAAACAAAATCTCTGAATTAATTTTTTCTTGTGTACTTAGGTAATAAATAAAAATAAAATTGATTACTGTAAACATAGCCGACCTGAATAAAGCAATATTCATATGCAATAATCGCGTTTCCAAATATGCCTCAGTCGTATAAGCTTTGATTCGTGTAGAAGTTCCAAATGCCGAAAGGAAATTTCCAACTGTCGTGGGATTGACAAAAGCAATTAATAGTGAAATTATAATTGTTAACACTATCACTTTCTTCTCATTAAACTTTTTAGCTAACAATAAAAGTAACCAATAAATCGCCGAAGTGTGTATAAATGCTGCTATAATAATGCATGCGATATATTTCAAATCATTTGATGTTATTTTTTTATCTTCAACTAAAGTATTTTGATTCTTATCATCAATTAAAAAACGAGCTCCAAAAATAAAGACAGACATTGCTAGAGCGTCTCTCATTTGAGCAACATTCATCATAAAAGGGAAAATGAAATAGAAAAGAATAACTAAATTAGGTCTCTTTGAATATTTTAATATTGTTGATGAAATTAAAGACAATTGTATTGCAGTGCTTAACATTTTAAATTGAAAAAAGCTTAAATTAATCTTATTACAAAAACGTATTAATTGATAATACAATAATTCTGTATCGCCCTTCCACATTTCAACATTATTATATCTACTTAGGTAAACTCCTTCATCTGCATTTCCATAAGTAAATGATGAAATAATCCATAATAATACTATTAAATAAGCATAAACATATCTAGATTTATTATTAATTATTGCAAAGAAAGCTCCCAAAAACACCAATAAACTTACAATCATTTTATTACCTCATTCAACAATAAGTTTTCAAGCTTATCTGCACATTTACTCCAATTAAGCTCTTCAACAGTTTTATAACCTGCTTCAGATATGTTTGTAAAAAGTTCCCTATCTTTAACAAGCTTAATTATATTATCAGACATTTTTATATAATCCTTCGGTTCAGAGATTAAAATATTTTTTCCATCTACTCCTATATCTTTTACAAACCCTGTATTAGATGCAACAACAGCACATCTACTTGCCATTGCTTCTACTGGCGTCAATCCCCACCCTTCCTCTAAACTTGGAAAAATAAAGATGTCACTTTCTTTATATAAATTCCTTAACAAATTATGGGATGGATTTTGATAATATTTTACATAATCAGGCAAATTACTCGAGTCATTCATTCCAAACATAGTTAATTTTAAATTAGGGCATTTTTTTTTGGCTTGTTCGAACGCCATCAATCCATATTTGATTCCTTTTTTTGAAAGATTATGGTTTAACATTAAACAATCTACATTATTATTATTTTTATTAATAGTCTTTCCTTCTACAAAAAAATCACTATCAACTCCATTAATTATTTTAGGAAAACCACTCTGATTTGTTGAAATTTTTATTTGTTCTTCAATCCAAGAAGAAATAACTATTTTATTCAATGGTAAATTATAAGAATTTATTCCTAATTCTTTGTTATCCCATATCTCAAAACCTTGTATAAAATAAAATTTTTTCCCCTTCTCTGCAGAAAGTTCATTAATCCAATAGGCGGTGTACCACGCTGTCGCAATAGTCACATCAGCATCTCTAATATATTTATCTGAAACCCTAGGGACATAGGAAATAAGCTTGTTATCATTATCCTTAAAAGATAATAAACTTTTTATCGTACAATAGACTCTATGAATATTATTTTTTAATTGTGAATCATATCTATACAAATTTGGTTGATAGAAACTTTTATAGATTTTTACATCATGTTCCTTAGCTGCTAGAAGTTTGGCATATCTATTAATGACATCAATTCCACCGGAAGTTCCAATAGAGGGTAATATAATATTAATTTTCATTTTTTTCTTTCCCTATAACAAACGCATCCCGCATTCCTTGTATTATATTCTTTATTTTTGAAACTTTACTTTCCTCGTAAAATAAAACAATAAAAATTAAACATAAATCTCTAAAAACTCCCCTTAAAAACCTGATATACATTCTATTTTTTAAAGGATAATAAATGTTATTTCTAGAAATATAATACTTTCTAAAAGGAGAGTGATTAGTCACATTAACCTTCCAAAAGAGAAATTTTTTAATTTCTCCATCTCCAATTTCGTGAATCAGGCATTTTCTGTCTGTTTGTAAAATTAAATACTTTGCTTTTCTCAACCTATAACAAAAATCAAAATCAACAGAATCTATAAATAATAATTCATCATACCCTCCAATATTTTTCCACGCCTCTATGCTAACGATTGAACCAGAAGTTATACAAGTTTTTACATAACCATAAGGGCTAGGAGAATGCCCAACGATTCCGACATTGATATCTTTTATCACTGGAGCAACAATACCTATTTTTTTATCAATTTTAAAAAAAGGAAGCATATCTTGGATATAGTTCTTCGGACACTTGGAATCTTGATCCAAAGTTAACATATAGGTATACAGATTACTTTCTCCAAAATTCATTAATTGATTTAATGCGTAAGCAATACCTTTATTCTCATAATTTTTTATAAGAACTATATTATTAAATTGGCCAATAATCTCTGAAATCTTCTCAATATTTTCTGAAGCGTTATCCACAATAACAATTTCACTCACTTGCTTATACACTGATAAAACATTATCTTCAAGAACTTTTAAACTTGGATTAAAAGTCACAATGCCAGCATAAACCTTTTTATTATTTAACACTTCACCTACTCCGCCACTCTTTAACATCTTTATTTAATCCCTCAATAGTTCCACTTAATATTGCTTGTAATACTTTTAACTTATTTTGTGCACGTACAAAACTTGGCAGCATAAAATATATAATAAAACCTAAATATCCTTTACAATTATAGTTAGAGTATGCTGTTTTCCCGTACTGTTTTAATTTTCTATTTACATAAATAATATTCCTACATGTGTAGTATACCCTCATTGGATTAACAATTTTCTTGTAAGAAAATTTTGCAATGTTTTCATTCTTCAACATTTTACTCAAAGTAATCCAAAATTTTTGTGAAAATTCTCCCTTGGGGTGAATACAGCCAAATTCTTGATCTAGTACAAGATGATTTAATCTTAAAATTTTATATCCAGACGCCACTAGTCTTTTACAAAATTCATTGTCAACCAAATCAATGAAAAGCCAATCATCAAATCCACCAATTTTTTCCCATGCCTTTATTGATGTACAGCTAGCTGATGTAATACACTCGTCAACATATTCAGAGCTCTCCGAGTCAGCAACTTGCATGTACTTACGCCTTTTATCAATTACTTGGGGGCAAATTATCGCAAGCTTATCATCTGATTCTTCAATCACTTTTGAATAGCTTTCAACAATGTTATCTGGCATAATAGAGTCTTGATCCATTGTTATTAACCATTCAAATCCGTCAGAAGCAGCCATTTTCATTAATTCATTCAATGCAAAAGCAATTCCTTTATTCTCTCCACAAGAATCATAACGAACTCCTTTTGGAAATGAGTAATGCAGTTTGTCAGTGCTATTATCATAAATATACAATTTACCAACCTGTTTCAAAATACTTTTAACACAGGCATCTAGTCTATTTGTATCTTCAGGATTATATAAAACAATTCCTGCAGCAATATTTTCCATTTTTACCTCAACAATCGATTTTTTTGTCAAATACCTTTAAACAATTTTCTTATTTCTTCTCGAAGTTTATCGTTAAACTGTTTATTATTTGATGATCCGTTACCATCAATCTTTAAATCTCGATTTAAATAATTACCTAACTCTGAAATATCAGTAACTACCTCAATACTGTCATATCTTTCTTTTACTTGTTGAGCGAAGTCAACTTGGTGGTCATTAACATGTTCGTTATACTTTTCTTGTCTAGGGACAACAATCGGCTTTTTACCGTTAGCAATAGCACTCATAAAGGTTGCAGGACCTCCGTGAGTGATAATAATATCAGCTTTTTGCATAAATTCACTCATTTGATCAAAACTTATCAAACGAGACCACTGACAAAATTTAGGCTCGTAGGTAGAATAACCTGTTTGAATAAAG
>Ga0079226_10003994_pt1 | contig 11290 bp, 11 predicted proteins | sample Poulit2014_FD_76345 | JGI IMG/M metagenome (GOLD analysis project Ga0079226, IMG submission 76345) | Agricultural soil microbial communities from Georgia to study Nitrogen management - Poultry litter 2014 | ecosystem: Environmental > Terrestrial > Soil > Agricultural land | place: USA: Georgia...
GATATTCAGATTGCACTACAAGTGCCCCATCTTTTCTTAATTTTTTAATTGTATCATTGTCCTCGTCTATCCAGGTCGAAACAATAACTGGGCACTGTGGATATAACTTCTTATATAGTTTTACTGTTTCTACAGTGAAATTATCTTTCAATAATAATGGACCTTGAATCACAATTCCAATATTCTTAAAGGAACTTGATGGTGATAAATAATTTATTTGACTGCTTTTTTTTGGTCGTTTCCAATATGTCTTAAAATACCTACTATGAAATTCGGCACGCTTATAATGGCTATCATTTATTTTTTCTTTTTCATAATTAATCTTATGATATACTTTTTGAAAAAAATTCATTAATTATTACCTTTCTTATGTATATAAGATGATATTAATTCCATGAACAATGGATATCTCATTAATATTAAAACTCCTACATATATTAGGATACTTCCTAACATAGAAGTTACAATTTGTAAAAACATTTGATTTATAATAATTTTTATAAAGTAACACCAAATTAGTAATAAAACTGAACCAATTATCGGAGGAAGTAAAAAAATTTTTGGTGAAAGTATTTTTATTTCTTTTTCAATCCTTGGCTTTAATAATAAAAATAAAATAAATTCCGCTAGCATGGTTGTAAAGGCAGCTGCAGTTGCTCCACCCAATGGTATTAAAAAAATATTCAAAAAGATATTAATTCCTGCACTAATAGCAAATGCAATTACAAAATATTTTTCTCTACTAGAAGGTATAAGAATCAAATTTCCAATAAAACTTCCACCTAATGAAGAGAACAGAAATCCTATCATTAGAAGTATAAGACATGGAACAGCAGGTTGATATTCTTTCCCACCTAATATGGTTATTATATCTTTACTTAAGGCAATAATACCGAAACACATAGGGAAACCTAAACCAACTAGAAATTGCAAACTTCGGTTTAATGTCAAATTGATTTCATGATAGTTATGTTGACTATATGCCCTAGACAATTGAGGCATAACTACAAATGCAATAGAAGCTACCACCTGTGTAATTATTCCTGAGACTTTTACAGCTGTACTATAATATCCAACTTCACTGTTGTTTTTAAAAATCCCAATCATTGTTATATCAGAGTTATTGTATATATTTTGAACTAAAATTAACACGAATAAAGATAAAATTTTAGGTAGATGCTTTTTAATATCCAAAGAAAATGTAAATTTTATTTTACAAAACTTTTTTCTGTATAGAATATTAGTTAAACTTGCTCCACTTGCTGATATAACTGCAATTAAAGCATATTTATTATAATCAGAAGGATCTTTTACTAATAAAAACATTAATATCAAAGAAATGATTTGAAAAAATACAGTTCTAAACGTTATATATCCAAAATCCTCAAATGCAGAATTAATCCAATCTGTTCCAATAATATTGAAAAATATAGTCATACTCAAAATTAAAATTATCGACCTATATTTATCTAAAAATCTAAATAAAATCAAACTTATCAAAAGAATTAAATAGGCAATAAGCATTGATAAAATATTTATAGAATATATTTGACTGGCCGTTTTATCTAATTCTTTTGGTTTATTCCTTAACTTAGAACATTCTCGTATAGCATAGGTAGTAATGCCAAGAGATGCTAACAACGTAAAGTAACTTACATACGAATTAGCCCAATTATATTTTCCAACACTAGCAGGCTGAAGTACTCTGCTTATATACGGAAAAGTAATCAATGGAAAAAATATGCTAGAGATTGTTTTTATTAAATTAAAGAATACATTTTTAACTGTTTTATTTTTCAAAATAATATCCCTACTAAAATTAAATATTACTTTCAATGATAAATCTAGACTTATCATTGACTGAACAAATCAATTTATTTATCTTACCAACTATATCACTGGCTAAGTTTTTCTTCAAAGAGAGATCAATTATTTTTAATGAGATCAGATTTTAAATCAAGAAGGTTGATTTTTAGCAACTCATCAATGACACAGTCGTTATTTGTTTTATATATAGGACCTATATCATATAATCCCAAAATGATACAACTCTGTTTTTTATCTCATTCTTTGAAAAACTCTTATCAAATCCAATATACGTTTCTGAAACAAAAAAGTTTTTAAAATAATTTTTTGTCATTAAGGGAATATCATTAGCAGAAATCAAATGAACATAATCATATTCTTTATTATTATTTCTTACTAAGTCTAATAATACCCGTAAGGTAGCTATTATTAGACTCTGTCCTCCCCATTTAACAGATAATCTTTTTTTAACAAAAAATTTTATATTTTGAGTCCCAATGAATAAAAAAGTCAATATCTTTATCATCCAAAATATTAATTGTTTTCTGTAATACATTAGCATTATCACCGGAACCGATTACACAAATAGCATGCTCACTATAATATATCTTCTCCCTATTTATTTTCCTTTAACTAACAAATTACTTTATTCAAATATTCCATAGCACTTTCATTCTTTATGAGAACTAAAATTGCTCCGTACATTGTAATTTAAAGTACAACAGATAAGATATCCCTTAAAATAAGGAGGGAGGCCATTAACAACATACAATCACGATACACCCTATCACAGAATCTATAATATTCTTAAATGTACGCTTAGTTTTAAAGCTTCCTTAATAATCTGATCCATATTATAGTACTTGTATTGACCTAAGCGTCCGCCAAAAATAACTTTATTGTTTTCTTTTTTTGCTAAATCTCTGTATTGTGCATACAAGGTGTTATTTCTTTTATTATTAACTGGATAATATGGTTCATCTCCACGTTTCCATTCAGCGGGATATTCACGAGTAATAATAGTTTTGTTCTTATCGCCCTTACCAAATTCAAAATGCTTATGTTCAATTACACGTGTATATGGCGTTTCAGCATCAGTATAGTTAATTACCGCATTACCTTGATAATTGTCTACATCTTTTTCTTCAGTTTCAAAACGAAGTGAACGATATTCCAGTTCGCCTAACTTATAATCAAAGAATTTATCAATCATGCCAGTATAAACAATTTTATCAAAGTTTTTTAAATATTCATCTTTTTTATCAAAGAAGTCGGTATTTAATTTCACCTTAATATTCTCATTATTAAGCATCTTTTCAACAATTTGTGTATATCCCCCTTTAGGAATACCTTGATAATCGTCATTGAAATAATTATTATCATAAGTTAAACGAACTGGAAGTCTTTTAATGATAAAGACCGGCAATTCTGTAGCTTTTCTACCCCATTGCTTTTCTGTGTATCCTTTGATTAACTTTTCATAAATATCACGTCCAATTAATGAAATAGCTTGTTCTTCAAGATTTTGAGGCTCTTTTCCCGCCATTTCTTGACGCTGCTCATTAATTTTGTCTATAGCTTCTTTGGGCGTTCTTACTCCCCACATTTCACTAAAAGTATTCATGTTAAATGGTAAATTATACATTTTACCATAATAATTTGCTACAGGACTGTTAGTGTAACGATTAAATTCAGCAAATTGTTGTACATAATCCCATACTTCTTTATTTGAAGTATGGAAAATGTGTGCACCGTACTGATGAACTTGAATTCCATCAATTTCCTTAGTATAAATATTTCCCGCCAGATGATCTCTTTGCTCAATTACAGTAACTTTATCACCACGTTTTGCTACTTCATGAGCAAATACTGCACCAAATAGTCCTGCTCCGACAACTAAATATTTCATTTTAAATCAATCTCCGTTAATCCTATTTAATTGCTGAATTTCTTTTACTATTTCAGTATCTACATTTTTTTCAAAAAGATCCATGTGACTTTTTATTGTTTCAAAACCAAATTTAGAAAAATTAATTTTCAGCAATTCATTAATTATATCTTTACTAAATCTATACTTAATTATTTTGGCAGGTACACCTCCTACAATCGCATAAGGAGGTACATCCTTAGTAACCAGTGCTTTAGCTCCTACAATGGCTCCTTGACCAATAGTTACTCCAGACATAATTGTAACTTGAGCACCTATCCAAACATCATCTTTTACTACAATATTTCCATTTTCTATACTTTCTTCTTGATTAAAAATCATAGTTTTAAACGGATATGTAGTAGCATAGCTTTGAGGATGTCCTCCTCCAAGTAAAAATAAGTTTCCTAATGCGATTGAACAATATGATCCAATAATTACTTTTGCCTTACCTGTTTGTGGTGCATAATCCATAATGTTTATAGGACCATATGTGCCAAATCCTATTTCAACTTTTCTTAAATCAACTGGTGTTTCAAATCGTACTTTACTGTTAGGATGCCTTCTAAGCCACTCTTTATTACAACGTCGTAATGCTAGCTTATATTTCAGCTGGCCTAAAACCATTTTTATGCCTCACTTTCTCTTTAAATATCCTGCTATTCTTCTACTTTGTTCAAGATATCTAAAACATAGTTTTTCTACTTCATAATTAAATGGAGACACCTTTAAATAAGTTTTATAAAAATATAATTTACTGCTATTCAATATTTTCATTTTTTTGACTTTATCAGGAATACTCTTATCAATAGAGGCTGAGTGTAAATGATTATAACTTTCCGTATTTAATAAAAAAGTTTTATATTTTGCTTGCTTAAATTTATATCCTAACACAGTCTCCTCTCCATATAAGAACATATTTTCATCATATCCATTAACGCTCAAAAATTTTTGGAGATCTAAAAGAAACATAGCACCAGATACACAATCCACTTTACTATAATCATTTTTAAAATGTTCATCAGGATAATGGAATTTTCTAAATGACAACTTTCGTAATTTAGTTTCATCTAAAATCCAAGCAAATGGTGTTGGAATTTTCCAAGCCTTATTTACACTTGGAACTTTATTTACTTCTACAGCTGATGTAATTGCAGCATTCGTTTTATTCATTAAATTAATTAAGCGAATGACAGTATCTTCTTCAAATGAAACATCAGGATTACATATAATTGCCTTTTTTGCATGTAATTCATTTACAGCATACTTTATTCCAAAATTATTTCCATATCCATATCCCCCGTTTTTTGAAGTAGATATAATTTTAATACGAGAGACATTTTTATATAATTCATATAACTCACTAAACGAGTTATCAGATGAATGGTTATCAACTATTAATACATAATCAAATACTTTATAATCTTTAATCTTATTTACAATTTGTTTAACATGAAAAGCATCATTATAATTAAGAATTTGACATACAACCTGTTCAATTTTCATAGAATTTAACTTTTCCTTATTAATCGCTTTATACTATTTTTTCCCAATATTTTTAAACAGCTTAGAGTATATTTGATCATAACAGCTCTAGTTGGAAAATTTGATGGAATATTATACTTTAAACTATTTTTCTTGAAATATAACTCTAAATCTTTACCAAAAAGTAGAATAAAAGGGCCTTCACCTAATGTTCGAGGAAAACTCTTAAATGGTTCATAATATCCATCAATATAAATAGGATAAATTCCCGCAACTTCACTCAGTTCTAACATATTAATATGTAGAAGGCTAGTTTTATTTATTACAATCAATTTTAAGTTAGAAGAACTAAAAACAATATCAAATGGTATAGATCCATTCAAGCAAACAATTTCTTTTGCATTTTGAAAAAGTGCAATTTGTTCTCTAACACTTAATTTCTCCGGGGCAATCACTGTATATCCGTTCAATTGAAAATTATTTTCGATTATTTTTTCACCAAATTCTTTTTTGCGTGCTTCTCTTAAATTAGTTCTAGTTAAATATACTTTGTCAGGCACTAATTTATTTTTTACTCTTGCATTTTTAATCATTTGTTTAAAAATTTTAGGATATTCTTTATTAAATCCATGATCAGCAAAAGTAGACATTTGTGGAACAATAATTTTTCTACATTTTGTAGCTTCGTTTAATACAATAATTTGAGAAGACTTTAAACCTAATAATTCTAAAGTTTCTAGGTAATTTCCATCTATTTCTTTACCATTTTCACTAATAAAAACAAATTTATATTTGTTAATATCATTTAAATGTAAGACAATCCAAGCCCTACTCAAAGAATCTAAAACAAAATGTCCCCACTGATGTATAAAAACGCCTAAATAAACTACTGTTTCATCAATCATTATATTTGGTTCAGCCGGATATTTTCCTCCCAACTTAAACCATTCTCCATCATGATAAGACAAAGGAACAAAATTTTTATTATTATCCAATACACCTCCCTTTCCTTTATATAATGGAAGAATTATACCATTATTGATACTTTCAATATTTAATGCTTGATTATATCTTTTATTTTTATAACTAAAGTCTTTCAATAAATTAATTCCTTATTTTTATAATATCCTCATCTTCCAATTCAATATTTGAAGATGATCCCATAAAAGCCAAAACAGCTAAAAGAAACGGATTGGTTTCCACTGCATAAAAATGTTCTTCAATTGATCCCATAAAAGCCAGAATCATTAAAAAAATTACAAACGCTAAATTTTTATTCTTTAGCTCTCTCTGAACTACACTATAGTAAATAATCCCAACTAATAAGAATAAAATAATTCCATAACCTAGAAAGAAAATATAATAATTAGAATCCAAATAAAATGTATACTGTCCATTTACTGTGGCACCAGAAATTATTTTTTTCCCTATTAACGAATATCCATATTGTTGAACGGCGTATGCAGTTAATGATAAACGTCTAGATAATATTATATCTAGTTTATCAAAAAACGGCTGACTAGGATTATTTATAAATTTAGTAACTACAAAATATGTGAAAAAGACAAAAATAAAAAAACTTAATTCAATTAATTTGCTCATTAATTTATTATACTTTTTTGATGACCTATAATAAATAAAAAGCGAAACTGGAATTAAAATTAACGTAATTGTACTATCAGCTCTTGTATCAGATAACTTTAATGTAACAATAGCCACAATTAAATACAAAATATCTCTCAATAATATTCCAATCAATTTAGCTTTTTTTTCGTTAAAGTAATAGTATAACTCAGCCATAAAAACTGTATTTAAAATATTAACAAATGCTGTCGGATATTTATAACCAAATGCCTGGCGTAGTACTCCATCCCTAGTTACTTTACTATTAGTGATAAGACCAAGAGAGGAACTAAAAATAGAAATTACTAAAATTAAGCCTACAGTATAAATATATATTTTTATAATCTTATTAAAATCAATTTTGTAAGAACCAATAACGAATAAAAACACTAAAAAAGGAGGTCTATATCGATTCCTCAATGTTAGTAAAGTAAAAAAGCAAATTAATACAAATAATATTATTTTTTTTATACTAATACTAGTAAAATCAACATCTGTTAGATCATAGAGGAATATTTTTAATATAATTAAAAATATTCCACATGCCATTAAAAAAATTTGAAAAAAACTTAAATTTGCTCCTGGAAGGTATGTATTGAAATAAACTATAGAAATCAGTATTGTAGAATATGCTAAAGCAAACAAAAAATTTTTATTTTTTTGAGAATTTTCAATCATATATTGTTATTTCTTTCTATGCACGTCTAACTAAATTGATAGGGTTTTATTTTTCTGTATATTTTTTTGACCAATAAAAAACATTTCAATTCATAAGAGTTACTTCTTTTTAAAATTCTAAGTTTAACTTTCGAACCCAAACTTAATTTATTTTCATCAATATGCTCATTTATTACGCTTAGACTTTCTTTATAAATATTTTTATGATTATTTAAAATACTTCCCGCATAACAATAAAATATTGCATCCATCAATTTGTTTTTTAACTTTGCCTCAACTTCTTCGTTATTTTTATCTAGTTCATTTAAAATACCTTTACGTAATTGATACACGTGTTCTGCATCATACAAACTTGTTTTAGGAAATTTACGTTTACGGTTAAAATCAGAATTTTCATCATAATTATAAATATATGAAGTCCTTGAAATATATTTTATTTTAGGATACTTATTTAAAATACGATAATTAAAATCAAAATCCTCACCTGTTTTTATATCTTGATTAAACATGATATTATATTTTTTTAAGAATTTGCGTCTATAACACTTTCCAAATACCCAATTCAACAAACCATCTTCTAGTAAATAAGGTAATAAATCTTTACGTGACACGTCATCTTTATCTTCAACTAATGAATATAATTGGGATTTTCCACAAGAAAGATATTTCATTTTAACATTATAAATGATTAAATCTGATTTTTGATTAAAATCATCAAGAGAAATTTTTGAGGCTAATTCTATATCATCAACATCTACAAAGATAACATATTCATACTGCGCACATTTTATACCAAAATTTCTTGCAGAACTAACGCCTTCATTTTTTTTATAAAAATATTTTACCTTGCTATTTTCTTTTTTTATTATTTTTTTATAAGCTTCTCTATAATTTTTAGCCGAACCATCATCAATTACAATTGCTTCCCACTTGATTTTTTTATCAATATATTCTAGTGCATTAAGACTTTTATTAAGCAAATTCGAAGACTGATTAAAGATCGGTATTACAAAACTAACACTTACACTCATTAATTTATTCTTTCTAATTCTTGTAAACTCTCAATTATTCTCGTTTTATACGATTCATAGCTAAATTTATTTACAGAATTAACTATATCTAACTGTGAATTAATTTTTATTTGCTTCTTTTTTATTTCATTTAAAATGGTAGCTAATTCTAAATAATTACCTAACTGATAAAGTCGCCCATTTTTTTGAGAGTTAACAATATCTATAACACCAGTAGGACAATTAGCTGTAACTAAAAATAAACCATGTGCGGCAGCTTCGCAAAGTACCATTGGTAATCCTTCAAATTTAGATGTTAATATCAAAATATCGCCTGTACTGATTTTACTCCACACATTCGTATAAAATCCTTTAAAGTGGATTCGCTTTTCTATTTTATTTTTCTTAGCTAATCTATATAATTTACTTTTAGTACCATCATCTACAGTACCATATAGATCACATGTCCACTCTCCCTCAACATTTGCAAGAGCACGTATTAATTCAGAAACATTTTTTTGACCATTATAATCTATTCTCCCTATATATATATAATGATTTTTACTTGGAGTTTGCTTAACATAAGATGTACACTCAACATTAATAGGATTAAAAATAACTCTAATTTTAGAGTTATTTACTCCTAAGCTAACTAATTCTTTTTTTATCCCTGTACTAATTGCCCAAAATTCATCAGCTTTCTGTAAATATTTAAACTTAATTTTTTTCATTTTAAAAGAATAATGGTACCAAGCAATAATTTTGGTTTTAGGTGACATACTCTTTTTTAATTTATATGCAATACTCCAAATAAATGGATTAGTAGCTATAAAAAAATCAGGTTTTTCTTTTTTTAAAATATTAGCTATTAAAATAGGCATAATCACAGCATAAGCTATTAACTGTATATATCGTGAATTAGAGAAGTTATATACTATTTTATTCCATCCTCTCATCCATTCAGGATTATTGCTGCCACCAAAACTAATTAATTTCCAAGATATATCATCTGTTGTATTTTTTACATCCAAAGCTTGTGCAAAATTTTTAATTACCGTTTCTGTTCCACCAGTTCCTTTAAGATAAGGGACTGCAATAATAGCTTTTTTCATAAAATACACCTTTTAGAAATGCGTCTTCGTCTTAATCCCTATTTTTCTTTTAACAAGAGAAATAGCTTTCTTAACAGTATTTTTACCGCCTAATTGTCCCCACTTAAGTTCAGTATATTTAAAGGCATTAGTCTCAAGCCAAACATCCATCAACAATTCAGAAATATAACCAAATACTCTAGCTTCTTGAACTGAATAATCATCGATGTTAATTTTTTTTTCCACCTTGCCTAATACCCCAAACATAAAGTTACAATATGAGTCAAAGATCTCCCTTTTCATAATGAACATATTAAACATATGAGCTTTACTACGTTTCATTACCTGATCATATTTAACCAAATATTGGGGATAACTGTTTTTAATTACTTCACGTGTTTTATCAAGCGGCTCTTGATGATGAGCATGAATATAGTGTGAATAATTAGTTTCAATGTAATAATTTCTCTTTTTAGGTAAAATCACATCATATTTTTGTAATAATTGAATTACTTTTTCGACACTGACTACATTCTCTAAAGAATATGGTCTTTTCTCAAAGAAAAATCTTCTATAGTGAACTAACCCAACAACGTCAACATCTTTCAAATTTTTCCAAGCCCAATAAACTGCAGTAAGCTCATTATAATTTGGATTCTTAATAGAAATATTTTCGCCATCATCATCGCGTTGATAATTTATTTCTGGCCTATAATTTCTTACAGCACCAACCAAGACGGGCATATACCCATCTTTTTTAGGCATGGGAAATTGCTTATGTGCTGCCACCATTATTACAGTTTTCACTTCTAAAAAGCACCATCCCTCTTAAGAATGCTTATACAACAAGCAAAGAAAACTTTTACATCATACCAGTAAGAAGCATTTCTTACATACTCTAACTCAATATCACAACGCTCGGGGTAGCCGATATTAGCCCGTCCACTAGCTTGCCACAGTCCTAATGCTCCAGGTTTGACCGACAAAAATTCACCGATTTGATCGCCGTATTCGAACATTTCTTTTTTTAAAATTGGTCGTGGACCTACTAATGCCATTTCGCCAATTAAAACATTAAGAAATTGAGGAATTTCGTCCAATGATGTTTTTCTTATAAATGCGCCTATTTTAGTAACTCTGGGATCCTCACCTTCTGGTAATTTAAATCCATTATCTACATACTTTTGATAAAGCTTTGGGTTATTTTCTAATACCTTATCCGCATTAAAAATCATAGATCTGAATTTAAACATACCAAATGGTTTGCCATATTGCCCAATTCTAATTTGCTTATAAAATGGGGTATGCCCATCTTGCACAAAAATTAGAATTGCTAAAATCAGAATTACTGGAGATAGAATTATCAAAGCCACTAAACTGACCAGAATATCTGTAATTCTTTTAAAGAAATGATATACGCTATGCTTATCCACTTTTACTTGTTCTTTCTCCATTACTTTACTATCCATAATAATAGATAACAAATTCCTCTATATTTGCCCCAAAACTACAATAATTTACTGAATCATTTACCTTTTTATTTACTATACCACGCTCTACGCAGCTTAGATGCAAACTTGCATATTTACATCAAAAATTAAAATAACCAGAACTTCTTTTTCTGCTTCAATGGGTGCCAATCCATCTGAACTGGGTCGCCATTGATGATA
>Ga0079226_10003995_pt1 | contig 11287 bp, 11 predicted proteins | sample Poulit2014_FD_76345 | JGI IMG/M metagenome (GOLD analysis project Ga0079226, IMG submission 76345) | Agricultural soil microbial communities from Georgia to study Nitrogen management - Poultry litter 2014 | ecosystem: Environmental > Terrestrial > Soil > Agricultural land | place: USA: Georgia...
CACACTGCTGTTTTTCCTGCCGCTCGCCATCGCCACCGCCATGCTGCAGTGGACCTGGGGCGCGCTGTTCCAATCGCCCGTCGTGCTGGTGATTCTGATTCTTGCATTGCTGCTGTTTGCCTACACCACGTATCGGGATGTCGGCATTCCGGTGCCGAAATTCGCCTACAGCGTCGGCGGCCAGCGTTATTTCGAGCCTTTTCTGTCCGGCCTGTTCAGTGCCCTGCTGGCCACACCCTGCGTTGGACCGTTCCTCGGTGGCGTGCTGGCGTTCAGCGTCACCCAGCCAACCGCCTTCATCATCGCGGTATTCCTGGCCGTGGGCCTTGGCCTGGCGTTGCCTTACATCATCCTGCTGGCGCGCCCGAACCTGCTACAGCGCCTGCCGCGCGCCGGCGCCTGGACGGTGCGCATCCGCCAGGGCCTGGCGTTCGTGCTGCTGGCCGCGGCCGTATTCTTTGCCCAGAGCCTGGTGCCCGCTGCCGCAGGCCGCTGGCTGTGGCTCGCCTGGCTGGCGGCACTGGTGGTCTGGGCTGGGATCGGCTTATTGCGCTCGAGCGGACGCACGGCGCGACTCGTCGGCCCGGTCTTCGCCGTGGTCGGCGTGCTTTTCGTCTACAGCGGCGGGCTGATCTTGCCCACCACCGCTTCGGCCGCGCTCGCCTGGCAGCCATTGAGTGCGAAAAACTGGCAGCAGGCACAGGCCAGCGCCCGCCCCATGCTGATTGAATACACTGCAGACTGGTGCATCAACTGCAAGGTCCTGGAGCGCACCGTCTATGCTGATCCGCAGGTTGCTGCGGCGGCTCACCAGGCCGACATGATCACGCTGCAGGCGGACCTGACCAAACCGGACGAACGCCTGGAGCAGCATTTGGCCCAGCACGGCGGCGCCGCCTTGCCCTATGCCGTGGTGCTGGATTCGCAAGGCAATCAGATAGCGCAGTTTTCCGGCATGTTCACAACCGGTTCTCTCGTCACCGCCATTAATGCAAGCAATGGAGAATGATTCGCCATGAAACATAAACTCATGCTCACCCTCGGCATCCTGGCATTAAGCCTTGCCGGCGCTTCCGCTGCACTTGCACAGTTGCAGCAATCCGCATCCAAGGTGGAGGCGACGGCAACCTATGACACGGAAGATGCGCAACAGCTCAACGTGCAGCTGGATATCGCAGACGGCTGGCATGTCAACGCCAATCCCGCGTCGCTGGAATTTCTTATTCCGACGTCCATCACGGCCCATGCTGGTGACAACGAACTGGCGCCAGAAGTGGACTGGCCAGCAGGCAAGGACAGCGGCATCGAACTCGGTGGCACCGAGATCCAGGTCTACGACAGCGACACAGAGATCCCGGTGCAGCTGGACGACGCGGCCGCAAAGGCTCTGCAGGCGGGCCAGCTGGAGCTGGAAGTCGTCGTCCAGGCCTGCAGCGACGACGGCATCTGCCTGCCGCCGTCGACCTTGAATGTCACGCCATCCGCATCCTGATCGCTGATGCTCAGCTTCGGGCCGTTTTCGGCCGATGTCATCGTCGTTGTCCTGGCCCTGATCGCAGCCCTGCTGGTTGGCGCGCTGGCGGCACGCCGGCGCCCGCGCGGCAGCACGCGCAAGCTGGCCGGCCTGCTCATGGACATGACCCTGATCGGCTTGCTGGCGGCGCGCCTTGCTTTCGTGCTCGCGTGGTGGCAAAGCTACCTTGAACAGCCGCTGGCAGTTTTTTACATCAGTGACGGCGGCTTCATTGTCTGGGTGGGCGTCCTCGCCGCGCTGCTGTTCGCGAGCTGGCGCGTGCGCAAGAGCAAGCCGCTGTGGCAGCCGCTGGGCGCAGCGTTGGTCAGCGGCTGGATCGTCTGGGTCATGGCTGGTGCCATGCTATCGCTGACGTATACAGATCGGAGCCTGCCCGAGACGGCCTTGACCCGCCTCGATGGCAGCAGCATCCAGTTGGCGGCAGTCAGCGACCAACCCATGGTCGTCAACCTGTGGGCGACCTGGTGTCCGCCGTGTCGGCGGGAGATGCCCATGCTGGAGGCTGCCCAAGAGCGCCATGACGATGTAACCTTCGTGTTCCTCGATCAGCGCGAGGATGCCGCCGCGGTTCTCAATTTTCTCGATGATGAAGGCCTGGAACTGGATCATGTGCTGATCGACAGCCACGGCAAACTGGCCGAGCTGTCCGGTTCACGCGCCCTGCCAACGACCTTGTTCTACAATGCCGACGGCCAGCTGATCGACACCCATGTCGGCATGCTGACCCATGCCAGCCTGACCGCCAAGCTGGAAAAACACAATCTGATCAACACCAGCAAAACCGCACCATAAGGGAGACTTTAGTGACGCTTAGAAACATTCTGCTGCCGCTCGTCCTGCTTACTCTGGCGACCGCGGCCTGCGCGCAGACAAGAGACGACCTGCCTGCACCGATTCAGGCCCTGCAAGAGCGTGGCATCGAAATCGTTGCCGAGTTCGATGCACCCGGTGATCTCACTGGTTATGCCGGCATCGCCAATCAGCAGCCAGTGGCCATGTACGTCACGGGCGATGGGCAGTACGTCATCGTCGGTTCCATGCTCAACAGCAGCGGCGAGCTGGAAGACTGGGAGACACTGGAAAAACTGGTCGCCGAACCCATGACCAAGCGCGCCTGGAGCGAGCTGGAACACAGTGAATGGATCGCCGAAGGCGATGCTGGCGCCGAGCATGTCCTGTATGCATTCATGGATCCGAGCTGCCCTTTTTGTCACATGTTCTGGACCCAAGTCCGCCCCTGGGTGGAGTCGGGCAAGGTCCAACTGCGCTATATCATGGTGGGCGTAATCAGCGAGCAAAGCCCCAACAAGGCGGCCGCCATCATGACTGCGGACGACCCGCTGGCGGCATTCACACGCAACGAAAAGCAGTTTGACAACGGCGGCATCGAGCCGCTGGAAAACATTCCCGCACAAACCCAAAACGCGTTGATGGCCAACCAACGCCTGATGACCCAAATGGGCATCCAGGGCACACCGGGCATCGCTTATCTGGATGCCGATGGCCATATTCAGTTCTGGCGCGGCGTACCGAAAAAGGAAGACATGATCGAAGTGCTGGGCGAGCCGTAGGCGCGGCTGCAAGCAAGCTCTAAGCTAGCGGGCCAAGCGCATCACGGCGCTCGGCCCGTTGTTGCGCCATGCGAGGGTAGCGGATGAATCTGCTCGCGATCTTCCTCCAGACCCTGGAAATCACGCTGCCGGTTTTTGCCATGGTGTTCCTTGGCATCGGCCTCAAGCGCATTGGCTGGATCGACACCGCCTTCATCAACACCGCCTCGGCGCTGGTGTTCAAGGGCACCCTGCCCACCCTGCTGTTTCTCAGCATCATCCAGGCTGACCTGGATGCGACGCTGAACCCGTGGCTGCTGGCGTATTTCGCCGTCGCCACCGTTGTTACCTTCGTGCTCAGCTGGCTGTGGGCGGCCGCCTGGCGCGTGCCCCGCAGCGCGCGCGCCGTGTACGCGCAAGGCGCCTTTCGCGGCAACTGCGCCATCATCGGCCTGGCGCTGGCCGCCAACATGTATGGCGCCACCGGCCTGTCCATCGGCGGCCTGCTGCTGATCGTGGTGACGCTGACCTACAACCCGCTGTCGGTCATCGTCCTCGCTGCATATCAATCGGAGCGCGCCACCGATTGGCGCGCCATCGGCAGCGAGCTCGCGCGCAACCCGCTCATGCTTGCCGCCGTGGCCGCCATCGCGTTCGCCGCCAGTGGCCTCACGCTGCCAGTCTGGCTGCGCAACAGCGGCGACTATTTTGCCTCGCTGACACTGCCGCTGGCCCTGATCTGCACCGGCGGCACGCTGTCCCTCGATGCGCTGCTGCACAGCGAACGCGCCACCACGTTCGGCGCCAGCATGCTGAAAATGCTCGTCCTGCCCGCGCTTGCCGTTGCCGCGGCCTGGGCGCTCGGCTTCACCGGCCCCGAACTCGGCGTCCTGTTCCTGTATTTTGCCAGCCCCACCTCGGCCTCCAGCTTCGTCATGGCCAAGATGATGGGCGGCAACGACCGCCTGGCCGCCAACATCATCGCCCTGACCACGCTCATGGCCAGCATCACCGTCACCGGCGGCATTTTCGTCCTGCGTGCCGGCGGCCTGATTTGAAGTACGATACCGCCATGTCCCCCGCCCTGCACCGACGCACGCTGGCGATTGCGCTGCCGATGATCTTGTCCAACCTGTCGGTGCCGCTGGTGGGCATGGTGGACACGGCGGTGGCCGGGCATTTGCCGGGTGTGGCCTATCTGGCCGCGGTCGGGGTCGGCGCGACTATTTTCGATTTTCTGTTCCTCGGTCTCAATTTCCTGCGCATGGGCACGACCGGGATCACCGCCCAGGCCCATGGCCGTGATGATTTCAGCGCCGCGCGCAGTGCCTTGGCCCAGGCTGTGCTGCTGGCGCTGGGGCTGGCCGCCGTGCTGCTGCTCCTGCAGTGGCCGGTGCGCGAATTGGCCGTGTGGCTGATGACACCGGACGCGCTGACCGCCGATTACGTGCGCATTTATTTCCTGGTGCGCATCTGGAGTGCGCCGCTGGTGCTGAGCAATTATGCCTTGATCGGCTGGTTTCTCGGCATGCAGACGGCCAGGGCGCCGCTGCTGATGATGCTCGGCATCAATCTGGTCAACATCGTGCTCGACTTCACGTTTGTTTACGGCTTCGGCATGGGCATCGCTGGCCTGGCGCTGGCTTCGGTCATCGGCGAGGCGGCGGGTCTTTGTATTGGCGTATATCTGGCCCGGCAAACGCTGCGCCACTATCCAGCCAGCTGGACGGCACAACGATTGCATAGCCTGGCCTCCTGGCTTGAGCTGGTGGCGATCAACGGCAATATTCTCATTCGCACGCTCTGCCTCATGCTTTCGTTTGTCCTGTTTACCGCCCTCGGCGCGCAACTCGGCTCCGTGGTGCTGGCGGCCAACGCGCTGCTGTTGAGCCTGCAGCAAATCCTGTCCTACGGCCTGGATGGCTTCGCCCATGCCGCCGAAGCCATCGCCGGGCGCGCCTGGGGCCAGCGCGCCATCGATGCGTTTCGCGCCGCGGTCAACACGGTGCTGCTGTGGTCGTTGGGCATTGCCGGCGTCTTTACCGCGCTCTACTGGCTGTTCGGGCGCAACGTGATCAACCTGCTGACCGATTTGCCCGACGTGCGCAGCGCCGCTTACGCGTTCCTGCCGTGGATGATTTTGTCGCCGCTGGTGTCGGTCTGGTCGTTCGTCTACGACGGCGTCTTCATCGGTGCCACCTGGGCGCGCGAAATGCGCAACGCCATGCTGGTGGCCACGCTGGTCGTGTATCTGCCGCTGGCCTTCGGCCTGGTCAGGTTGTGGGCCAACCACGGTTTGTGGCTCGCGTTCCTGGCGTTTCTCGGCGCCCGCGGCGTGACCATGGCCGGTTGGTATCGCTGGCGCCTGCGCCACGTTTAGGACTCAGACGGCCACCATCTTGCCGGGGTTGAGCAGATTGTGTGGATCGAGCGCCCGCTTAAGTGTGCGCATCACCTCGATCGCATCCGTATGCTCGCGCGCCAGGAAATCCATCTTGCCGTAGCCGATGCCATGCTCACCGGTGCAGGTGCCGCCCATGGCCAGGGCGCGCGCGACCAGGCGTTCGTTGAGCTCTTCTGCGGTCTTGATTGCCGCCGTGTCGGCCGGATCGACACAGAAGATGACATGGAAATTACCGTCGCCGACATGGCCCAGGATGCAGGCATGCACCGCCGCCGCATCCAGATCGGCCTTGGTTTCGGTAATGCATTCGGCCAGGCGCGAGATCGGCACGCAGGCATCGCTGATGATGCCCTTGGCGCCCGGGAATTGCGCCAGTGCAGCGTAATAGGCGTTGTGGCGCGCCTGCCACAACTGGCGGCGCTCGCTTTCGTCGCTGGCCCAGCGGAAATCCTCGCCGGCGAAATCGTGGACGATGGCGCCGACATTGGCGGCGTCTTCATGCGCGGAGGCATTACTGCCGTGGAACTCGAAGAACAGCGTCGGCGCCTCCCGATAATCCAGCCCGGCGTATCGATTGACCGCGCGCATCTGCACCTCGTCCAGCAGCTCGATGCGCGCCACCGGCACGCCCATTTGGATGACCTGAATCGATGCCTGGACCGCGGCAGCAATGTCCGGGAAAGCACAAACCGCCGCCGTGACCGCCTCCGTATGCCCGTGCAGGCGCACCGTCAGCTCGGTGATGATGCCAAGCGTGCCTTCGGAGCCGACCAACAGGCTGGTCAGGTCGTAACCCGCGGCCGATTTGCGCGCACGCCCGCCAGTGTGGATGATACGGCCATCGGCGAGCACGGCCGTCAGCGCCAGCACATTGTCGCGCATGGTGCCGTAACGCACGGTGTTGGTGCCGGAGGCATTGGTTGCCGCCATGCCACCGAGCGTCGCATCGGCGCCCGGATCGACCGAGAAAAACAAACCGGTATCGCGCAGGTAGCTGTTCAACTGGGTGCGCAGCACGCCGGCCTGCACCGTGACATCCATGTCCTCGGCATGGGCCTCGAGCACCTGATCCATGCCGGTCAGGTCGACGCAAATGCCGCCGCGCAGCGCCGCCACATGGCCTTCCAGCGACGTGCCGGCGCCGAATGCAATCACGGGCATGCGATAACGCGCGCAGCGGCTGACGATCTCGCTCACCTCCGCCGTGCTCTCTGGAAACACGACCGCATCCGGCGCCCGCGGCGGATGCAGGGATTCGCCGCGGCCATGCTGTTCGCAGGCGGCCCGGGACGTGGTCAGGCGCTCGCCCAAAAGCGTGCGCAACTCGGCAATCAGTTCGTTGGTGCTGTGCTCGTCTGCCTTCATTATCCGCTCCGTTCAGGCAATAGCCATGCCGTTATGGCCAGCATGCTGCCAAGCATGCAGCGCTGGCCATGCCCATGGTACAGCCCGCGTGTACACTATGGCCTGTTACAGGCAATCGACAGCCGCCGGTGCGGCTTGTCCACAGGGGAACCAACACATGACTCTGATTATTCTGCTGATCATTATTGCAGCCATCGTGCTGTATCTGATCGTCGTTTATAACGGCCTGGTGACTTCGCGCAACGGCTACAAGAACGCCTTTGCCCAGATCGACGTGCAGCTCAACCGCCGCCACGATTTGATCCCCAATCTGGTGGAGACGGCGAAGGGCTATCTCAAGCACGAGCGCGAGACGTTGGAAGCCGTGGTCCAGGCGCGCAACGCGGCGGTCAGCGGGCTGTCCAATGCCAAGGGCAATCCCGGCAACGAGGATGCCATGAAAGACCTGGCCGGCAAGGAAAACCAGTTGACCCAGGCACTGGGCCGGCTGTTCGCGCTGCGCGAAGCATATCCGGATCTGAAGGCCAACCAGAACATGATGCAGCTGTCCGAAGAGCTGACCTCGACCGAGAATCGGGTCGCCTTCGCCCGCCAGGCGTTCAACGACGCGGTACTGACCTATAACAACAAGCGCGAAGTATTCCCCAACTCGTTCGTCGCCAGCATGTTCCATTTCCAGCCCGCGCACATGCTGGAAATCGAAGACCCAGCGAAACGCGAAGCGCCCGAAGTGTCCTTCACCTGAGCATGCACGCCGCGCTGAACGGATCTTACGGGATCACTGCGAAATGAATTTCTTTGCCCTGCAGAAACAGGCCAGGCGGGCGTCGCGGCGCATGGTGGTGCTGTTCCTGCTGGCCGTGGTGGCGATCATCGTGGCGGTCGATGCCATCGTCGTATTCTTCGGCTACGGCAAGCTGCCACCGGCGCAGGGCGGCGGCCTGGATTACCAGTTCCTGGGCATGATCAGCCTGGGGCTGCTGGTGCTGATCGGGCTGGCGTCGCTGCAGCGCACGCTGAGCCTGCGCGCCGGCGGCTCCGCCGTGGCCCACAGCATGGGCGCCACGCCAGTCAATCCGGACACCACCAATCCGGCGTGGCGGCGCCTGCGCAACATCATCGAAGAGGTGGCGATCGCCTCCGGCGTGCCGGTGCCGGATGTCTACGTCATGGAGCACGAGCTTGGCATCAACGCCTTCGCCGCCGGCTATTCGCCGGCCGATGCCGCCATTTGCGTGACCCAGGGCAGCCTGGACAAGCTCACCCGCGACGAGCTGCAAGGCGTGATTGCACATGAGTTCAGCCACATCCTCAACGGCGACATGCGCCTCAACATTCGCCTGATCGGGCTGCTGTTCGGCATCCTGGCCATCGGCATCGTTGGGCGCAGCATCATGTACAGCGGCGCATACTCGCGCAGCCGCCGCGGCGGCAATGGTGCCGCCATCATCGGCCTTGCCCTGCTGCTGGTGGGCTACATCGGCTTCTTTTTCGGGCGCCTGATCCAGGCCAGCGTGGCGCGCTCGCGCGAATCGCTGGCCGATGCCTCGGCGGTGCAGTTCACGCGCCAGAATGCCGGCATCGCCGGTGCCCTGAAAAAAATCGCCGCGTTGTCGGAAAGCTCGCTGCTGCAGGCACAGAATACGGATCAGGTCGCGCACATGCTGTTTGGCGAGGGCATGGCCGGCTTCGCCATGTTCGCCACCCATCCGCCGCTGCTGCAGCGGATCAAGGCCTTGCAGCCCGAGTTCGATCCAGAGGAGCTGAAAGCCATCGCCAAGGCCTGGAGCGAGCCGGTGCCGGCGACCCATGCAGATGCCCCGCAGGCCTCGCTCGCCGGCTTCGCACCGGCGCTTGCCGGCGTCCAGTCCGGCGCCGCCACGGCCACGCCGGCAAGCGGCGGCGCCGCTGCGCCAGGCACACGCACGCGGGTCAGCGCCGAGCATGTGACGCAGCAGGTCGCAAGCGCAACGCCGGATCATTTCCAACTCGCACAGACGCTGCGCAAGCGCCTGCCGCAGGCCTTGACCAGTGCTGCGAGCGACACCCAAATGGTGCCGTGGCTGCTGTTGGCCATGGCCGTGGCCCGCACCGGCGATGCGCGCACCGTGCAGACGCAACTGATCGCGCAGATGCTCAATGCGCCCGCGGCCAGGAAAGTGAATAATTTCGTGGGCCAGCTGGAAAAGCTGGACTTACAGCTGCGCCTGCCGCTGGCAACGCTTGCGATAGCCACGGTGCGACGCCTGCCACGCTCGCGCCAGGAAAAGCTGATGGAGCGCATCAACACCATCATGCATGTCGACGGCGAAGTGAATATGGAAGAGTATTGCCTGTCGCGCATGGTGCAAGTGCAGGTGCTCGACGCACTCAAGCCGCCCGCTGCCGCCAAACACGGGCACAAAAGACTGCGCCAATGCCAGCGGGAGACAAGGGATTTGTTTGCGCTGGTCGCGCATTATGGTAATGATAACGAAGACTGTGCCCAACAGGCTTTCGCAGCCGCCTGTGCCGAAGCCATGCCCGATATTTCACTGGCATACGCCGTGCCCGATGACTGGCAGCAGGCCCTGGACAACGCACTGGCGCAACTCGATAGGCTGCCGCCGGAAAGCAAGGAGCGAATTGTGCGTGGCTTGAGCTGCGCCATCCGTTTTGATGGCCAGGTCACGGTCAGCGAAGGTGAGCTGCTGCGCGTGGTGTGCGCAGCGCTGCATTGTCCGCTGCCGCCGTTCGTGCGGATTGCGACTGCTCAAGCCTGAAGCGCCGCCGGGCCAACGCCCGGCAGCCGCTGGCGTCAGGGTGGTCAGCGCGCTATTTCTTGACCCACTGCCCTTCCAGGGTCTTCACATACTCGCCATTCGCCGTCTTGGCAATGGCCTTTTTGCCGGCAATGCGTTCCACCTTGTTCACGGTGATGCCATGCTTCTTGGCTATCCGCTCGTAGGCTTGACGGCGCTTTTTGTTGACTTCGGAGGCCAGTTCCACGGCTGCCGGTGTCGATGTGACGACGCCAAGATAACCGTTGGGCTGCTCTCCGAGCAAACCCTGCGATTTGGCGGCATCCAAATCCAGTGCCAGCGCCTGAACGCTGCAGATCAGTACCAGCAGGAACAACAGATAACGAAGTAGACGCATGGAGGTGCTCCTAAAACAGATCGCTATCTTCATCGAACAGCTCATCGATTTCCTTGTCCACCTTGACGCGGATTTCATGGTCGATCTTCACGTTCATGTTAATGGTAATGGGTTTCTCCGGGGCTTCAAGCGCCACCCGCGGCGAACAAGCGATCACCAACGGCAGCAATGCCGCCAACCATACTAGCCTCATAGTTCAGACTCCTTGGGCCGTCTTCCCTGGCAAAACGGCACAGTTTGCTACCGGATGTCCCCCATCACGGTATCGACAATTTGCTTGCTAATTCGCAGGCTTCGCAACAACTTGTACATGTTTTCCTGATGCGTGTAATTGAGCACGACAGGAATGCCGCGCTCGGGATTGCGCCCTTTGATGGTCATGGCCGCATCCAGCCAACCATCGGCGCTCATGTCAATACGTGCTTGGAAAACCTTGATCTGCATCGGGTTGATTGCGTCCAGCGCCAAATCCACCGATTGATTGGCTTGCTCCATGGCGCGCACACCTTCGCTCTGCCTCAGCGACAGCGAGAGCGGGGTCGCATTCGTCAACCACCCATCCCTGATGGACAGCGCCTCCTTGTGCAGACGCACAGGCACGGTGCCGCCGACCCTGCCGGACACATTCACAACTGGCTTGTTCTGCAGTGCGGCCAATTGTGCCACCTGGATGTTTGCAAGCTCCACCGGTTGATAATCACGCGCCGGCCAATCCAGTGCCGCTGCGCTCACGCGCCCGTCCAGCAGCGATGCATGGATGTCGTGGAACTGCCAGTGCTGCAAATCGCTGTCCAGCTGCAGGCTGATTTGCGTAATCGGCACGCCCACGTCCAGCTCTGCCACAGTCAACGGTGCCGAGCTGCTGACTTGAACATGCCCCGGCTGCCAGCGTACATCCACAGCGGCCTGCATCCCGTCGGCGGTAATGCTGCCCCAGTCGAGCGCCACATCCCGGGCCTGCAGGTGCCCGTTGACGCTGGGCGTTGTACCCAGGCGTTAATGGCCGCGCAGCCGCAGACTGCCCTCACGTGTGGTGAACTCCAGGCCACGGCTCATCACGGGTTGCAGAGACGTCGTGCCGCTCAGTTGTCCCCGTGGCACATGGTTGAGATCCTGGCCTGTAACCGTAAGTTTGCTGTCCCACTGCGGTACTTGCATTGTCGCCTTGAAATCCCAGCCGTCGGCATTGATCGCGGCGCGCACCGGCGGCAACACCCAACGGGCAGCGACCAAGCCCGCCATTTGTAGATGAAAGCTTCCATGCACCCCATCCGGGCCGAGACTAATCGGCGTGTC
>Ga0079226_10003997_pt1 | contig 11284 bp, 7 predicted proteins | sample Poulit2014_FD_76345 | JGI IMG/M metagenome (GOLD analysis project Ga0079226, IMG submission 76345) | Agricultural soil microbial communities from Georgia to study Nitrogen management - Poultry litter 2014 | ecosystem: Environmental > Terrestrial > Soil > Agricultural land | place: USA: Georgia...
GAGTGTTGGCAAAAACATTGAATTCTCCCTCTCTCTATCACTTACTTTTTATTGAATCTCTCCAGCTGATTCTACTTTTGGATCAATTTTCATATTACCTTTATTAAACCAGCTAAAAAATACGATCCCCATGACAATTCCATACATGATTTCCTGAATTAACTTCATAATAATCCCACCAAACTGCTGATCATGTAACGCACTTAAAGGAGAAAACACTTCCGGTCCGGAAAGGGTTGTAGAAATTCCAGTTAAGACATCTCCCGGAACGCATAAGGCTAAGGCTTGCATCCAAGAACCAGCAGATGTATACGATGCATATAAAGGTTCCCCAGCAAAAATAATAAGGACACAGGCCGGAGTGATTAATAATCCATTTAAAAAGATAAATCCTATCTTTGGCAAAGGAGCTAAGCGTTCGTATTTTTTCAGTGGTGGCATAAGTGAAAACCACATCAGGAAAGCTGCTATAAATAGGATAATTGACGTTCCCGAGTGTGCAATTTGTGATGCTTTGGAAAAATCAAACACAGCTGGTATATGATATAACGAAAACAATCCATTAAAAAACAATAGCGAAATCGCAGGCTTCGTAAATAAAGCCAATATTTGCTTAATAACCGGCCACTCCACAATCTTTTTCCATATCCATACTGGGATACCTTTAATAATAAAAAGAGGCGCGACAATCAAAAAGATGGCCATCTGAGTCATATGGGCTGTCATCATAATATGTGACAATACATCTATGGGAGCTCCCTTGACAGCATAAATAAGAGCAATACCTAAATAGAAAAAAGTTTGTTCTTTTGCAGTAGGTTTCAGTTCCTCTCCTCCACCGAACTTATGTCGAAAGGGTCCTGTTATTAAGAAATATGCTAAAGCAATTAAAAGTAAAAATGTTAAATAGTAAGGACTCCACAGTGCACGAAAACCAAATATTTGTAATTGCAGCCACATGGAAAATCATCTCCTGTTTAAGTTCCAAGTATACCCTCTCTATTATAAACGATTTATCCTATATTTACTGTGACAAAATTCGTAAAAAATAAAAAGATCGGGAAATTTCCCGATCTTTTTATTGTGGTCCCCACCAAATAATTGTTGTAAAAGTAATAATGATTAAAAATGTTACGAAAATGCCTCCGTAAATGAGAGCAGATGGAATTTCATGTCCTTTATCTTTCATATGCATGAAATAAAAGAACTGAAAAGCGACTTGAATAATGGCTAATACCAGTAGAACTGGTATAGCAAACATCGATGGTATATCAAGAGCTACGATTCCAAAGGCAATGATCGTAAAGATAATCATTGATACAAAAGAAATAAACATCTTTTTCATTTCATTTTTACTTTCTTGTTTGTGGTACGAATTTGACTTCGTATTCATGTGATCTGTCATAATTATCCCACCATTCCCATTAGATATACAACAGTGAAGACAAATACCCAAACAACATCAATAAAGTGCCAGTAGAGTGCAAAGGTATTAAATTTAGGTGCGTTATGCAAATTCAAACCTCTCTTCGCATTACGAACCATCAATGCAATCAACCATGCTATACCGAATGTTACGTGTCCACCGTGGAAACCAACTAATGTGTAAAAAATTGAACCTAATGCAGAGCTGCGCCACGTAAATCCATAATCCGTAATATAGTGGTAGAACTCGTAGATTTCAAGTCCTAAAAACGATATTCCTAGTAAACCAGTGATCCCTAACCATAACATCATCTTACTAAAATGATTATTTTTCATATGATATATGGCATAAACACTTGTTAAGGAACTCGTGAGGAGCAGCAATGTCATAATGAGTACAAGTTCCATACCAAACAGATCTTGTTCGGTTGGACCTCCCGCTGCCGAGTTTCTTAAGGCAACGTAAGTTCCAAATAATGTAGCAAAGAGTACCGTTTCACCGCCAAGGAAAATCCACAGGCCAGTGAATTTATTTTTACCTTCATCTGTAGCTCTTGCGGGCTCTTTTGGCATTGTTTGTGATGTTAATCTTTTCAAGGATTCTTGACTCATATTAGTCAGCCTCCTTTTCTAGCTCTTCTTTTTTAATGTAGTAGCCCACATCGTCTTTTAAGGATCGCATAAGCATAAAGAACATTGCTATTGCCATACCAAGGAATACGACAAACCATGCCGAAGGATTATCAATCTGGTAGATAAATCCAAATGACGCTATAAAGAAACCGATCGCAATAAGAATCGGATAGATCGAGTTGTTCGGCATATGAATATCTTGAAGCGGCTCTGCTGGAGTTAACTTTCCATTTCCATCTGTCTTTTCAATCCATAATGGATCCAGACCACGAACTAAAGGCAACTGTTTAAAGTTATAGTACGGTGGTGGCGATGATATTGCCCACTCCAATGAACGTCCATCGTATGGATCTGCCGGAGCTTTTTCACCTTTATACGCAGAGTAAACAACGTTAATTAAGAAAATAATTACACCTGCAGCCATGAAATAAGCACCAATCGAACTGATTAAGTTCCCCGTATCCAAACCTTGGTTTTCCAGGAACACCCAATAACGGCGTGGCATCCCCATCAAACCTAGGAAGTGCTGGATAAAGAATGTTAAATGGAAACCAATAAAGAACAACCAAAATGAAATTTTACCAAGAACTTCATTCAATATAACACCGAACATTTTCGGCCACCAGAAGTGACACGCTGCCAATATGGCAAACACGACTCCCCCAACAATAACGTAGTGGAAGTGAGCAATTACGAAATACGTATCGTGATACTGATAGTCAGCTGCTGCTGCCCCAAGCATAACTCCTGTCATTCCTCCAATTGTAAAGGAAGGAATAAAGGCAAGTGACCAAAGCATAGCCGTGTTGATTTTGATACTTCCGCCCCACATCGTAGCAAGCCAGTTAAAGATCTTAATACCTGTAGGTACGGCAATGGCCATCGTACCAATTGCGAATAGTGCGTTTGCTACTGGTCCAAGACCCACTGTAAACATGTGGTGAGCCCAAACCATGAATCCTAAAAATGCAATGATAAATGTAGCGAATACCATCGCAGTATAACCGAATAGTCGTTTTCTACTCATCGCAGGAATAATCTCAGAGAATATTCCAAAGGATGGGAGAATCAAAATGTAAACTTCCGGGTGAGCAAACAACCAGAAAATATGCTGCCATATAATGGCATTACCACCCAGTGCCACATCAAAAAATGCTGTTCCTAACATACGGTCAAACATAAGTAGGAATAAGTTTACTGTAAATGCTGGGAATGCAAATAGAATTAGAATACTTGTCACTAAAGTTGTCCAAGTAAACATAGGCATTCTCATGTAAGTCATTCCCGGACCTCGCATTGTAACGATTGTGGCAATAAAGTTAATACCACCGATTAGCGTTCCGGCACCGGAAAGCTGTAAGGACATAACATAATAATCTAAACCATGTCCCGGCGATTGAGTTGATAATGGGGCATACGCTGTCCAGCCCGCATCCGGAGCTCCTCCGCTCGTAAACAAACTAACGTGTAACATAATACCGCCAAATATAAAGAGCCATAGCCCTAATGAGTTCAAAAATGGAAACGCAACGTCACGCGCACCTATTTGTAGCGGCATAATGTAGTTCATCAAACCTATTAATATCGGCATGGCGGCGAAGAAAATCATTGTCGTACCATGCATTGTAATCATTTCATTGTAAAAGCCTGCACTAACAAAATCATTTTCAGGCGCCTGTAATTGGATACGAATAATTAAGGCTTCCAAGCCACCGAGCAGGAAAAAGATTCCACCACCGGCCAAATACATAATTCCAATTTTCTTATGGTCTACAGTGGTAAGGTAATCCCAAAGAACTGCCCAGAAGCCGCGCTTTTGAGTTACAGCACTCAAATTATTAACCTCCCTTTGTTTTCTCTTTTAATTTAAGCCTCCAACAGTTTCAGGAGTTATCTCCGAGTGATCAAGTTGCAGTAAGTATTCTGCAATTGCATCAGCTTCTTCATCTGAAACATCAGGATATGAGCCTGTCATTAAGTTCCCTGGTTTGAGGGATTCCGGATCTTGAATCCATTCTACAAGATTTTCCTTCGTAGGTTCAAGATAACCTGCAATCACTGTACGGTTTGCGAAGTTTGTTAGGTTCGGTCCAACTGCTGTTGGCGATGAACCAATCGCATGACAGGACATACAGTTATTTTCTTCAAATAAATCCTGCCCTTCTGCTGCAACCGCATCTTGTGGTTCCTCTTCAGGATCAACACTCTGCATATCCGCTACCCATTGATCGAAATCATCAGGACTTACTGCAATTAATTTAAAGTCCATTAATGAATGGGATGGTCCACAAAGTTCAGCACACTTACCCCAATAGACACCTTCATCATATGCTTCTACATACATAACGTTTGTGTTTTCAGGGTTAGCATCCATTTTTCCGGAAATTGTCGGGACCCAGAATGAGTGAATAACATCTTCTGAATCAATGTGTAAGTATACTTTTTCTTCAGTAGGTATATACACTTCCTGGCTTGTTGAAATTTCTAGTTCCGGATACTCAAAATGCCACCAGTACTGTGAACCAGTTACTTCAATTAGTAATGAGTCACTCGCTTCTGATTCATCTGCAAGATCAAATGTAATCATAATAGTTGGAACGAGCATAATAATTACCAATATAATTGGGATAACTGTCCAAATTGTTTCTAACTTTTGACTGCCTTCTACTTGCTTAGGAATGTAGTCTTCATTTTTCTTTGTTCTACGAAAACGCATAATCACAATCGCAGTAAGGATAACAACAACTACAAGAACCCCAGTCATAATTAGTGTAGTTATAATAATTAAATCAAGTGATTTCTCTGCACCGTACCCCTTTGGAGCTAATGCAGTGAGATTTTCTTTACCGCACCCGGCAAGCACCAATGCCACCATGGCAATAGTGAGAATTGATTTAATTTTCCCCATCCAACCTTTCATGTTTTTACCTCTCTTTCTTTTTGTAGTTCCTTATATGTTACTTTATTAAGGATAACCTATTAAATAAATTTCGGCAACGGCCCACTGTCTAATTTTATACATTTATAGAGAATTATATCTAATTTATATTTTAATGCGTATTAATCCTTCTATATAATAGCCGTTTGTTATCTTATCAATAGTAAATTGTACTTTGATTTTAATGCCTAAGATTCTGTACTTCATTATAACTAAGCATAAAGAAAAACAAATCGCTCGTATTTTTTCGAGGAACTCTTTTTGAAAGTCCACCTCATTGGACTACGAAAAATTAACTATTTAACCATACCATTTTATTTTTTGTTATGTATCTACATTGCAGTTAAACGCGTACAAATAATGACAATTATTGACAAGAGCGATCCAATCCTCTTTCTAAACTCATTATCTCCTCCTGTTACTATTTTATAACTAAGTCAATTAAATTGTGTAAAATCGGATTGTAGCCATTAGTTTAACACGGAATAGCTTTACAATCTATCGAAACACATTTTAACAAAACATTGACATGTAGTGTCTTTCGAAAAAATTACGATTTTGTTCATTCTCTGACGCAATGATAACGTATGGCTATAGCTAACCGTTTTCCGTCCTATATTTATTTCTAGCAAACAACATCTGATTTTGCAAGCTTTTTACTATATTGGCCGTTTAAACAGTACAAAGTATTACAAAACTGTGTCACTTTCCAAAGTCATTTTATAAAAGTTGGTTTATTTGATTGCAATTGGCTAAATGATACTATTATCATATAGTATAAAGAAAATAATTAAAGTGAGGATTTATAAATGACTAAATACTTAAAGACTCTATCCGTAATTGCTACAATCGGAATGGCTTTTGTGTTGCTGGGGGGAGCCCTTGTAACGAAGACCGATTCTGCAGACGGTTGTGGTGACAGCTGGCCACTTTGCGAAGGACAACTCATCCCTTCCGAGTTTAATTTCGAAATGATTATTGAATTAAGTCACCGGCTTGTATCAGGAAGTATTGGAATTGTTGTCGTTCTACTCTCTGTCCTTGCTTGGAAAAAGTATAAGGAATCAAGTGAAATTAAATTTTTAGCGATTATTTCTGTATTCTTCTTGATTCTGCAGGCTTTAATTGGAGCTGCAGCCGTTGTGTGGGAACAATCAGACTTTGTATTAGCGGCGCATTTTGGAATTTCGTTAATTTCCTTTGCTTCTGTCTTTTTACTTATGTTGCATATATTTGAAATTGACCAGAAATTAAACACAAAGCAACTATTCATTCAAAAGAAACACCGCATCGAAATTATTCTTTTATCAATCTATACAGTGTTTGTAGTTTATACTGGAGCATTGGTAAGACATACCGATGCCAATTTAGTTTGTGGAAGCTGGCCATTTTGTTCAAATAGTTCACCTTTTGCAACAAGCGGCTTTACGACAGAACAATGGATTCAAATGGGACACCGTCTCGCAGCAGGTATCTTGTTTATTTGGACATTGATTTTATTCATCAAAATAATTAAAAATTATTCATCCAGTAAAATAATGGTATGGGGCTGGACGATCACTTTCGGCCTTATTGCTGCCCAAGTTGCTTCTGGTGCGACAGTTATCTTTACCATGCTAAATCTCGGCGTTGCTTTAGTACATGCTCTTTTCATTTCTTGCTTTTTTGCTATGCTTAGCTACTTCCTTCTGCTTTCTTACAGAAGTTGGAGAAAAGAAAAAGCAAATGCCGTCTCAGATGTAAATGTAAAACCAGCAAAAGAACCCGTTACAACAAATTCATAATGAGTCTATAGAAAAAAGGAAGTAAAACCGTTCGGTTTTACTTCCTTTTTATGTTGATTCCAAATTCACTTAAATTTTAACATCATTCGAATTCAATAAGCAGGTCATCCACTTCGATTGATTCTTCCTCACGAACATAGATTTCTTTTATAACACCTTCAAACGGGGCTTGGACAGTTGTTTCCATTTTCATAGCTTCTGCGATGAGTAAATGATCCCCTTTTTGTACCATATCCCCTTTAGAGCAATTCACACTCAATATCGTTCCTGGCATCGTTGCACCAAGATGTTTTGAATTCCCCTTATCAATTTTGGGTTTAGATACAATACTTGATTGAACATTGTCATCCTTTACAACAATTTCACGTGACTGTCCATTTAATTCAAAATAAATGACACGAGTTCCATCCTCTCTCGCTTTTGAAATCGATACAAGTTTAACAATCAATGTTTTCCCTTGTTCAATCTCTACTTCAATCATATCACCTAATCCCATCCCATAAAAGAAAGTCGGTGTATCGAGTACCGATGTATCTCCATATTGCTCATGGAACTTCTCATACTCTGTATATACCTTTGGATAGAGTGCGTTTGAAATCAGATCAAATTCAGTAACCGGACGATCCAGTTGTTCACTCAACTCTTCACGCATTGCTTCAAAATCTACCGGTTCCATTAATTCACCTGGACGGTCTGTAATTGGTTTCTTCCCTTTCAATATAGCTTTTTGCAACTTTTCAGGAAACCCTTGATAAGGCTGTCCTAAATAACCGGCTGCAAATTCAATAACGGAATCAGGGAAATCAATTGAATCTCCACGTTCATACACATCTTCTTCCGAAAGGTTGTTTTGCACCATAAACAGAGCCATATCCCCTATCACCTTGGAAGACGGTGTAACTTTTACAACATCTCCAAACATATCGTTCACGCGACGATACATCACTGTCACTTCAGTCCAGCGATCTTCGAGACCAACAGCTTTAGCTTGCTGTTTCAGGTTACTGTATTGCCCCCCCGGCATTTCATGCATATACACTTCGGAGTGAGGTGCTCTCATGCCGCTTTCGAAGTCTTGATAATATTCACGAATGCCTTCCCAATAGTGAGCAAGTTCATCGTAGTTTTCAATGTTGATTTCAGGCTTGCGGTCTGTTCCCTCCAGTGCATAATACAAGGTTTGCGCACTAGGCTGTGAAGTCAGTCCAGCCATTGGTCCGGCAGCCACGTCGACCACATCAACACCAGCTTCTACTGCACGGGCATAGGTATAGACACCATTTCCGCTTGTATCATGGGTGTGTAAATGAATTGGAATATCAACAGTTTCTTTCAAGGTGTGAATGAGCTGATAGGCGGCCTCTGGTTTTAACAATCCGGCCATATCCTTTATTCCTAAAATATGAGCCCCTGAATTCTCTAACTCGATAGCCATATTTTTATAGTAGTCTAAATCGTACTTTTTACGTCCTTTATCAAGGATATCCCCTGTGTAACACATGGACGCTTCAGCAATTTTATTGTTTTCACGTACGGCTTCAATCGCAAGACGCATGTTTTCAATCCAATTCAAACTGTCAAAGATTCGGAAAACATCAATCCCTGCTGATGCACTTTTTTCAACAAATTCACGAATGACATTATCCGGGTAATTTTTGTAACCAACTGCATTACTTGCACGAAGCAGCATTTGGAATAAAACATTCGGCATTTTTTCTCTTAATTTTAAAAGCCTGTCCCATGGATCTTCTTTCAAGAAACGATACGCCACATCAAATGTTGCGCCACCCCACATTTCAACAGAAAACAAATTCGGTAAAAGGCGTGCGGTTGGTTCTGCTATACTTACCAAATCCTTTGTACGAATCCTTGTTGCTAAAAGTGATTGATGAGCATCACGGAAGGTTGTATCCGTATACAATACTTCCTCTCGATTTTTTAGCCAGTCTGCTAGTCCCTCAGGTCCGTGCTCATCTAAAATTTGTTTCGTTCCTTTTGGAAATGCTTTTTTCGTGTCTACTGAAGGGATTTGCAACTTCGGAAAATCCAAATTTAATTTAGGTCCATTAATCGTCGTCTTTCCAATATAATTCAACATTTTTGTTCCACGGTCTTTACTCTTTGGAAATATAAACAACTCAGGTGACTCGTCAATAAAAGTCGTATTGTATTCACCGCTCAAAAATTGTTTATGAGAAATAACATTTTTAAGAAATGGAATGTTTGTTTTTATTCCACGAATACGAAATTCTTTTAAGTTTCGAACCATTTTATTCGCTGCTTCTTCAAACGTGAGCGACCATGTTGACAGTTTAACTAATAAAGAATCATAGTGCGGTGAAATAATTGCACCTTGATACGCATTTCCCGCATCCAAGCGTACACCAAAACCACCACTTGAACGGTAAGCCATAATCCTTCCCGTGTCCGGCATAAAGTCATTTAATGGATCTTCTGTTGTGATTCGGCTTTGAATGGCATATCCGAGTGTAATCATGTCTTCTTGTTTTGGGATTCCGACTACAGGATCATGGAGACGAAGTCCATCTGCAATTTTTATTTGCGACTGTACGATATCGACACCGGTGATCATTTCAGTAATTGTATGCTCCACCTGAACTCGTGGGTTTACCTCAATAAAATAAAACTTATCTTTTGTTACAAGAAACTCTACTGTCCCGGCATTCAGATAATTAACGTTTTTCATTAGATCTACAGCAGCTTCACAGATTTCAGCGCGAAGTTTTTCTGGAACTGAAATACTTGGTGCCACTTCAACCACTTTTTGATGACGCCGCTGCACAGAACAATCCCTTTCATACAAGTGGACAACATTTCCTTCTGCATCTCCCAGGATTTGTACTTCGATATGTTTTGGGTTTTCTATTAGTTTTTCCAAGTATATTTCATCATTACCAAAGGCCGCTTTTGCTTCTGACTTTGCTCTATCATAGGCTTCAGCTAATTCATCAGCATGATTAACGACACGCATTCCACGACCGCCGCCGCCCAGAGTAGCCTTAATAATAATCGGATATTCATGTTGTTCTGCAAATTGTTCAACCTCTTCTAAAGAATGAACAGGGCCGTCACTTCCTGGAATAACCGGGATGCCTGCATTGATTGCCTGTTGCCTTGCTTTCACTTTATCTCCGAACATATCAAGATGTTCACTGTTTGGACCAATAAAAAGAATTCCTTCTTCTTCGCAACGTCGAGCAAAGTCAATGTTCTCGGATAAAAATCCATATCCCGGGTGAATGGCGTCAACATCGACTTCCTTAGCCAATTCTATTATTTCTTCAATAGCGAGATAAGCATCAATTGGTTTCTTTCCCTCTCCAATCAAATAAGCCTCATCTGCTTTATACCGGTGATAAGACCCCAGATCCTCATTCGAATAAACAGCGACTGTCCGTATGTTCAGCTCTGTACAAGCTCTAAAAATCCGTATTGCAATTTCTCCCCGGTTTGCTACTAAAACTTTTTTTATGCGATTTAATTCTGCCATGTTCTTCCTCCTTTAACCCGATATAACTTTTCATGAGATTTATTTGTTTCCCCATTTTTATGGAGTGGTTCATAATTGTGCATTTTTGCAGTCATGGCAACGTTATTTAAAATCCCCATTGAAAATAGTAATATTAACAATGATGAGCCGCCATAACTCACAAATGGCAAAGGAACACCTGTAATTGGCAATAGTCCGCTAATGGCACCTAAATTAATAACCGATTGAATCCCTACCATTGAAGATATGCCAATTGCCAAAAGAGCTCCGAAACTGTCTTTAATCTGCCTTGAAATAAATATACCTCTTATTACAATAATTGCAAGCATTCCGACTACTATAACAACTCCAAAAAAACCAAGTTCTTCGGCAACAATAGCCATAATAAAATCAGTATGAGCTTCCATAAGGTAACCGAGCTTCTGCACACTTTGACCAAGTCCTTCTCCGGTCACTCCGCCCCCTGCAATTGCGATATAAGATTGAATAATATGGTAACCAGCGGCTTCCGGCTGCTCAAAGGGTTGAAAGGCACCTGTGAATCGTGATATTCTCGTATCCGTTATCATTGCTGGAATGATAGCTACTAAAAATAACAAACCTGCTGATGTCAAATAAAATAAATGTTTAACCTTTATACCTGAACTAAATATGATCGTACCTGCTATCATAAGAATGATTGCCGCCGTACCAATGTCTGGCTGCATAACAATTAACGCTATGATTGATACGGTTAATATAAGAGGCGGCAGCACTCCGTGAGTAAAATTATCTATGTAGGCCTGCTTTTTGGAGTAAATAGAAGATAGGTACATAATTAGTGCAATCTTTGCCAGTTCAGCTGGCTGAATGCTGACAGGACCTATAATAAACCATGATTTCGCGTTATTAACATTTGTTCCCGCTATGAGTACCCCGATCAGTAACAATACCGTTACTAAAATAATGATTTTCATAAACTTTTGGTAATTTTTATATGGAAAAATACTGGCA